>OIXG01000340.1_pt1 | contig 59496 bp, 49 predicted proteins | sample 1587731 | NCBI WGS metagenome assembly OIXG01 (sample SAMEA3888908, study PRJEB22519) | human gut metagenome | biome: human gut; feature: human-associated habitat; material: faeces | place: Denmark | collected 2010 | reverse complement strand
GTCCTCGACCTCCGCTTCTTCAAGGGCGATGTAGCGGAGTACGCCAAAGAGAACGACATCACCGACGCGCTGGTGCTGTACGGCGTGCAGAATTTCGTCAAGGATACAAACCTGCGGTTCTGATCTTCCGGTATCCTCACGCCGATCACTCCCCGATATTCCCAGCACGCAAAAAAGGAACGCTCCTCGCGGAGCGTTCCTTTTTATTGTCTTGCAGGCGATCCCTGCGGCGGTCAGACCGCCGTGGAAACGGGAGCGGGCGGCTCGCCGCTCTTGTGCTTGCGCTGATAGACGAGCTTCTGGTACGCGATGACCACGACCAGCAGCGCGATACCGATGACATCGGTGATGGTCTTGCTGTCAATCAGCAGCAGCGCGCCGGCCATAGAGGCGATACGCAGCAGCCAGTTGAGGTTTCCGAAGAGGTAGCCCTCGACTGCGGCGGCAATCATCACAACACCGATGCAGGAGGTGATGACGACCTGAATGCCGCTGAGCAGTGTGACATTTTCCAAAAGCAGCTGCGGGTTATACATGAACATGTACGGGATGATAAAGCCCGCGAGCGCCAGCCGCACCGACTGCCAGCCGGTCTTCATCGGGCTGCCGCCGGAGAGGCCCGCCGCCGCGAACGATGCAAGCGCGACAGGCGGCGTCAGGTTTGCGAACATCGCATAGTAGAAGCAGAACAGGTGCGCGGCAAGCTCGGGCTGGCCCAGCTCGACGAGCGCGGGAGCGGCGATGGTCGCGGTGATGAGGTAGGACGGGATAGAGGGCAGGCCCATGCCGAGGATCATGCAGGTGATCATGGTGAACACGAGCGTGAGCAGGACACTGGACTGGCCGATGCGGATGATGGCGTGCGCCACGTTGAGCGCAAAACCCGTCAGGCCGCAGACGCCGACGATGATGCCGACGCAGGCGCAGGCGATGGCCACGGGAACGGTGGACTTGGCGCCCGCGACGAACGCATCGCAGATATCCTTGAGGCTCATGCGGCTAATGGGGCGAAGCTCCGCGACAAGGATCGTGACGATGATCGTCCAGAATGCGCTGAAGATGACCGTGCGGCCACTCCAAATGAGCATGTAGAGCAGGAACGCGATGGGGATGAGCAGGTGGCCGCGCTCTTTCATGACCTGACCGGCCTTGGGCATCTGCTCCTTGGGCAGGCCGTTGAGGTTTTCCTTCGTGGCGCGCATCTGCACCTGCACGAGGATACCCATGTAATAGAGCAACGCGGGGATGACGGCCGCGCGGATGATGACGCCGTACTTGACGCCAAGCGTTTCAGCCATGACGAAGGCGGCGGCGCCCATGATGGGCGGCAGCAGTTGGCCGCCAACGGAAGCAGTGGCTTCGACCGAACCGGCGAATTCCTTGGAATAGCCGGTCTTCTTCATCAGGGGGATGGTGAACGTGCCCGTCGTAACGACGTTTGCGACGGCGGAGCCGTTGATGGAGCCGAGGAAGCCGGAGGCAAGGACCGCGACCTTCGCGGGGCCGCCCTTGGTGTGTCCGGCGAGGGCGTTGGCAATATCGTTGAAGAACTGGCCCATGCCGCACTTGTTCATCACTTCACCGAAGATGATGAACAGCACGATGTACGTGGCCGCGACCTTGACGGACGTGCCGTAGATGCCGTAGATATCGGTCGTGAGGTAGGTGACGATGCGGTGCCAGTTGTAGCCGCGGTGCATGAAGATACCCGGCAGATACCGGCCGAAGAGGCCGTAAGCCAAAAAGATGATGGACAGGATGCTCAGCGCGGGGCCGCTCAGGCGGCGGGAGCATTCGAGCACGAGCAGAATGAGGATCGTGCCCATGATGATGTCGATCGTCTCACCCTGGAAGCCCGTGGAGATGAACACCGGGTAGCGGATAAAGACATAGATGGGCATGACCGCGGAGAGCGCGAAGAGGACCCAGTCGTACCAGGCCACCTTCTTGCGGCTGGACTTTTTGAACGCGGGATAGAGCAGGAAGCCGATTACGAGGACAAGGCCCACATGAATGGCGTGGTGCTTGATGTTGACCATCTGGAGAACATGGATGCCGGAGGCATAGGCCAGATGGTAGAGCGTAAAGGCAAGGCAGAGGACGTAGACGAGCTTATTGAGCCAGTCAGCCGTGAACTTGCGGGTGCGGGATTCTTTTTCATATTTCTCCATGATCTCGGCGCCTTTGGCGGCGTCGAGCGGAGCGGCGTCGGCAGTTTCCACTGCGGCGGTTTTTTCCAAATCAGCCACGGAAGAGATACCCCCTTGTTGTAATGATCTTGGCCTCGACGCGGCTGGCGTCGGGCAGGGTGCGGAAATCAAAGATCTCCGTGCCATTGAGTGTAAAGGTCTTCATGTATTTGTTCGAGGTGATCCAGTGAAGCGTGGGAAACAGGCTGTGGATCTCCTCCATCCAGACAAGACCGTCTTCAATATGGGTGGGTACATCCATCTCAGCGGGAATGCCCGCGCCGTATCCGGCGACGGCGATCTTATCCAGATCGAATTGCAAATCCTCCGTCACGGTATAGAATTCATACCACGGGATGTGCTCAAAGGAATGCTCGATCTCGAGCGAAAGCTCGTCTCCCGCCCGGATGGGCCAGGACGCGATGCGCGTATCGCTGTCGCGGTCGTGCAGTTCAAGCGCCGTGCCGCTGGGAATGAGAAAGGCGAAATACGCGGCGAGCAGCAGTATGAGCATCGCGCTCAGCGCCTTCAGGCGGGGTCTGATGACTTCTTTCATATCCAAATGTGTGCGGAAAAGCGGCACGGGCGGGCAAAACCGCCCGTGCCGCTTTTCACTTTTCTGCCTTTTATTGCGTCTTGACCGTCAGAGAGGAGGCGATCAGTCGATGTAGCCGTTGTCTCTCCAGAAGGCCTCGGCACCGGGGTGCAGCGGGAGCTGGATATCATCCACACCGAAGGTGATGTCGATGTTCTTATCCGCGGCGTTGTGAGAAGCCTTGATGGTGGAGATGTTCTGGAAGATACCCTCGAGCATGTCGTAGACCATCGCGTCGCTCAGGTCCTTGCGCACGAGCATGATGTTGTAAACGAACAGGCCCTCGACATCCTCGGTGTTGTTATAGGTGTCAGCGGGGATGACGGACTTGGCGTAGTACGGATACTCCTCGACGAGCTTGTCGCGGCCCTCGCCGTCAATGGGGACGACGACCATGTCATACTGCACGCTCAGGTCCATCACGGTGGCGTTGGGCAGGCCGGAGGTGACGAACACGGCGTCGCACTGGCCGTTCTTCATGTTGTCGATGGCTTCACCGTAGGCGAGGTAGTCGGGCTTGATGTCATCATAGGTGATGCCGTAAGCGTTGAGGATCATGCGGGCGTTGATCTCCACGCCGGAGTTCGCCGCGCCGACGCCCACGCGCTTGCCGCGCAGGTCTTCCACGGACTTGATGCCCGTGCCCTCGACGGTGACGAGCTGGACGTAGTTGGGCCACAGGCGCATCAGCGCGCGCAGGTCGCTGGCCTCGCCCTTGCCCTCATAGGCGCCGGTGCCGGTGTAGGCCTGCATGACGGCGTCCTGCATGGCGATAGCGATCTCGGCGTCGCCGTTTAAGATGTTCTGGATGTTCTGGCCGGTGGCGTTGGTCGCCTCAGCGGAGGTCTGGTAGCCGTACTCCTTGAGGGCGGTGGCAAATGCGCCGCCGATGGGGAAGTAGATACCGGAGGTCGGGCCGGTGCCGACGGTGATGAACTCCTTGGCGCGTTCCTCAGCCGTCAGGCCCTTGATCTCGCCGGTCTGTTCGGTATTCGCATCGGTATTGCTGTTGTCGGTGTTGTCGGAAGCGGTATCACCGCAGGCGACGAGCGAGAGCACCATGATCAGTGCCAGCGCGAGGGATAGAAACTTTTTCATCTTCTTTTCTCCTTTTCCTTAATTCTGTTGGTACTGGTTCAAAAGAGCAGCTCCTGCACTTTCTATATGTGAATAATATGTGAATTTTTTGACTAATCAAGAGTCTGGCGGGGAACTGTTGTTCTCCGTGCGTGAACGGCAATTTTCGGCGTGTAAACGGGAAAGTGAGGAAAGATTGCGTTTATCCGATTTTTCTATGATTTTATTTCAAGTTTCCGCTCTTGAAATGTGAAAAAGGCGCTGCTATACTGTAGACATATAAATTCTTAACAGCGAAGGGGCGCAGCCTATGCAGAACAATCTGCTCTTTTCTCTCATCCTGAACATCAGCCTGCTCGTGCTGATGGCAACGGTGCTGACAGAGCTGCGCCCGCTGCGCCTGATGATCAAGCGGCAGGAGCGCTCGGTCTACAATCAGCTCTTTTTGGGGCTCATCTTCGGTCTGCTCTCCATCAGCTGCACGTATACGGGCCTTTCGTTCGAGGGAGCGGTCGTCAACACACGCGTCGTCAGCACCCTTGCCGCCGGTCTTGTCGGCGGCCCTATGAGCGGTGTGTGCGCGGGGCTGATGAGCGGTATTCACCGCTACTTTTACAATCCCGCGGGTTTTACCTCGTTCGCCTGCGGTATCGGCACGTTTGGCTTCGGCGTGTTCGGTGCGGTGAGCTACCGCCTCTTCGCCCGCCGCGGGCGGCGCACGCTCGACCTAATTCTGCTGACCGTCGCTGCCGAGCTCATGCAGGCGGCGCTCATTCTGCTGCTCTCCAAACCGTTTTTCGCGGCGCTCGCGCTCGAAAAGGCGATCTTGCTGCCGAAGATGATCGTCAACTCCGTCGGCCTTGTCGCCTTCATGCGCATTCTCGACCGGCTGAACCGCGACCTCACCATCGAGCTTGTCGAGCAGCGCGCAGTGGCGCTGCTGATCGCGCAGGAATGCCTGCCGTATCTGCGAAAGGGCATCCGCAACCGCGAGGATCTTCAGCGCGCGGTGGACATTGTGCGCGAAAAGCTCCCGCACTTTCAGGTCGCGCTGACCGACCGAACACAGGTGCTCGCCGCAAGCGGCTGTGACCTGTCTGTCACTCCCCTTCCCATTGCCGCGCGCGAGGCGATGGCCCAGCGGGAAACGGTCGTAATGGAGGTCTCGAAGGGGCACCGCAGCGCCATGCTGTCCGCCCCCCTCGTCACGGACGAACAGGTCATCGGCGCGCTGCTTCTCATTGCGCCGACGGGGCCGAACCTTGTGCTGGACGCGGACGTCAAAACGCTCGAGAGCCTTGCGCAGTTTTTCTCCGTCATGCTGGAGCTCGGTGAGACCGAGCATCAGATCGCACTGCGCAAGCAGGCGGAATTCCGCGCGCTGCAATCGCAGATCAACCCGCATTTTCTCTTCAACGCGCTCAACACCATCTCGGCGCTGTGCATGACGGACCCCGACCGCGCGTGCAAGACCATTCTGATCCTCGCCAACTACTTCCGCCAGACGCTCACGATCAACGAGCCCTTCGTCCCGCTCGAGCAGGAGATCTCCAATGTGGATAACTACCTCATGCTGACCGAGGCGCGCTTTGAGGGCGCGCTGCACATCGAATGTGAGCTGCCGGACGATCTGCGCGCGCTGCGTCTGCCGCCGCTCATCTTGCAGCCCGTCGTGGAAAACGCCGTGCGGCACGGCTTTGTCGCCGTGGATGACCGGCGCGTGGCCATCAGCATCCGCCAGGACGACAAGCGCGCCTATATCCGCGTGAGCGACCAGGGCCACGGTTTCCCGCCGGAGGTGCTCAAAAAACTCGAAGACCCCAACGACCCGACCTACACAGGCCTTTTCAACGTGAGAAAACGCCTGCGCAGCATTTACGGCGAGCAGTGCGACTTTCATATCGACAGCAGCGACAAGGGCTCGACCGTGTCGTTCTCGCTGCCGCTCATCCCGCCGGAAATGCCGGACGCTGAATAAGAGGAGGGTATTTTGATGCGTATTGCCGTGATCGACGATGAAAAATATTCCCGTGTGGCGCTTGTGCGCCAGATCGAAGGCTTTCTGCCGCACGCCGAGATTTTCGAGGCTGGAAGCGGCGCGCAGGCGGTAGAGCTGCTGGAAAAGCACACATTCGACATTCTCTTTCTCGATATCCATCTCGGCGATATGGAGGGCACGACCATTGCCGCCCTCGCCCGCCGTCTGATGCCGCAGGCGAAGATCATCTTCGCCACGGCCTACTCCGACTACGCCGTGCGCGCCTTCGAGCTGCGCGCGGACGACTACCTGCTCAAGCCCTTCGACCCCGACCGCATCCGTGAGGCGCTCCGGCGCTGCACCGCCGAGCCCGCACCCGCCGCGTCGGCCGCGCCGCCCGTGCTGCACCGCATCGCCGTGAACAACAACCGCAGCACCACGCTGCTCGACACCGACGAGATCACCTATATCGAGACCGACGGCATCGGCCGCGGCTGCATCCTCCACACCATCTCCGGCAAGAGCTATCCCGATACGACCTCGCTCGGCGAATACGAGAGCCGGCTCGGCGAGCAGGACTTTTATCGCATCCACAAGACCTGCCTTGTCCACCTGCGCTACATCGTGAGCATCTTCCCGTGGACGGGCAACAGCTTCGCCCTGCGCGTGCGCAGTACGGACTCCGTGCTGCCCATCAGCCGCGAGCGCGTCCGCGAACTGCGCCGCCGGTTAAATATCTGAGTGCGTTTCGGCAGTCCTTTCATTCACATAATTCTAAAGCAACAAAAAGCAGCGCCTTTCGGCGCTGCTTTTTCCTCTTGCAGGCAAAAACCGCGTGCGATATAATGAAAATAAAGTTGACAAAAGGGGTGAAGTGCCGATGGATATCGAGCGAACGAAACAATTTTATCGCGAGCTTAAGCAGTCTGACCTGTGCGGCTGCGCCTATTGCCGCAACTATGTAAAAGAGGCCGCGAAGGCCTATCCTGCCGTGACGGCGTATCTCCAAACGCTCGGCGTCGACATCGCGAAGCCGTTTGAAACGATGCCGCTCGAACTGGATGAAGATGGCCGGATGCCGTACATCGGGCCGCAGTACCTCGTCTTCGGCGCAGAAGCGGGCTTTGCCGCCGCGACGGTCAAGGATGCCAATGACGTCAAGGTCCGCCTCGCGCAGTCCCACCCGGACGACGATATTCAGGAGCCGCACTTTGTGATCGAGATATTCCCGATTTTCCTGCCGTGGACGGTGGAGGAAACGAAAGCCAAGCAGTGAAAAGATCTGTCGTTCTGTTTGTGATAGTCTCTTTTTTGCGCCGGCAGGCTGCGGCGCTGTTGAGCGCATCGCGGACGCGGGCGGCGAAAACCAAACGAGAGATAAAATGAGAAAGCGAGGAAACAGCATGAGTTCTGCGATCATCAAAATGAAGCGCGGGTCGGAGACCGACTTGGCGGAGGTATCCAAAAGCATTCTCGATGATTTCAAGGGCGATGTTGCCGAGCTGTCTCTGGAGCAGATGTCGGAGGTGAACGGCGTCAAAGTGCTGCTGCTCATTCTGGAGCGGTACTATATGAGAAACGGCAGCATGGCCGTCAGCACAGTGCAGCTCATCGACTCCGGAGAAGTCCAGCAGGCGACGATCATCGGCACCGGAGGCGGCGAGGGCCTTATGAACATCAGTCTGGGCGCCAATCAGGATTTTGCGCGCAGGGTCGCCAAGGTTTTGGCGAAGCTCGGCTTTGAGGAAATCAGATCTTGATTTTGAGGAAGGACAAACGACGTACATTTAAGTCATAACGATGATAGCGGCCGCACTTACGATATATTTCAGCCTTGATGAGTATAAAAGGGCAGCATGAGCACGCGCAATTTTAAGATCATCTGCGTATGCGAGAGTGTCGTGCTGCTCAGCCAGCTTTATTTTCTTTTGACTTGATGTAATTTTCAAATCAGTGAGGGGGCGCAACCGCGCCCCTTTTCATTTTTTCGTCTTTGTGATATACTTTGGGCAAAATCAAGAAAAAAGCGAGGAAACGGTCATGGAAACCATTGCAGCCATCGCCACGGCGCAAAGCCCGTCGGCCATCGGCATCGTGCGCCTGAGCGGAGAGGAGACGCGGCGCGTGCTCGCCGCGCTGTTCACGCCCGCAAGCGGCATGGCGGTCGAAGCGCTTCCGTACCGCCGCATGACCTATGGCGACATCCGCTCGGCGGACGGCACGCTGCTCGACCGCGGCATGGCGGTCTGTTTTTCCGCCGCCCACAGCTACACGGGCGAGGAGAGCGCCGAGCTCCACTGCCATGGCTCGCCGGTCGTACTGAGCGAGGTGCTGCAAGCGGCATTTGCCGCGGGCGCACGGCAGGCGCGGCCCGGCGAATTTACGCAGCGGGCGTTCCTGAACGGAAAGCTCGACCTCACCGAGGCTGAGGCAGTCATCGACCTCATCGACGCCGAGACGGCGGAGAGCGCGCGCAATGCCGCGGCCCAGCTCTCCGGCGCGCTGCGCCGCCCGATCGAAAGTGTTTATGACAAGCTGCTCGACGTTTCGAGCCGTTTCTACGCCGTCGTCGACTACCCCGACGAGGACATTGAAGACCTCTCGCGCGAGGAGACCGAGCGCACGCTTTTATGCTGTGAAGAGACGCTTTCTGATCTTCTCGGCACGTTCGCACGCGGGAAAGTGCTCAAAAACGGCGTCGCGACCGCCATCATCGGCGCGCCGAACGCAGGCAAGAGCTCACTTTTGAACGCGCTCGTCGGCTTTGACCGTGCCATCGTCACAGACATCGCGGGCACGACGCGCGACACGGTGGAGGAAAAGGCGACGGTCGGCGGCGTGCTGCTGCGCCTCATCGACACGGCGGGCCTACACGAGACGGACGATCTCGTCGAACAGCTCGGCGTCGAGCGATCGAAAAAAGCGGTCGAGGACGCTGATCTGATCCTCGCGCTGTTGGACGGCAGCACGGGACTGCCGGCATCCGAGGCGCGGGCAGCAGAAATGCTTGCTCCGCTGGAACTTGCCGCGAAAAGCGGCAAGCCGTGGCTGCTGCTGCTGACAAAATCCGACCTCGGCGGCGGGGCAGGCATTGTCCCCGACAAGGACTGGCGCACGCCGGAGGCGATTATTTCGCTCTCAAGCGTGACGCACGAGGGGTTCGAAGCGCTGGAAGCGGCGATCCGCACGCTTTACCCCGCGCCGAAAGGCGATACGTCCCTCGTGACAAACGCCCGTCAGGCCGACGCCATCCGCCGCGCGCTTGATAGCGTCCGTGCGGCGAAGGACGCGCTCCAAAGCGGCATGACGCCCGACGTTGTACTCACGGAAGTAGAGCAGGCGGAAAACGCCCTCGGCGAGCTCACGGGCCGCACCGCGCGCGAGGACATGGTCGCGCGCATCTTCGAGCGCTTCTGCGTCGGAAAATAAGAGCTTATTTCAATAAAAGTGCCCTGAACGAACCGTTCAGGGCATTTTTTATCAGATGCCGCATTCATTCAGCCGCTTTTTTCTCATAGTTGCCAAAAAACGCGGCGTATGATATCTTGAAAGAAAAGCCCCCGGTCAAAACTGTCTTGGAGGTACGCCATGCCGAAGCGAAGCTGGAATTTGAACACCGTCTACATATCCGAGCGCCTGCAGGAGTGCCTGCGCCCGATCTCGCGCTGCGCGCTCACCACCGTGGTCGCGCCGATGGGCTACGGCAAGACGACGGCGGTGAACTGGTATCTTTTAGAGCGCGCCAAGCTCGACGAAGCCGCCGTTGTGCGTATCAGCGTGTATTCGGACAATCTGGCCATCTTCTGGAAGAGCGTGCAGGAGGCCTTTTTCCACGCGGGGTTCGATTTTCTGCGCGCCTACCCCTGCCCCGACGACGCCGCGGGCGGAAGCCTCCTGACGGACGATCTCTGCCACGCGCTCGCGGGCAAGCGGCCCTGCTATATTTTCATCGACGATTTTCACCTCTTGACCGATAACCGTGTGCCCGCCTTTCTCTGCACGCTGACGAACCGCCTGCCTGAAAACGTTCACCTGATCGTCGCAAGCCGTGACCGCTTCCTGCCCGCGGAGGAGATCCTGCGCCTTGGCGGCAGGCTCTACACCGTGGGTGCCGAGCAGCTGCGCCTCAACCACACGGAGCTCTCGATCTACGCCCACCGCTGCGGCACGGAGCTCTCGGACGCGCAGATCGAATCGCTGCTCTATTCAAGCGAGGGGTGGTTCTCGGCCATTTACTTAAATCTCCGCACGCTGCACGAGCGCGGCGAGCTGCCGAGCCGCAGCTCGGATATCTACGCGATGTTCTCCGCCGCGATGATCGACCCGCTGCCGTCAAAGCGGCGCGAATTTTTTGCCGTCATGGGCCTTGCGGACGAATTCACCGTCGAGATGGCCGAAACCGTCACCGGCAGCAAAAACACCGCTGCGATCTTACAGACGTTGACCGAGCAGAACGCCTTTGTCAAGCGCCTGCCGGACGGCGTAACGTTCCGCTTCCACCACATGATGAAGGACTGCGCCGAGCGCACGTTCCACACGATGGAGCCGCGGCGGCAGGCAGTTTACCATAATAGATATGGCGAGTGGTACAAAACGCATGGGCAATATCTGCATGCGCTCAAATTCTACTGTCTTGCCAAAAACTACGACGCGGCGCTGCGCGTCATCCAGCGCGACGCGGGCATCCTGCTCACGTCGCTTGGCGCGCAGCAGGTGCTCGACTTCATCGCCCGCTGCCCGGTCGAAACGCTCAAGGAGCACCCGCTTTCGCTCCTCGTTCTGATGCGCAGCATGTTCAACTGGCGGCAGATTCCAAAGATGCTCGAGCTCAAGGAGCTGCTGCTCGCCGCGATCACCGAACACCCCGACTGGCCGGAGAGCGAGCGCGGCGACCTTCTCGGCGAGTGCGACCTCATCATGAGCTTTTTGATGTACAACGACATCTCCGCGATGAGCTGCCTGCACCGCAGCGCGAGCGCGCAGATGTCGCGCCCCGCCATCAGCATCCAGAAAAGCGGGGGCTGGACGTTCGGCTCGCCGTCGGTGCTGATGATGTTTTACCGCGCGTCCGGCGAACTCCAGAGCGAGCTCACCGAGATGGACGAGTGCATGCCGCACTACTATAAGATCACAAACGGCCATGGGCAGGGCGCTGAGACCATCATGCGCGCGGAGGCCGACTTCATGCACGCCTGCTTTGCCGACGCGCAGATCATGCTCGAGCGTGCCTATGCGCAGATTGACGGCAACGGGCAGGAAAACATGGCCCTGTGCTGCGACTTTCTCGCCTGGCGGCTCTCGCTCTGCACTTCTTTCACGCCGCGCGAGTCCTTTGAGCAGCGGCGCGAGGCGCTGCTGGGGCTGCATAACGTCACATGGCTCAACATTCTGCAAAGCTCCTGCGCCTATTACTATGCGCTGCTGGGACTGCCCGAAAAAATTCCCGCGGTCTTCCGCGAGCATCAACTCGCCTCCATCCACTTCCTCGCGCCCGGAAAGCCGATGATGGAGCTCATCGAAAATCAGGTCTACCTCGCCCAGGGCGAGTACGCCAAAGTCATCGGCCGCAGCGAAGCACTGCTCGGTATGTGCGAGGCGATGCACTATGCGCTCGTCGCGCTGCACATCCGCCTTCAGACCGCCGCGGCCTACGAAATGCTCGGCAAGCGCGAGACGGCAGACGAACTTTTGATCTCTGCCCTCGCCGCGGCGGAGCCGGACGCGCTCTATCTGCCGTTTGTCGAAAATTACCGCTATCTCAAGACGGCGCTCACGCGCGGCGCGGGTGCGAAATTTGCCGCGTTTGTCCGGACGGTCACACCGCTTGGCGAGGACTTTGTGCGCCGCTGCGGCGAAAAGCGTGCGGAAGGCTCCCGTCCCGCCGCCCTCGCGGGCCTCACCGAGCGCGAAAGCGCCATCGCCGCGCTCGTCGCCAAGCGCCTGAGTAACCGCGAGATCGCCGAGCAGCTCTTTTTGTCCGAGGGAAGCGTGAAGCAGTACATCAACCAGATCTACTCCAAGCTCCTCATCACGGGCGACGTGCGCACCAAGCGCAAGCGGCTCGCCGAGCTTGCCGCGCCGAAGAGCTAAGACACAGCTTGGACGCAGCATATCCGTTTCTGCATTACCGCTCCTGCGAAATTATCTAACCTTTGGTTAATACCAACTCTTTCCGATCCACCGTACAATGGCTGTACGGTGGATTTTTTATTTTCCGGAGGGGAGGAATGCCTTTGTACCGAAAATACATCTCAGCCGTCACACCGCTCCCGGACTACATTCTCCGGGTGGACTTTGTCTCCGGCAGCCGCCTGCTGCTCGATATGAAGCCCTATCTCGACAAGCTCCGCTTCCGCCCGCTTGCCGATCCCGCGGTGTGGAACAGCGCCATGACGAACGGCATCTTTGTCCGCTTCGACAACGTGGAGCTGAGCCATGACGAAATTCTGTCCATGGCGGAACGGGCGCACTGAGCGCCGATTTTTCAAAATTGAGAGGAGAATACCATGAAAAACGCTTGTAAGCACCTTGCCCTTTGCACCCTGACACTGATCCTTTGCCTCGCCCTCGCCGCCTGCGGCAGCGACAACTCCGGCGACTCCGCGGACTACGGCGACGACTCCAATGTCCCGTCGACGATCGACGGCTTTGTCAAGGAAAGCTACGACAGCTATGATTACAGCGCTTTCGAAGGTTACTATCTGCCCGACAGCGGCACGGACTTCGACTATCTCATCATCGACACCAACGGTTCGCGCTGGCGCATCGGCAACAACGACGACCTCGCCGCCAGCGGCTATTTGCAGTACGACGCGGACTATGACTGCATCTACGCCTACAACGAGCACGACGGCGTCGCCTATCAGTTCTCCGCCGACGGCAGCAGCGTGAACATCTATTCGCTCGGCTCGTTCACCTATGAAATGAGCCTCGACGAGTTCGACGCGCAGGCCGAAGACTACAACAGCAACGACAGCCCGGTCGATCTCTCTTACCTTGCGGGCATCTGGTATCTGGACGGTGATCTCGACGCCGACAGCTACATCTACATCGACAGCAGCGGCGGTCTCTGGGGTCTCTACGAGCGCGCGCCCGGCGCGGAGACGACCGAGGTCGACGGCGGCTTTATCTCGGCCCCGACCGATGTAGACGATGTGTACTATGCCGTTTCCACGACGTATCAGGACGTCACCTATGAATTCACGCTTTTTGACACCGATTCCATCGTGTGGGGCGGCGAGAACGACTACTACGAGCGTCTTGAGTAAGCCGTTTTGAAACGTGAAGAAGGGAGAAAAGAAGATGAAAACTTTCCATCATTTCCTTGCGGTGCTGCTTACGCTTCTTCTTTGCCTGAGCCTGACCGCCTGCGGCGACAGCAGCGATGACGTCACGGGCGACGACTGGCGCGCGAGCGGCGTGGTCGCCGCCGAGGGCACCATCACGCACGAGGGCGAGGGCAGCGTCAAGGTGCTCGTCACCGTAGGACCCGAGAGCGCGGCGTTCTACCGCGACGAGCCAGAGCAGGAGCTCTTCGACAGCGTGTCCTTCCCCGTGACGGTCGAGGACGCGAACGACGACGGCACGGGCTTTGACATCTCATTCGACGACATCACCGGCGACGGCGAGAGCGACGTCGTCGTGACGTTCCAGCACGCCGACATGAGCACAACGCAGATGGTCTGGTTCTGGGATGCCAACGAGCGCTATGTCTTTGAGCCGGATTACTCCTACTTCCACGAAAACGGCGTGCAGACCGACCTGACCGACACGCCCTATTTCTCTGACAACGGCTTACAGATCAACGCTGCGGTCAACACGGGCACTTATCTTCTGGAAAACGGTGTTGCCTGCTACTCCGGCCTTGGCGACGGCTACGAGAGAAATGACTGCTACTGGGAGGTCGTGAAGCACAGCGACCAGTCGCACGACGGCATCCGCGAGATTCAGTTCGACGCCATCTGCTACATTCCCGAGAGCTCCATCCCGTACTTCACCGAGCAGTACATCACCAACACCGACAGCGAGCTCTACGACTACTACACTGGCATGTGGTTCACCGCCGCCACCGCCTACGGCAACAGCCAGCGCGGCGACAACTACTATGTTCATACCGTCAATTATAACGGCAACGAATACCTCATCGAATTCGCCTACTCGACCGACTGGCAGTACAACGTCAGCGATTGGGCGATGGTGCTGACCAAGAGCTACATGGTCTACCTGTCCGACGATTACGACGGGCTGGTCTTCGCCGCCATGCCACAGCTCGACAACTATAAGGACTGCGCCAGACGGATGCAGCTCGATAGCATCGCGCCCGAGGCGAGCATCATGGACATTGACCTTGTCGACCCCTACAACACGCTGTTTTTCAGCATTTGCTACTAAAAAGGCGGTGAACAGCATGACGCACCGGACGTATCTTCTGCCGCTCGTGCTCGCGCTGCTGCTCCTGCTGAGCCTGACCGCCTGCGGCGACAGCAGCTCTGATGATCCGCAAAGCGGCTATGAGACCGTCATGGACATGGAATTTCTCGACGGTATGTGGAGCATCGACGGCACCTCGAAGCTGTACTTTGACAGTGAGGAGGGCTTCTATGCCTACCGCACCGGCTGGGGTCTCGGCGGGCGCGGAGAATTTGAATTGTCCGAGGCGAGCGGCCGACCGATGATCTTTTTCAACGGCTTTCTCTACAATTTTCTCCTGCGCGACGACGGCGTGCTGCTACCGAACCAGAACGGCGAGGGCAGCGGGCTCACCATCCACCGCCACACCTTCCTCCGCGACGACGAGGCGGAGATCGTCGAGTGGGATAAAAGCAACTGGGACGGCATGTGGCAGAACGCCCTGGGCGAGACCATCGTCATCGACTCGTCCCTCATGCAGTACATCGCCTGCTCACCGGACTATTCCATGAGCGGCACGATGAACGACGAGGGCGAGGGCATGGGCCTCTACCTCTACGACAACGGAACGCGCGCCTACCTCTGCCCCAGCGACGACGGCAATAGCTTCACCCTCTCCGCCGAACGCTTTGGCCGCTACGGGGACGATCAGCACTTTGACGGCGTCTTTTACCGCAATGCCGACTTCTACACCTACACGGACATGGAAAACGCGGAGTTTTACGAAGACGAATACTCCACCTTCTATATCTGGTACTACGACGGTGTGAACCGTTACCTTCTGGGCAACGATTATACCATCGGCGACGACGGCCTTGCCTACCACTATGAAGATGGTCTCGTCTATCCCGCGGGCTGGATCCCCGAAGCGCCGTATGATCCCGCTGACGACTGGGGCGAAAACTGGATGGACAACTGGGATATTTGAAAACGCCATGATAAAGGACGGATGTGAAATGACAGGAAGAGGAAAACTCAGCGACACCGAGCTTTCGAAAAAGCTCGGGCACTATCAGGAAATGTCGCGCGTTTGGATCCTGGTGGGCCTTTTTGGCGCGTTGAGCGGCACGGTCTCGTACTTTGCCGTGCAGGACACCGCGCTCAAGGCCATCCTGACGGGGGTGCTGTTCTTCGGCGGCGTCTGCTGCGCGGTCTTTTTGGGCGGCAGCGCGCAAAAGAAGCTCCAGGCCCTGATACAGGAGCAGTTTGGAGACTTTTTCCGTGCGGAATGGGAAAAGGCCTTCGGCCCGGATATGCACACACCGGAAATGTGCGTTGACGAGTCGTTTCTCCGGACGTTCCACCTGCTGGACGGTCAGTGGGAGGAATGTACGGTTGAGAATTTCCATGAGGGCGATTATCGCGGCGTGCATTTTTCCGCCGCCAATGTGCGGCTGGACCATGTGTATGAGCGAGGGTGCGGTCACGAAGGCTATGAGACCTGCCACGAGATGGTCTTCAAAGGCCTCGTGCTGCGCTGCGAAACGCGGACGCCCGCCCCCTCCCCCGTCCTCGTCAACGCAAGGACGGAGGACAGTCCGCGCGGCGCGGCGACGGGCGATGAGTTGTTTGACCGATGCTTCTGCGTCACAGCAGAGCCGGAGCAGGATGCCCTCTTCCTTCTTGCCCCGCAGTTTATGGAGCTGATGAACGAGTTCAGGCAGCGCGTCGAAGGACAGCTTTTGGGCTTCCGCTGGGAAGGCCGGGTGCTCTCGCTGGCGGTGGAAACAGACTATGGCTTTGCCGCCGTTGCCAGTAATGTAGACCTGCGCGACCTTGACGCCCTGCGCCGCAGCTATTGCGCGTCGCTGCACGCAATGGAGGAAACGCTGGATCTTCTGCTGAAAAACACCGCTCTTTTTGCGGCGCGGGACTGAGAAAGGATGACACCATGGAGAAGAATCAAACAATGACAGACGAACAGCTCGCGCGCGAGCTGCAAAACGGCAAGCGCGGCGGTGGCCGCGGCAAGCTCCTCACGGTGATTGGCTGCGCCGCGACGGCGATCGGTATTTTCACCTCGGTCACGGCGCTGACGGTCATCGGCATCGTCGTCGCGCTGCTGGGGCAGGGCGTTCTGAACAAGCACCAAAAGGCCACCGGAAAAGCCGTCTTTGAATCCCTCGTGCCGGAGATCATGAACGCGAACTTTGAAGATGTGCAGCTCATCGGAAAGCGAAACCTTGTGAACATCAAGGGCTCAAATATCCCGCTGCCGTCCTACGTCTACGACAGCGCCAGCGGCCGCATCGACTTCACCTACCGCGGCCTTCCGTCTGAGCTCTGCACCGTCACGCTGACGGATGTGGACGAATACCGCAACGAAAACAACGACATGATGGAGTCCGTCGAGCGCGTGGTCTACACGGGTCAGTGGATGGCCTGCAAGCTCGGCAAAACGTACCCCGCGGACCTCATGTTCTGGCCGCGCGGCAAGCTCGACAAGCTTTTCCGCGCCAAAACGATCAAGACGGACTATGAAGATTTCAACAAGCACTTCAACCTGAGCTGCGGCGACGCGGACTGGGCGCTGCGCTTTTTGAATCCCAGCCGCATGGAGCGCATCCTTGCGCTCACCAACAGCGCCTTCGGCGATTTTTCCGTCAGCCTGCATTCTGATGGGACATTGTACCTCGCCGTACACAGCGGCCGAGGCTTTTTCGACGTCGGCAAGGGCAAGGAGCCGCCCGACGCGCTGCGCCGCCGCTTCACCCGCGAGCTCAAGTGGTGCACCGACATGATCGACGTCTTCCGCCCCGCGGCGGAGTGAAGAAAGGAGCGGTCGTATGCAGCTTTGGGTCGCGATACTGCTGTTTTTTCTGTCCATCGCGGGTGTCGTGCTCTCGGTGCGAAAGCTCCGGCAAAAGAGAACGCTTCGCGTCGCCTGCATCGCACTCTGCGCTGTGATCGCCGCGGCCTGCGCGGTCTATATCGCGCTGACGGCGATCATGCTCTACGCGGCGAGCACGAAGTGATCTTCTGCACTTCATGCAAAGGAAAAAGCCCATCAGCTCGACGAGCTGATGGGCTTTTGTTCTGCAATTTTCTTGGCGGAAGTTACACCTTTTTACTTCTTCTCCACCGCGCGGCCGATCAGGTAGCACACCGCGGCGACCACCATGCCATTGATCGAGGCGATGCCCCAGTGCACCAGATTTGCTACCACCGCGCCGAGCACCACGCCGATCACCGCGAACCAGTTGACCGTCTCGCTGACCTCCACGTCCTGATATTTCTCCTTGTTCAGGAAGTAGCCAAGCACCAGAATGATACCCACCGGCGGCAGGGTGCAGTTCAGGATGTTCAGCCAGCCGCAGAAGTTCCAGTACAGCCAGACGGCGAGCACTGTACCGATGATGCCGGAGACAAGCACCATGGGCTTCTTTTTCTGGCCGAAGATGTTAGCAAGACCGAGGCCCGCAGAATAGAGCGCGTTGTCGTTCGTCGTCCAGATGTTCAGGCCCAGGACCAGAATGGCGAGATAGAACAGGCCGAGGTTGATCATCACCTCGAAGATGTCGTTGCCGCCCACATAGACCGACGAGACACCGCCGAAGAAGAACATCAGAGAGTTGCCGATGAAGAACGCGATCACCGTTGTGATGGCGCCCACCTTGCCGCTTTTGGCAAAGCGGGAGAAGTTCGGCGTCGCCGTGCCGCCGGAGACGAACGAGCCAACGACCAGTCCCGCGCCGCCGATCACCGTCAGCGTGCCGCTGGACTTGGCGAACTGATCCACGATCGTGCCGTCGCCGCGCACGACGGCGAGCACCATCGCGACCGTACCCAGTACCGCCACCATCGGGACGGCGATATAGCTGACGATCGTGAGCGACTTGATACCGAAGTAGGCCGAGGCCGTCATGCAGATACCGGCAACGATCACCAGCGCCCACTCCGCCGTCTTGCTGCCGCCCAGCAGCTCATTCGCGACCGGAATGGCAAACATGGCGATGCCCACGCCGAACCAGCCAATCTGCGTGAACGAGATCATAGCCGAGGGCAGATACGAACCCTTGACGCCAAACGCCTTGCGGGCCAGAAGGTCGAGGCTCATGCCCGTCTCCGCGCCCACGTAGCCCAAAAGGCCCGTGTACAGGCTCAGGATCACACCGCCGACGATCATCGACACGACGAAGCCCTGAAAATCCAGGCCGTCCGCCAACTGCTGTCCCACCCACATGCTCGCGGAGAAAAAGGTGAAGCCCAGCATGATCATAAACATGGTCACGATGCCGCGTCGGGCGCTTTTCGGCACGATTGCCTCTGCGTAGTCAATATCCACTACCGTCTTTTCATTCTTCATGCGTTCTGTCCTCTCTGATCTATAAATTTTTTAAAGGATATACTTTCTCAGGGTCGTGGTGAACTCGTCGATCCGCTGGCGCGCGATCTCCTTCAGCGAGACATCGCGCATGCCCTCCACAAAGCCGCGCTCCTGCTGATAGAGCCAGCGCGTCGTCTTTTTGTCCAGTTTTTCATAGTGACAGTCCTTCAGCCAGTCCTCGTAGGAGATCGGCAGCGGATGCCCGAGCTTTTCCTCGAGCAGCGCTTGCTTGTCGATGCTGTCGGCGCGCTCTAAGATGCCGTTCCAGAATTCGAGCACCTCTTCAATATGCTCGTGGATCTCGTAGCGGCGGGCGCCGCCGTCGTAGATCGTGCACTTTTCAAAAAGGGGATTCTGCATCGAGAGCGTCTCGCGACGGAAGGCAGGGGCAATGATGCCGCCCTTCCAGTAGAAGTCGATCAGCGCGCGGTTGATACCGGAAACGCCCTTGTTTCCCTCTTCATAGCAGCTGAAAATGCCCTCGTAATACACCGTGACAAATCCCTCAAAGCCCGGCCAGTACACACGGATCTCCTGCGTCAGCTTTTCCAGGATCTCGACGCCCTGCGTGCCGCCGATCGTGAAGAGCACGATGTTGCGCAGCTTGGCCCCCTGCTTGCGGTAATAGTCGATCACATAGCGCAGGCAGTTCACAAGCGTCTCGCCGGAGGCGATGATGTCGCCGATCAGCAGCGTGCTGTTCGGCACGGTGGCAAGCTTGCAGTATTTGATCTCAAGGCCCGTCATCTCGCCGTTTTCAAAAACGCGCTCGCTCGACATAAAGCTGATGTCGTGGACGCGGATGTGTTCTTTGTAGCAGCTCTCCTCCAGCGGGTAGTTCAAGGCTCCCCGCAGGATCGAGAGGATATTCGCCGACGTGATCTTCTTTTTCTCCTTCAGGTAGTACATCATCTGCGAGGTCGCCGTCACGAGCGAGGCGTACACCTCGTAGCCCACCACCTCCGGATGATTCATCAGCTTTCGCGTCTCGGCTTCTGAGACAATGTAATACTCGTTGAGGAAGTGCCCTCCCTCCAGCCGGTAGCAGTCCACGCCCTGATCGCAGAACTCCGGCACGATCTGAACGTCCTTCCAATTTTCGATCATCGCTCTCTCCTCCTAAAAAAAGACCACCTGTCGAAGAATCGACAGATGGTCCATATACTAAATATGAAAAACAAAAAGGGAAGCGAAATGACATTTGTTGCGTTTTTTCAGCAGCATAGCAGACGTCCTCCCTTTTTTCAACTTATGACATTATATGGATAACGTCATATTTTGTCAATACGTATTTTGCAATGCGGCGCAAGCGCCGTTTTTCTATTCCCTGCGTACCCGCAGGGTGCGGACAAAGGGGGCCATTCTCTCACGTGAGAGAATGGCCCCCTTTCAATCCCCCAAGAGAACGCGAGGGGAGTCCCCCTCAACCCCCGGCATTGGCAGTCTCGATCTTGAAGGACTGCACACGCTGCGCAATCGGGTACGGTGTACATGGCTTCGCCATGAATCTTCTGCGAGTCATTCCCGTTCGCAACCGCGCCTTACTATCGTGAGGCGCGAGTGACGCTACCTCGGCGGCAGACTGCCTGCCGAATGCGGCATTGCTGCGCTCGCCGCATTGTAGGGACTGGCGGTAGACGGGAATTAGGTTGCACTACTACAAGACTGGCAGAGCGGCAGCGGATAGTAGAAGCAGAGGCAAGTCGTCTTGCAGCTCTAAACGCGGCAACGCCGCGCTATGGGCAGTGCAATCGGCAAGCATCGCACCTCTTCGAGCTGCTCGCTTGCAATGGCGGGGTCAAGGGGCAGAGCCCCTTGCGTTCTCTTGGGGGTGTAAGGGGGATATTCTCTCACGTGAGAGAATATCCCCCTTAACCGCTCCCCTGCGCGGCGCAGGGACACAACCCCGCAGTGGTTTTGCAAAAAATTTCAAAAACCACTTGCAAACCGCCTTTTCCGTGTTATGATGATGACCGAAAAAAAGAACATGCAGTGCACATGGCAAGAAAGAGTGATCGATTTGTTGGATTTTTTGAAACAGGAGGGGCTGAGTCCCGACCTTTTGGATGGCATTCGTGAATTTAATGCGCAGTATCCGACGCCGCCGGAGCTGCAAAACCGCATCCCGCAGCCGCGGTATCATTATTATGGCAAGGACGTGTGGGAGGCGGCGGTCGCCGCCATTTTGTGCGGGGAGAACCTGCTGCTCGCGGGCAGCAAGGCCACGGGCAAAAACGTGCTGGCGGAAAACCTCGCCCAGGTCTTCGCCCGTCCCGTATGGGACGTGTCGTTCCACGTGAACATGGACGCCGCGAGCCTCATCGGCATGGACACGTTCGAGGGCGGCGAGGTCCGCTTCCGCCCCGGCCCCGTGTACCTTTGCGCAAAGCATGGTGGCTTCGGTGTGCTCGACGAGATCAACATGGCGAAAAACGAGGCGCTGGCTGTGCTGCACGCGACGCTCGACTTCCGCCGCGCCATCGACGTTCCCGGCTACGAGCGCGTGGAGGTCGATCCCGCCGCGCGCTTCATCGGCACGATGAACTACGGCTATGCCGGCACACGCGAGCTGAACGAAGCGCTCACGTCGCGCTTTGTCGTCATCCAGATGCCGTCCATCGACCAGGACGGCCTTGTGCGCCTGCTTGGCGATGAGTTCCCGACGCTTGAAAAGAAGTATAAGGAGCAGTTCGCCCAGCTGTTCCTCGACCTGCAGAAAAAGTGCGAAAACGCGGAGATCTCCGAAAAGGCGCTCGACCTGCGCGGTCTTCTGGATGCGCTGCGCCTCATTCGCCGCGGCATCGGCGCGGGCCGCGCGCTCGATATGGGCATCACAAATAAGGCGTTCGACGCCTACGAGCAGAGCCTGATCCGCGACGTCATCGCCGCGCGCATCCCCGCAAAGCTTGACCGCAGCCGCCTGTTCACCGACTGACATGGAAACGTCAAGCTATTCCGCCCAGCAGCGCCGCGCCATCAACCTCGTCTGGACGGCGAGCGGGGACTATCAGTTCGAGCCGCAGTTTTTAGCGCTCAAATCAAACGGCGAGCCGGACTTTTACATGAACTGCGTCATCGGCCTTGTGCACAAGTGGTTCGGCGACAAGATGCCAAAGCGTCTCTTTGCCTACTGGGCGGGCGACGCGCGGCAGAACGTTTTCGACGAGCTGTGCTGGCTGGCGCTCGAGAACGCGGCGTATGAAAAGGAGCTGCCCGAGCGCCCTGTGCTTACCGATCTCCGCCGCAAGCACGCGGAGGAATTCTTCGCGTCGGAATATCAGCTTTCGCGACAGGAGTGGATGGAGAAAAATCAACTTGTCTACGCCGTGCAGTCCGACCGCTGGAAGACGATCCTCGGGCAAAAGCCGCCCATTCTCGCCCCGTGGGAAAAGGGGCTTGCGCAAGCACTCGCCTGCCCCGGCACGATGAATGCCGCGGAGCTTGAGATCGCCGTGCGCGCGGCGTTTGAAAAATACCTGCAATTCGACGGTACAGTGCATAAAAAAGGCGGCTTCCAGCTGCACTTTGACGACAAGTGGGCACCGCTTCTCACCAAGCTCCTGCCGACGGAGATCGTCCGCACGGACGATCTGACCATCGGCCGCTCCGCCATGCCGGGCGAAAACGGCATGGTCAAGGTCTCGAACGCGCTGCGCGCGCGTCTGCGCTCCAATGAGCACGAAACGGAGGACCGCGGCTACATCGAGCGCTGCTTCGGCCGCAGCATCTATTCGCCCGACAAGCTCGCGCGCATCGAGCAACAGCTCTGCACCGGCAACCACTTAGGCTGCCACCTGTGGTTCACAAGGGGCGCGAGCGCGTCGGACCAGCTCATCAGCGCGGACACGCAGCGCCTTTACGAGCAGGCTGAGAATCAGGCCAAGCTGAACCGCGCCGCCTTCGCGCGCGACCTCGATCTGCACCAGAGCGCGCTCGCGCGCCTGAGCGAGCAAATTCGAAACTGCCTGCTCGTCCACCAGCAGCCCGAGCGCATTCCCGCCCGTCAGGGCTGGCTGGACGGGACCAAGGTCTGGCGCGAACCGGTGCTGCACGACGACCGCGTATTTTTACGCAGCGACGAGGAGAGCCGCCCCGGCTTTGCCGTCGATCTGATGCTCGACGCCTCGGCCTCGCGCCTGCACTGTCAGGAGGCTATCGCCATTCAGGGATATATCTTAGCCAAAAGCCTCGCCTCCTGCGGCATCCCCGTGCGCGTGACGAGCTTTTGCAGCCTGCGCGGCTACACGGTGCTGCGCATTTTGAAGGATTTTGGCGACAAAAACGGCGAACGAAATGTTTTCAATTACTTCGCCGCGGGCTGGAACCGCGATGGGCTCGCGCTGCGCGGCGCGAGCGAGCTCATCAAGTCCGCACCCGCAGAAAAGCATCTGCTCATCCTGCTGACCGACGCCTCGCCCGACGACAGCCACAAAATCCTGCCGAGCGGCAAAGTCCCGCTCAGCCGCGACTACGACGGGCAGATCGGCGTCGACGACACAGCGGAGGAGGTGCGCGCCCTGCGCGCACAGGGCGTCCGCGTCGCGGCCGTCTTCATGGGTGAAAATGCGAGTGTTCCCGCCGCAAACGCCATCTATGGCCGCGATCTTGCGCGCATCCGCCGCATCGACCAGCTCGCCGCCGCGGCGGGCCGGCTCATTCAGGACGAAATTCGCGAACTCAGCAGTTGACAAAAAGGATCCCGAAAGTTGAGCTTTCGGGATCCTTTCTTTTATGTCAGGATGTGCGAGAGCGTCTCCATTGAGCGGCCTGCGTTTTTATTTCTGCACGGTAAAGCAAACGATTTGCAAAATTGCGCAAAAAGGAAGGTATCCTGTCTTAAGCCTTTTTTAAGATTCCGGTAGTATTGACATTGTGATAAGACTGGAGTATTATGTGCTTGTAGCTACTACTGAAGTCTTATGAAGGAGGCCTTCTCATGGATATCAAACTGTTCGACTCGGAATTAAAGGTGATGGACGTTTTGTGGAAGCGCGGCGATACACCCGCCAAGGAGATCGCGCGCACGCTCACAATTGATCTCGGCTGGAACGTGAACACGACCTACACGCTTATCAAACGCTGCATGAAAAAGGGCGCGATCGAGCGCAGCGAGCCGGGCTTCCTCTGCCATGCGCTGATCCCCAAGTCCGCCGTGCAGGAGGCGGAGACCGACGAACTCATCAACAAGATCTACGACGGCTCGGCCGACAAGCTCTTCGCCGCGCTGCTGGGGCGCAAAAAGCTCTCCGCCGAGCAGATCGCGCAGCTCAAGAAGATCGTCGGCGAGCTGGAATGAGGGTGAAGGGATGAGCTTTTTGCAGATGAGCCTGCACGGCGCGGTGATGATCGCGGTCATCACCATTCTCCGCGCGCTGACGCTCAACCAAGTGCCGAAAAAGACGTTTCTGGTGCTCTGGGCGCTCGCGCTCGTGCGGCTGCTTGTGCCGTTCTCGCTCCCCTCGCGCCTGAGCGTCTACACGCTGCTTGCGCGTCAGGCACCTGCGGTATCGGATGCCACCGCCGTCTCTCCCCCGCCGGTCCTGCCGGCGGCACCCGTCACCGTCACGCCGCAGGTCACTGTGCCTTCCGCGTCGACGGTCTCGCCGTGGGCGGTCGTCTGGCTTGTGGGCATCGAGGTCTGTGCGCTGACATTTGCGGTGCTCTACGTCAGGTGCTATCGCGAATTCCAAACCTCGCTGCCGGTCGAACACGACTATGCCCGCCGCTGGCTTGCAGCGCATCCTCTGCGCCGCAAGCTCGTCATCCGCCAGTCGGACCGCGTCTCGTCCCCGCTGACGTTCGGCGTCCTGCGCCCCGTCATTCTGATGCCGAAGTCGACCGACTGGTCGGACGAGGGCACTCTGCGCTTCGTTCTGGAGCACGAGTTTGTCCACGTCCAGCGCTTCGACGCGCTCTCCAAGCTCGCGCTCATCGCCGCCGTCTGCGTCCACTGGTTCGATCCGCTCGTGTGGGTCATGTACGTGCTCGCGAACCGTGACCTCGAGCTCTCGTGCGACGAAACAGTCGTGCACCGTTTCGGCAGCGCGCGGGCGGACTATGCGCGCACCCTCATCCGCATGATGGAAACGCGCAGCGGCGTCGCGCCCCTTTGCAACGGCTTCAGTAAAAATGCCATTGAAGAAAGGATCACAGCAATTATGAAAACGAAGAAAACAACCATCATCTCGTTCGTTCTGGCGGCTGTCCTGATCACCGGAACGGCAGCCGCCTTTGCGACCTCCGCCCAAGCGGAGGCAGACAACGGCGACAGAGCAACCGCCGCCTATGGCACAAATATCCAGCCGGACGCGGAGCTCCTCGCCACAGGGCTCACGTATCAGGACTCCATCTGGTTCTATCAGGGCAAGGCCGTTGCCGGCATGTACGACGACAAAGGCGGCACCTATACCAACGACGCCGCGGCAGGCGACATCTACCTCGCCATCAAGCGCGGCAGCGACGGCAAGGTCACCGAGCTCGCTCCGATCACTAAAAAGCAGTTTACTGAGCTCGTCGACCGTCACCCGAACGACGTCGAGACCGAGGTGGGCGAAAGCTCGCTGATGTCTTACGTCGACCCGACGGACGGCAAAACGTATTACAGCTTCGACGACGGCAAGACCTTCGAGCCGATGACGGACGAGGAGTTTGAGGCCCGCTTCCCCACGCCGAACGTCGAGTGGTGGACGTATGACGAGTACAAGGCGTGGCTCGACAACGAAAAGGTGCAGCTCCAGAGTCTTCTTGGCGAGACCGACACGATCGGCGGTCAGAAATTCACCTGGACGCAGGAGGAGATCGACAAGACCATCGCCATGTACGAGGAGACTCTGGCGGACATCAAAAACGGCATCATGTACTCCAAATCCGTCGACGGAGACGATCAGCTGATAATGAGCTACACCCCCGCCGACATCAGCACGTCGACGGATGAAAAGGGGCTGTACATCAAGTTAGACAACGGCAAAGAATACACGTTCGGCCCGTATGAGACGGACGAAGCGCTTCTCGCCGCCGTCAAGCCGTTCTGTGAAAAGCAGGTCCGGCTCGGCAACATGACGCAGAGCGAGGCCGACGAGATCATCGCTCGCCACAGCGGGAAATAAACACAACCATTTGGGAAAAGGCGGAGGCCTGCTATCCAGCAGGCCTCCGCCTTTGATTTTAAATCCTTTTCGTGTCATGCATATACATAAGATTCTCATTTCGTACGAGCAGCGGCGGCAGAATGGCCCTGCCATTCTGCCGCCGCTTTCAATTTCAAGTGTCCGTATCGACTCCCAAAAATATTCAATGGAAAATAGGTGAAATTCGGGCACAGTGGAAAGATGTGGCAATCTCAATATTTTTCATCAGAGCGGAAGCCCCGTGATCACTGCATCAATCCGGCGGCCAACTCTGCCAGCTGGCGCTTATTCTCTTCTTTAAGTGCGCCCCTGATCGTGACGGTACCTGCCAATTCAATATTCTTGCTGCCTTCCAGCGCTTTTGCCATCACCTTGGCTGCAACGGGCGCCCAGGAGCCGTTCTCTACCAATGCGATCTTTCTGTTCTGGAAGTTTCGCTCCGTGAGATGATCGATAAATGTGCGCATGAACGGGAAGATGTCGCCATTATAGGTCGTGGTCGCCAACACGAGCTTGCCATAGCGGAACGCGTCCTCCACGGCTTCCGCCATATCCTCACGAGCCAGGTCGCACACAACGACCTTCGGACAGCCCTTGGCCTTCAGCTCTTCCGCGAGATACTCCACCGCCTTCTTCGTGTTGCCGTACACAGAGGAATATGCGATCATTACACCTTCGCTCTCCACAGCGTAGCTGGACCAGATATTGTACAGGTTGATATAGTATCCCAGATTTTCCGTAAGGACCGGTCCGTGAAGGGGACAGATCGTCTGAATATCCAGGGCCGCCGCCTTCTTGAGGACCGTCTGCACCTGTGCGCCGAACTTGCCCACGATCCCGATGTAGTAGCGGCGGGCTTCACAGGCCCAGTCCTCCTCCACGTCCAGCGCGCCGAACTTTCCAAAGGCGTCCGCGGTAAAAAGCACCTTCTCCGTGCTCTCATAGCTCATCAGCACCTCCGGCCAATGAACCATGGCCGCCCCGATAAAAGTCAGGGTATGCTTTCCCAACTCCAGCGTGCTGCCTTCCTTGACCACCATCTTCTGCGCGGGAAAATCGGTCTCGTAGTAATTCTTCATCATGTTGAAGGCGGGCAGAGACGCGACGATCTTCGCATTCGGATACTTCGCTGCAAAGCTCCCGATATTCGCGGAATGGTCCGGCTCCATGTGATGGACCACGAGATAGTCCGGCTGGCGGCCATCTAATTCTTTCTCAAGATTTGCGAACCAATCCGCGCCAAAATGCTGGTCAACGGTGTCCAGGACCGCAATTTTCTCATCCATGATCACATACGAGTTGTATGCCATTCCGTTTGGAACAATATACTGTCCTTCAAACAGATCGATCTGATGATCGTTTACGCCAATATAGCGAATATCATTCGAAATATGCATCTGCTTTTTCCTCCGTAGCTATTATCGATTTTATTATACTATTTTCCTGCGCAGGGCTCAAGATAATTTATTACTGAAGATGACCTAAACAGCTCTCTCCGCATAGATAGCTTTACACATTTCTTAATAATGCGTTATGATGAAGCAAACCAGCCGGAATCTGCGATGCTGAGGAGCATAAATTTATGATCGATAAAAGATATTATGAAAAGCTTGGCGGCTTCACTTATCTCTTAGGTGAGCTGAGAAAGAAGCTTGGCAGGGAGCAGACGGATATTCTGGTCAATGACGCGGTAACACTCTGCAAGGGCACAGACTTTGAATTGCCTTTCCTTCTGGCTGTCTGGCTCGGCCTCCGTACATCGGAGATCAGAGGTCTGACATGGGATTGTCTTGACGGTGATATCCTGACAATCAAGCAGGCAATGGTAGACGGTGAGGACGGTCCGCAGCTCAAGCAGCCTAAAACGTACAGCGGAAACAGAAAACTGAAAGTGCCGCCGTATATTATGGGGCTGCTTGACGAAACACCGCATACAGATGAGTATATTGTCCATGCAACCAGAAATGTCCTGTATAAGCATCTGCAACGCGCGTGCGCTCGCTGCGGAGTTCAGCCGTTCCGCTTCCACGACCTGCGCCATGTAAACGCGTCGGTCATGCTCAGGCTCAATGTCCCAGATAAGTACGCAATGGAGCGCACGGGTCACTCTACAAACAACATGCTTAAAAACGTATATCAGCACACCATGGATGATAAAGCCGTAGCAGTGGCAGATGCCGTCGACGGCTTTTTTGAATCCGAATTTCATCTGTAATTTCGTCTGCAATTCATCTGCAAAAGCCGTGTTTTAATGGAAGATAACTTGCAAATATCGCAAGTAATGCGCAAACAGGTAAGCCAGAAAACCCTTGCAAATACAAGAAAAACCCCGCAGCCGTTGAGACTGCGAGGTTTTTTTATTGGTGGAGGCGGCGGGAGTCGAACCCGCGTCCGAAAGCACTTTAACAGGACTTTCTCCGGGCGCAGTCAGGATTTAAACATTCCCTCCGCGCAAGGACACCTGACGGACCTTACGCTTTGGTAGAGTCATGATGCGTGGGCAGGTCAACTCTTTCCCGCCTCACGGACGCCACGTTTACGACGCCTTCCCCGGTCCGTGGCCTCTCCGGTTCAGACGGCCGCCTACTTAGGCAGCGAGAGCAACTTCGTTGTTGTTCTTTAATTTATAAGTTACCCGTTTTATAGAGGCCAGGCGCCTCTGCCCGCTTATCCTGCCTCCACACCCCCGTCGAAACCGGTACGCCCCCGTGTGAGCGGCGCACGACAAGTGCGCCGCGAATACGGGAAACCCGTCAGGTATGCGAATGCAAAAGGAAATGAAATTACATCTTCTCCGGCTCGGGATAGTCAACGCCCTGCGTATCCACGCGGATGGTCTTGATGACCTGTGGCTTTTTCGGCATGTCGTTGTACATGTTGCGGTTCACGCGGGAGATGTCCACAGCGGCCTGCGCATTCTCGGTGATCTTACCAAACGCCGCATACTGACCGTCAAGGTGCGGCGCGTCGGCCACCATGATGAAAAACTGGCTGCCCGCGCTGTCTGGGACCATCGTGCGCGCCATCGAGAGAACGCCCAGCGTGTGCTTAAGATCGTTCTTGAAGCCGTTGGCGGAAAATTCACCCTTGATCTCGTAGCCGGGGCCGCCTGTGCCGTTGCCGTCCGGGTCGCCGCCCTGGATCATAAAGCCGGGGATGACGCGGTGGAACACCACGCCGTCGTAAAAGCCGGAGTTTGCCAGCGCGATGAAGTTATTGACGGTGTTGGGCGCGATCTCTGGATAGAGTTCGCCGCTCATCACCGCGCCGCTTTCCATTTCGATGGTCACGATCGGATTTGCCATAATTTCTCTCCTTATCTCCGCGCTTTCATCGCGCGGTCGATCTCGCGCTTGGCGTCACGCTTGGCGGCGTCCTCGCGCTTGTCGTAGTTTTTCTTACCTTTGCATACACCGACTTCGACCTTCACGCGCGCGTCCTTGAAGTAAACGCTCAGCGGGATCAGCGCGTAGCCGTCCTGCTTGATGAGCGAATAGAGCTTGCCTATCTCGCGCTTGTGCAAAAGGAGCTTCTTCGGCCGGTCGGGGTCATGGTTGAAGATATTGCCCTTGTCGTAGGGCGAAATGTGCATCGACAGCACGTTCGCCTCGCCGTTTTTGACGATGACATAGCTGTCTTTCAGGTTGAGCGTGCCGGCGCGGATGGACTTGACCTCCGTGCCCTTGAGCTCGATGCCCGCCTCGTAGCGGTCTTCGACAAAATAATCGTGGAACGCCTTGCGGTTCTGCGCCGCGATCTTGATTCCCTTTTTCTCCGCCACGGCACATCGCCTCCTTTGTGCTTTCATGATAGTGTAGCATACTTTTTCGCCCAGCACAAGGGCTGTCACAAAAACGTAACAATTCGAAAAAACGCCGCATTCCGCTCTATTCTGCCCATCCACTTTAATTTATAGTAGAATTTCGCCCGCCGCCGTGCTATAATTTTGATATCTATCCCATGCTTTGGCGGCGATCCGCCGCACTCAGGAGGCAGTTTTATCATGGATTTGACCGAACGCCAGCTTTCCCGTGAGACGATCTACGAGGGAAAGATCTTACATATTTACCGCGACGACGTGCTCCTGCCGAACGGCAGAACGAGCGTGCGCGAGGTCGCCGACCACCCCGGCGGCGTCGCCATCGTCGCCCTTGACGAAAATGACAATGTGCTCACCGTGAAGCAGTATCGCTACGTCTTCTCCCGTGTGCTTGAGGAAATTCCCGCGGGAAAATTGGAGCGTGGCGAGGACCCCGATGAGGCTGCGCTGCGCGAACTCAGGGAGGAAACAGGCGCGACGCCGAAGCGCATGACGAATCTCGGCAAGCTCCTCGTCTCCCCCGGCTGCTACAGCGAAGTGCTGCACCTTTATCTTGCCGAGGGGCTGAGCTTCGGCGAGCAAAATCCCGACGAGGACGAATTTTTAGAGCTCTACCGCACGCCGTTTTCCGACATGCTCGCGCGCGTCATGCGCGGCGAGATCGAAGACGCGAAGACCGTCTGCGGTATCCTCAAGGTCCACGCCCTGCGCACAGCGCAAAAAGAGAGACAGGAGAAAGAAAACTGATGGAACAGAAGAAGACCGTCCTCATTGTCGAGGACGAGAAAAATATCGTCGATATCATCCGCTTCAACCTCCAGCGTACGGGCTATAACACGCTCGAGGCCTACGACGGTGAGGCGGGCCTTGCCATGGCGCGCGAGAAAAAGCCCGACCTCATTCTTCTTGACGTGATGATGCCCAAAATGATGGGCTTTGACGTCTGCCGCGCGCTGCGCGCCGAGGGCGACAACGTCCCCGTCATCATCCTGACCGCACGCGAAGAGGAGGAGGACAAGATCTTGGGCCTTGAGATCGGCGCGGACGACTACATCACCAAGCCCTTTTCCATGCGCGAGCTGCTCGCGCGCGTCAAGGCGAACATCCGCCGCACAACGATGCTCTCCGCTCCCGCGGCGGAGGACAACGCCATGAGCGCCGGCGGCGGCATCACCATCAACACCGACAGCTTTCAGGTGCGCAAAAACGGCGTGCCCATCAACCTCACACAGCGCGAGTACGAGCTTTTGACGTTCCTCGCCAGCCACCCCGGCAAGGTCTTCTCCCGCGTCGATCTGATGGAGCAGGTCTGGAACTATGGCTACGTCGGCGACGACGCGCGCACGGTGGACGTCACCGTCCGCCGCCTGCGCGAAAAGATTGAGGACAACCCCGCCGCGCCGGCCTACATCCTCACGCGCCGCGGCGTGGGCTATTATTTCTCCGCGCAGGCGTAAGTTGCGCGCACTTTTCCGGGAAAGGAGTCTCCTGCTATGTTCCGCAGCCTGCATATGAAGCTCGTGATGATCATGCTGCTGCTCGTCACCTCTCTGATGGCGGTGGTGGGCGCGTTTTTGATGACCAGCGTCACGAACTTCTATATTGACGATTTTTACGAGCAGATGAGCGAAGTGTTCGGCGAGTCCAACGCCGCGTTCGTGAGCTCACTGCGCGAAGAGGCCGCGCAGGAGGACGGCGCCGCGCGCCTGCAAACGATGCTCGAGGCCTACTCCGGCACACTGAGCATTGACTCGCGCAACCGCAACTACTATGTTCTCGACGGCCGCAGCGGCGAAGTGCTTGCTTCGAGCAACGAGGACGGCCAGCTGCTTGAACAGACGGAAAATATCCTCACCGCGCGCAACGGCGAGGTCGGCGACCACAGCGACCTTGCCGCAAGCTATATGGATGTTGCCATTCCCATCTCCGGTGGCGACAACAGCTTCATCATCTACATCCGCGACAGTCGCACCACGGTCTCGTCGCTGAACTCTGAGCTGCTGTTCATCATTCTGCAAGCACTGCTCGTCGGTCTTCTCGTCTCGGTGCTTTTGTCGTTCCTGCTCGCCAAGACCATGATCGACCCCATTGAAAAACTGACCGAGGGCGCCGAGCGCATCGCGACCGGCGACTTCAATGAAACGCTTTCCGTCGAATCGACGGACGAGATCGGCGTTCTGACCACCACGTTCAACGACATGGCGTCCGTGCTCCACTCCACGCTCGAAGCCGTGGAGAATGAGCGCAACAAGCTCGACACGCTGTTTCTCCACATGAGCGATGGCGTCGTCGCCTACGACGGCAGCGGCAAGCTCATCCACTGCAACCCCGCCGCGTGCGAGCTCTTAGGCCGCACGGCGGACGAGTGCGTGTACAGTGAGCTGTTTGAATCCATCTGCCCGTTCTCTCACGTCATCACCATGCAGCGCAGCGACTATGTTGAGGGCGAACTCACTGTCGGCGAGCGCAGCGTGGAGCTCTACTTCGCTCCCTTCTCCGATGAGGAGAGCGGCGGCGTTCTCATCGTGCTGCACGATGTGACCGAGCACCGCAAGACCGAGGAGCGCCGCAAGGAATTTGTCGCCAATGTCTCCCACGAGCTGCGCACGCCGCTCACAAATGTCCGCTCCTATGCCGAGACCATCCGCGAGGCAGGCGACGATCTGAGCCGCGAGACGGAAAACGACTTCCTCGATGTCGTCATCAGCGAAACAGACCGCATGACCCACATCGTGCAGGACCTTCTGACGCTCTCGCGCCTCGACTCCGGCCGCAGCGAGATGAATATGGCGCGCTTCCCGTTCTCCGCCGCCATCGACTCCGTGCTCCGCTCGACGGAGCTTGAGGCCCGCCGCCACAAGCACGAGCTCACGCACGACTATACCGAAAATCTCCCGCTCATCATGGGCGATCGCGGCCGCATCGAGCAGGTCATGCTCAACGTCCTCAGCAATGCCGTCAAGTACACGCCCGACGGCGGCCACATCCGTGTCACCGCGGGCAGCGAGGGCGAAACTGTCTGGATGGAGGTCGCGGACGACGGCATCGGCATTCCCGAGGCCGACCGCAGCCGCATTTTCGAGCGCTTCTACCGCGTCGACAAAGCAAGATCGCGCGAATCCGGCGGCACAGGCCTCGGCCTTTCCATCGCGACGGAGATCGTCCAGCGTCACCACGGCTCGCTCACGCTCGTTGACCGCCCCGGCCCCGGCACGACCGTCCGCTTAGAGCTGCCCATCACCCAGCCCATCGGCGGGGAGGATTCCCATGAATAAGAACGCCACGCTCATGAGCCATCTGCAAAACGCCGCGATTGTCGTTTTGACCGTTACCGCCGTGCTGCTTTTGATCCAGACGCCGCTTGTCGGCGACCTTGCGGGCAAGACGCCCTACGAGCTCGCGCAGGACTGGCTCGCGGGCGACACCTCGACCGATACCGCCGTCACCACCGATCTGACCGAGCTCGCGCTCCCCGTGCGCGTGGTGTTCACGAACGAATACGCCCGCTACGGGCTCAGCGCCATCACGACGCTTGACACAGATTTTGAGCTTGCCGGCGCGTTTTTCGGCGAGGCGCTTGGCTCTGCTACCACTTATGAAGCGTGCAGCGGTGAAAAGCTGCTCACCGCACTGCACTCGAGCAGCATCTACCTCGATCTGGAGGCCCCCACGCCGCTCGAAGTGCTCAGCCGCATTCTCGGCGTCAACGACGCGCCGGAGTCCTCGCTCCTGCGCGTCACGCGGCTTGTGCTCTGCCCCGCGGAAAACGGCGCAACGCTCTACTTACAGGACACCGATCAGGGCTTTTTTGTCAGCCGGACGGCGGTAAGCAGCGCGACACTGCGCGAAGCGCTCGCCTCGCTCGATGGCAACGGCACAGATTTTGCGTTCTCGCTCTCCGGCGAGTTCTCTCAGCTCTCGCCCTACACGCTCATTTTCAGCGAACCGCCGCAGCGCTACACGCTCTCGGCGGGCAATGCCCTCACCGATCAGGCGACATTTCTGCGCCTTGCGGAGTTCAACCCCCACACGGAAAGCGGCTACACCGACTCCTCCGGCAACACCATCATCAAAGAGGTCTACGGCACGCTGCGCCTTGAGCCCGACGGCAGCGTCTTCTATCAGGGCGCGGACGAGGCCGAGGCGGGCTCGCTCTACTATGTCTCCGCCGCCTCGACCGGAAAGCCCACGATGCTCGAAGCCGTCGCGGGCGCGCAGCGCCTCGCCTTCACGCTGCTTCGCGACGTAAGCGGCGACGCCGAGCTCTATCTCAGCGAGATCGACAGCAGCAACAAACGCTTCACCGTGAGCTTCGACTACGCGGTCGGCGGTACGCCGCTGCGCTTTTCCGACGGCAGCCACGCCGCTACGGTCACGATCGAAGGCCAGACCATCACAGAATTTTCCCTCCACTGCCGCAGCTATACGCTCAGCGATTCGCCCGCACTGCTGCTGCCCATCCGGCAGGCCGCGGCCATCGCGGACAGCAAATATTTGAGCGCCGAGCTGCACGTCTGCTACGACGAGCACGGCGCGGACACCGTCGGCGTCGGCTGGTTTGCCGACTGATCTTTCCGGAAAGGACGCCCGAACATGAAAACCTCGCGGCTCAAAAATATCGTCATCGTCATTTTGCTGCTCGTCAACGCGTTTCTGCTCTTCCTGCTGCTCAGCCGCCGCGCCGAGGAGCGCGACTCGAACGAGCGCCGCGTCGAGCAGCTCTGCACGCTTTTTGAAAAAAACGGCGTCGCCTTTGACCGCGCGCTGCTGCCCGATGAGGAAACGCACCTCTCCCTCTCGCTTGAGCGTGACGCCTCGCGCGAAGAGGCCTTCGCCTCCGCCCTGCTCGGCACTGCCGAGAGCAGCGATTCCGGCGGCGGTGTGAGCCGCTTCACCGGCGAATACGGCTCGTGCTCCATCCGCTCCGGCGGCACGGTCGACGTGCTCCTCTCCCGCCCGGTCGACGATCCCGAGAGCTTTAGCAAACAGCTTTTCAAAACGTTTGGCTACACTTTTCTCACCTCCCAGCTCACGGATGGCAGCGGCAGCGTCACGGGCATGCGCAGCGAAAAAGGTCAGCTCATCTTTAACGCCTCGCTGACGCTCACGTTTTCTGACAGCTCGCTCACCGGCGTTTCCGGTACCTTTCTGCCCGCGCTCGACGAGGGCCGCCGCACAGACGGCCTCGACGCGGTCGACGCGCTTGTGCATTTTCTGGACTATTGCAGCGTTTCGGGCGTCGTATGTACCGAGGTCCGCGCGCTGGACGAAGGGTATCTTCTCCAGACGTCGTCTGCCTCGCCGCTGCGGCTGCAAGGCGTGTGGCGCATCTCCACGGATGTCAGTAGTTATTATGTGAACTGCAAGACCGGCGAGATCACACGAGAATGAAATTTTTCTTGCAGCATTTCTAATTTCTTACTGTGCAGCATTGCTTTTTCTGTTTTTTTTGGTATACTGTTGATGTATTATGTGAATACCATGAGCAGGCGGTTTTCCCCTGCTGTTTTTACGATAAGGAAAAGAAGTCTCACCGTCTCTTATTAAGGAGTTACTATGACGAAATACATCGTGCAGGGCGGTCATCCGCTCTTTGGTGAAGTGCACATCAGCGGCGCGAAGAACGCCGCGGTCGCCATCATTCCCGCCGCCCTTCTGGTCGACGGCGTCTGCCGCATCGAAAATATTCCCCAGATCTCCGACGTGACCGCGCTGCTCAAAATTTTAGAGCAGCTCGGCGCGAATGTCCGTTTCCTCAACCGCAGCGATGTTGAGATCGACTGCCGCCATATTGCCACCACGCAGGTCTCGCAGGAGCTCGCGCACAAGATCCGCGCCTCCTACTACCTCATCGGCGCGCTGCTCGGCCGCTTCGGCGAGGCCGAGGTCTCGATGCCCGGCGGCTGCAACTTCGGCGGCGTGCGCCCCATCGACCAGCACGTCAAGGGCTTCGCCGCCATGGGTGCCGAGGTGCGCGAGGGTGACTTCATCTGCGCCAAGGCAAGCGGCGACCGCATGAAGGGCGCGAACGTCTACCTCGACGTGGTCTCCGTCGGTGCGACGATGAACATTATGATGGCCGCGGCGCTCGCCGACGGCACCACCGTCATCGAAAACGCTGCCAAGGAGCCGCATATCGTCGACCTTGCCAACTTCTTAAACTCCATGGGCGCGAACATCAAGGGCGCCGGCACCGACACCATCCGCATTTTCGGCGTGGACAAGCTCCACGGCGGCACGTATGCCATTATCCCCGACCAGATCGAGGCGGGCACCTACATGGCGGCTGTCGCCGCCTGCGGCGGACAAGTCCTCGTGCGCGGCATCATCCCCAAGCACATGGACTGCATCACCGCCAAGCTCCAGGAGATGGGCGTGCAGGTCGAGGAGCAGGATGACACGCTGCTCGTGCGCCGCTCGGGCAAGCTTCGCCGCACCAACGTCAAGACGCTGCCCTATCCCGGCTTCCCGACCGATATGCAGCCACAGATCACCGTTGCCCTCTGCCTTGCCGAGGGGACGAGCATGGTCACCGAGGGCGTGTGGGACAACCGTTACCGCTACGTCGGCGAACTGACGCGCATGGGCGCGCAGATCCGCGTCGAGGGCCGCAGCGCCGTCATCGAAGGCGTCGACCACCTGACCGCTGCGAGCGTGCAGGCCTACGATCTCCGCGCGGGCGCCGCCATGGTCATCGCCGCGCTGGCCGCTGAGGGCACGAGCGAGGTCTCGAACGTCCACTATATCGAGCGCGGCTATGAGGATATCATCGGCAAGCTCCGCAACCTCGGCGCGCAGATCGACAGCGTCGAGTGCGACGAGACCGTTGAGACCCGCCAGATCGGCTGATTCAATCAAAAAAGCGCCTTGCCGCGGCAAGGCGCTTTTCTTTTGGAAAGGATATTATGTATACCAATATCTACACCGCTTCCCTGCCGCCGGAGCTCCTCGCCATGGCCGAAACGCCCGTGATGCAGCGGCTTTTGCGCGTCGGCATGCACTGCGGCTGCGAATACACGGCCTATCCCATCTACCGCGATGCCGTTGCGCCGTATTCGCGCTATACGCATTCGCTCGGCACAGCGGCCATCGTCTGGCACTTCACGCATGACTTGAAGCAATCTGTCGCGGGACTACTGCATGACATTGCGACGCCCGCATTCGCCCACGTGGTCGACTTTCTGAACGGTGACCACATGCGGCAGGAATCGACCGAAAGCCGCACACGCATGATGATTGCCTCGTCGCCGGAACTCATAGCGCTGCTCGATAAAAGTGGCCTGACGCTCGACGATGTGGACGACTACCACCGCTATCCCATCGCCGACAACGATTCGCCCCGCCTCTCCGCCGACCGACTCGAATATACGCTCGGCAACGCGCATCTTGTCTTCCACTGTCCAAAAGCAGAACTGAAACGCATTTTTGACGACATCTTTGTCGGCAAAAACGAGGAAAACGTCGATGAGCTCTGTTTTGCGCACGCGGAGATTGCCGACATCTTTACCCAGCTCTCGCTGCGGCAGTCGGAATGGTTCGTCTCCGATGACGACCGCTTCAGCATGCAGGCATTGGCCGATCTCCTGCGTGAGGCACAGCAGCGCAGTGTGCTGACGGTGGATGATCTCTACCTCGACGAACCTCATGTCATCGCACTGCTCCGCTCCGATCCGGTCCTCGCCGCGCGCTGGCAGAATTATCGCCGCATCACCGGCACACAGTCCGGCGCAGAAAAGCCGGAGGGTACTTACGCCGTCAAGATCGCCGCCAAAAAGCGCAGCATCGACCCACTGGTGCAGACAAGCGACGGCCTTCGTCGCTTTACTGCGGTCAGCGCGGACTATGCAGCAAAGCTCGCCGCCTTCCGCTCGGATGACTTCGACCGCTGGGTCTGGGCCAAATATGAATAAAGGAAGTGCGAAGCCGCTGGCTTCGCACTTCCTTTGCACTTTCGATAATAGAAAAGCAGCAGGCCTTTGCGGCCTGCTGCTTTTTGAAGTCTTTGGATGACCCTCAGTGGATCAATTAGGCCTCGGTCTCGATGACGACGCCAGAACCAACGGTACGGCCGCCTTCACGGATAGCGAAGCGGAGACCCTTCTCGATAGCGATCGGGGTAATCAGCTCGACCTTCATGTCGACGTTATCGCCGGGCATGCACATCTCGGTGCCCTCGGGCAGGGTGATGACGCCGGTGACGTCGGTGGTACGGAAGTAGAACTGAGGACGATAGTTGTTGAAGAACGGGGTGTGACGGCCGCCCTCGTCCTTGTTCAGGACGTAAACCTGACCAACAAACTTGGTGAGGGGGTGAATGGAACCGGGCTTGGACAGAACCTGGCCGCGCTCGATCTCGTTCTTGGCAACACCACGGAGCAGGGTACCGATGTTATCACCAGCCTCGGCGTAGTCGAGCAGCTTGTGGAACATTTCGATACCGGTGACGACGGTCTTGCGACGCTCGTCGGTCAGACCGATGATCTCGACTTCCTCGCCGAGCTTCAGCTGGCCACGCTCAACACGGCCGGTAGCGACGGTACCACGACCGGAGATCGTGAAGACGTCCTCAACGGGCATCAGGAACGGCTGGTCGGCCTTACGGTCGGGCGTGGGGATCCAGGTATCGACAGCGTCCATGAGCTCGTGCATGCACTTGTACTCGGGAGCGTCGATGTCCTTGGACTCGGAGATCAGGGCGTTCAGAGCGCTGCCGCGGATGATCGGGGTCTCGTCGCCGGGGAAGCTGTAGAAGTCGAGCATCTCGCGGACTTCCATCTCGACGAGCTCAAGCAGCTCTTCATCGTCGACCTGGTCGCACTTGTTCAGGAAAACGAGAACGGAAGGCACGTTGACCTGACGGGCGAGCAGCAGGTGCTCACGAGTCTGGGCCATGGGGCCGTCGGAAGCGGCGATGACCAGGATAGCGCCGTCCATCTGAGCAGCGCCAGTGATCATGTTCTTGATATAGTCGGCGTGGCCCGGGCAGTCGACGTGGGCATAGTGACGGCCCTGGATCTGACCATCCTCGCCGGTCTTGTAGTTGTGGCCCTGACGGTCGAAGGTCTGGTACTCAACGTGAGCGGTGTTGATGGTGATACCACGCTCGCGCTCTTCCGGAGCCTTATCGATGGAGCTGTAATCGGTGTAGTCAGCACCGCCCTGGAGGGCGAGGAACTTGGTGATCGCAGCGGTCAGGGTGGTCTTACCATGGTCGATATGACCGATGGTACCAATGTTTACGTGGGGCTTGGTACGCTCGAATTTCTGCTTAGCCATTAGAGTGATCCTCCTATGAAAAAATTTCGTTGTTTGCCGGTGTCATTTACATACACCGGTATTTTACCGTAAAATGCGGTATTTTGCAATACCTTTTTATCAGGCGCGGTTCGTGCGCTGGTTGATGATCTTCTCCTGAATGTTCTTCGGGATCTCGATATAATGCGCGGGCTCCATCGTGTACTGGCCGCGGCCCTGCGTGCAGGAGCGGAGGTCAGTCGCGTAGCCGAACATCTCAGCCAGAGGAACGAAAGCGTCGATCTGCTGCGCGCCGCTGCGGGCCTCGAAGCCCTGGATCTGACCACGGCGGGAGTTGAGGTCGCCGATCACGTCGCCCATGTACTCGTCGGGGACGATGACGCAGACCTTCATGATCGGCTCGAGCAGCGTCGGGCCGGCCTTCTGGCAGGCCTCCTTGAAGGCCATGGAGCCGGCGATCTTGAACGCCATTTCAGAGGAGTCGACCTCGTGATAAGAACCGTCGTACAGCGTGACCTTGACGTCGACGACCGGGTACCCGGCGAGAACGCCGGAGAGCATGGCGCCCTGAATACCGGCATCGATCGCGGGAACGTATTCCTTGGGGATCGCGCCGCCGACGAGGGCGTTGACAAACTCGTAACCCTTGCCGGACTCGTTGGGCTCGACATGGATCTTGACGTGACCGTACTGACCCTTACCGCCGCTCTGACGGGCGTACTTGGTATCCTGATCGACAGCCTTGGTGATGGTCTCCTTGTAGGCGACCTGAGGAGCGCCGACGTTCGCCTCGACCTTGTACTCACGGAGCAGGCGGTCGACAATGATCTCCAGATGGAGCTCACCCATACCGGCGATGATGGTCTGACCGGTCTCTTCATCGGTGTAGGTCTTGAAGGTCGGGTCTTCCTCAGCCAGCTTCATCAGCGCGATGCCCATCTTCTCCTGGCCGGCCTTGGTCTTGGGCTCGATGGCGACGCGGATCACGGGCTCGGGGAATTCCATGGACTCCAGGATGATCGGAGCCTTTTCATCGCAGAGCGTATCACCGGTGGTGGTGTTCTTGAGGCCGATGACGGCGCAGATGTCGCCGGCGTAGCAGCACTCGATATCCTCGCGGTGGTTGGCGTGCATCTGCAGGATGCGGCCGATGCGCTCTCTCTGATGCTTGGTGGAGTTGAGAACGGCGGTACCGGTATTCAGAATACCGGAGTACACGCGAACGAAGGACAGACGGCCGACGAACGGGTCGGTCGCGATCTTGAACGCGAGACCGGAGAACGGAGCGTTATCGTCCGCGTGACGGACATCTTCCTCACCGGTATCGGGGTTCACACCGTCGATCGCGGGGATATCCACGGGGGACGGCATGTAGTCGACGATCGCGTCCAGCAGCTTCTGAACGCCCTTGTTCTTGTAAGAGGTACCGCAGGTGACAGGGACCATCTTATTGTCGATGGTGGCCTGACGGATGGTCTTGCGGATGAGGTCCTGAGGAACGGGCTTCTCTTCGAGCGCCAGCTCCATGATCTCGTCGTTCAGGTCGGCGCAAGCGTCAACGAGCTTGGTGCGATACTCCTGAGCGAGCTCGAGCATGTCCTCGGGGATCTCCTCGACGCGCATGTCCTTGCCGAGCTCGTCGTAGTAGATATCAGCGTCCATCTCCACCAGGTCGATAATGCCCTTGAAGGTATCTTCAGAGCCGATCGGCAGCTGGATGGGGACAGCGTTGCACTTGAGACGGTCGTGGATCATGTGCAGAACGTTGTAGAAGTCCGCACCCATGATATCCATCTTGTTGACGTAGATCATGCGGGGGACCTTGTAGTTATCGGCCTGACGCCACACAGTCTCAGACTGGGGCTCAACGCCGCCCTTGGCGCAGAGAACGGTCACAGAGCCGTCCAGAACGCGCAGGGAGCGCTCGACCTCAACGGTGAAGTCGACGTGGCCCGGGGTGTCGATGATGTTCAAGCGGGTCTGCGGGAACTGGTTCTTGCTGCCCTTCCAGTAGCAGGTGGTGGCAGCGGAGGTGATGGTGATACCACGCTCCTGTTCCTGAGCCATCCAGTCCATCGTGGCGGTACCGTCGTGGGTCTCGCCGATCTTGTAGTTGACGCCGGTGTAGTACAGAATACGCTCGGTAGTCGTGGTCTTGCCAGCGTCGATATGGGCCATGATGCCGATATTTCTGGTGTTTTCCAGAGAGACTTTTCTTGCCATAATTCTCTCGTTCCTCCGTTACCAGCGGAAGTGGGCGAATGCCTTGTTGGATTCGGCCATCTTGTGGGTATCTTCGCGTTTCTTCACGGCGCTGCCGCTGTTGTTGGCAGCATCCATGATCTCGCCGGCCAGACGCTCGGCCATGGTGCGCTCACCACGGGCACGGGCATAGGCCGTCAGCCAACGCAGACCGAGGGTCTGACGACGGGCGGGACGGACCTCCATCGGCACCTGATAGGTGGCACCGCCGACGCGGCGGGACTTGGTCTCCAGGCTGGGCATGATATTCTCCATGGCCTGGTTGAAAACATCGAGAGGCTCGTTGCCGGTCTTGTCCTTGATCATGTCGAACGCGCTGTAAACGACCTTCTGGGCGACGCCCTTCTTGCCGTCGAGCATCACGCTGTTGACGAGCTTGGTCACCAGGACGCTGTTGTACATAGGATCGGGCAGAACTTCTCTCTTGGGAACATTACCTCTTCTGGGCACTTTGCTTCCCTCCTTCTTATAATTTAGAAATCATAGGTACTCGCGAATGGGGCTCTCCCCCATCGTGTTCCGGCCTGCCAAAGAGGTGAATGACACAAAAATATATATCAAACCTTTTCGGCAAAGCTCATTTCAAGGTCGCAGCCTTACTTCTGCTTCGGGCGCTTGGCGCCGTACTTGGAACGGGACTGCATACGGCCCTGCACGCCCTGAGCGTCCAGAGTGCCGCGGATGATGTGGTAACGCACACCAGGGAGGTCCTTCACACGGCCGCCGCGGATCATGACCACAGAGTGCTCCTGCAGGGAATGACCGACGCCGGGGATGTAAGCGGTGACCTCATAGCCATTGGTGAGGCGGACACGGGCGATCTTACGAAGAGCGGAGTTCGGCTTCTTCGGGGTCGCAGTACGAACTGCGGTGCAAACGCCACGCTTCTGGGGAGAGGCGAGGTCGGTCTCCTTGTTCTTCAGCGTGTTAAGACCATACTGCAGAGCCGGGGAGTTGGACTTGTAAGTCGACTGCTGTCTGCCCTTGCGAACCAACTGGTTAAAAGTAGGCATTCTTGTTTCTCCTTTCCTGAAATGATGTGATATATATTTTTTACAGGATATCGGTAAAATATCCCGAAAAAACCTTAATTTCTCAGAACGGCGATCACCGCCGCACCAACGGCGATGCCCGCGCTGTGGCCAAGCTGCGCCATCGTGGCGCGATCGTCGATCGCGATGTTCTCTTCGCGTGCGAGCGCTTCGATCGGCGCAAGCACGGCGGGGTCTGCATCGCAGGCGATATACAGCTTTTCCGCGCGGTGTTCCCGCAGTGCATGCATCGTCTGCTTGATGCCCGCTACCTTGCGGCAAGTGGACAGATCCGGCGTCACGGCAGGTCCCTCCTGACGGTATGACAAATTCCGTGGGACATACCCACGCAAGTTGAAATTATACCATGAGGTGCACAAGCCGTCAAGCGTTTTTTATGGCTGTCTACACAAAATAATCGCTGAAACGGCGGGCTTTTCCCGAATTTTTTTGTGCGTTCCGCGCCGGCGCGTCAAACTTTTGAAAAGAGGCTGTCAAGCTCTCCCTTTTTCCGCCAAAATGGCAAAAAAGAGACGCGGAATTTTCCGCGTCTCTTTTTACCTATTCAATACGTGAGGTCTTTACTCACACTTCGACGGCATTCGTGATGATGCGCGGCTCGTGCGGCTCTTCCTCGGGCTTCTCAGGCTCGGGAACGATCTCCTCAGCAAAGTCACGGTAGGCGTTCAGGCCTGCACCGGCGGGGATGAGCTTACCGATGATGACGTTCTCCTTCAGACCAACAAGGTGGTCGACCTTGCCCTTGATGGCGGCTTCAGTCAGGACCTTTGTGGTCTCCTGGAAGGACGCGGCGGACATCCAGCTGTCGGTCGCAAGAGAGGCCTTCGTGATACCCATGAGCAGCTGCGTGGCAATGGCTTCCTGCAGCGGCTCGCCGGTCTCGGCGTTGACCTCGCCCGCGGCATTGCGCGCGCGGATCTCCTCGTTGGCATCCTCATACTCAAGCAGATCCACCATAGAGCCGGAGAGCAGATTCGTGTCACCGGACTCCTCGACGCGCACCTTGCGCATCATCTGGCGGACGATGACCTCGATATGCTTATCGTTGATGTCAACGCCCTGCTGACGGTAAACCTTCAAAACTTCCTGAATGAGGTAGTCATGAACGGCGGACGTGCCGCGGATACGCAGGATATCGTGCGGGGACAGCGCGCCGTCCTGCAGCTGCGTGCCCTTGGCGATGACATCGCCGTCGTTCACGCGCAGGCCGGTGTGCGGCACCGAGTAGATGCGGTTGTCGCCGTCGTCCGCGGTGACGATGATGTTGAGCAGGCTGCCCTTGGTCGCCTCTTCGAAGCGGACCTTACCGCCGATCTCGGCGAGGGTCGCCATCTTCTTGGGACGGCGCGCCTCAAACAGTTCCTCGACTCGCGGAAGACCCTGGGTAATATCGCCGCCCGCAACGCCGCCGGTGTGGAAGGTTCGCATCGTCAGCTGCGTACCGGGCTCGCCGATGGACTGGGCCGCGATGATACCGACCGCCTCGCCGGGGCCGACGGGCTTGCTCGTGGCAAGGTTCATGCCGTAGCACTTCGCGCAAACGCCGCTGTGGGCCTTGCACGTAAGCACCGTGCGGATCTCGACGGAGTGGATGTCGAACTTCTCCATGAGGTCGGCATCCTCGGGGGTCATCATGTGATCCTTAGAAATGAGGACCTCGTCCGTGCCGGGCTTCATCACGTCGTGGACCGGATAGCGGCCGTTGACGCGCTCGGAGAACTTTTCGATGACCTGGCCGTTCTCGCTGATCTCGCTGATCGTGATGCCGCGGGTCGCGCCGCAGTCGTCGGAGCGGATGATAACATCCTGGCAGACGTCGACCATTCGGCGGGTCAGATAACCGGAGTCTGCCGTACGAAGAGCCGTATCGGCAAGGCCCTTACGGGCGCCTCGGGAGGAGGTGAAGTATTCAAGGACGGACAGACCTTCGCGGAAGTTTGCCTTGACCGGGATCTCGATCGTCTTACCGGCGGTGTTGGCCATCAGGCCACGCATACCGGTCAGCTGACGGATCTGCTTCATCGAACCACGGGCGCCGGAGTCCGCCATCATGAAGATGGGGTTGTAGCGGTCCATGTTCTTCTGCAGGGCGTCGGTGACGTCCGCGGTGGTCTTTTCCCACTCCTTGACGACGGCGCGGTAGCGCTCGTCCTCGGTCATGAAGCCCATCTTGAACTGGTCTTCGATGTCGACGACGCGCTGCTCGGTCTCGGCAATGAGGGTGTACTTTGCCGGCGGAATGGTCATATCCGCGACGGAGATACTGATGGCCGCGCGGGTGGAGAACTTGTAGCCCGTGGCCTTGATGTTATCGAGCACTTCGGCCGCGATGGTGAAGTTGTGCAGCTTGATCGTGCGGTCGACGATCTTGCCGAGCAACTTCTTGCCGCAGACCTCGGTGATCTCGTAGTCGAAGTAGTTTTCGGTCGGCTCGCCGTTTTCATCCACGCGCTTGACAAAGCCAAGGTCCTGCGGGATGTTGCGGTTGAAGATGATGCGGCCGATGGTGACGCGCACGACCTTGCTGCCAATAGTGCCGTCCGGCATCTGCTTGACCGTGCGGACAAGGATGGGCTGGTGGATACCGATGAGGTGGTCGTTGTAGGCGAGCATGGCCTCGTCCTCGTCGCGGTAAACGTGCAGATTCACGCTGGCCTTCTCTTCGTCGGTCAGCTCGTCGTAGCGCTTGCCGGCAAGGGCAAAGTCAATGTCCTGCGGCCAGAACTCGTCGTTATCCATCTGGGAAACGCCGTTTTCAAAGCGCTCGAACGTGAGGTAGTAGGAGCCCAGAACCATATCCTGCGTCGGCACCGTGACAGGGCCGCCGTCCTGAGGACGCAGCAGGTTGTTGGCAGAGAGCATCAGGATACGGGCCTCGGCCTGCGCCTCGGCAGACAGGGGCACGTGAATAGCCATCTGGTCGCCGTCGAAGTCCGCGTTGAATGCCGTGCAGTTCAGCGGGTGGAGCTTGAGGGCGCGGCCCTCGACCAGCACCGGCTCGAACGCCTGAATACCGAGACGGTGGAGCGTCGGCGCGCGGTTGAGCATGACGGGGTGATCCTTGATGACGACGTCGAGCGCGTCCCAGACCTCGGTGCGGCCCTTGTCGACCATCTTCTTGGCGGACTTGATGTTGTTGGCGGCGCCGTCCTCGACGAGCTTCTTCATGATGAAGGGGCGGAACAGCTCGAGTGCCATTTCCTTCGGCACACCGCACTGGTAGATCTTCAGCTCAGGGCCGACGCAGATAACGCTACGGCCGGAGTAGTCGACTCGCTTGCCGAGCAGGTTCTGACGGAAGCGGCCCTGCTTACCCTTGAGCATGTCGGAAAGGGACTTGAGTGCGCGGTTGTTCGCACCGGTGACGGCGCGGCCGCGGCGGCCGTTGTCGATCAGCGCGTCGACCGCTTCCTGCAGCATGCGCTTCTCGTTGCGCACGATGATGTCGGGCGCGTTGAGCTGAATGAGGCGCTTCAAGCGGTTGTTGCGGTTGATGACGCGGCGGTAGAGGTCGTTTAAGTCGGAGGTCGCGAAGCGGCCGCCGTCGAGCTGGACCATCGGGCGAATTTCGGGCGGAATGACGGGCAGCACGTCGATGATCATCCACTCGGGCTTGTTGCCGGAGATGCGGAACGCATCCACGACCTCAAGGCGCTTGACGATACGGGCCTTCTTCTGGCCGCTCGCGCTCTTGAGTTCGGCGTGGAGCTGCTCGGACAAGGATTCGAGGTCGATCTGCTGGAGGAGCTTCTTGACGGCCTCGGCGCCCATACCGGCGTCGAAATCGTCCTCATACTTCTCGCGCATATCGCGGTATTCCTTCTCCGAGAGGATCTGGTTGCGCATCAGCGGGGTCTCGCCGGGATCGGTGACGATATAAGCGGCGAAATACAGCACCTTTTCCAGGATGCGGGGGCTGATGTCGAGCAGCAGGCCCATGCGGGAGGGAATGCCCTTGAAATACCAGATATGGGAAACGGGCGTGGCGAGCTCGATGTGACCCATGCGCTCGCGGCGAACCTTGGCGCGCGTGACTTCCACGCCGCAGCGGTCGCAGATCTTGCCCTTGTAGCGGATCTTCTTATACTTGCCGCAGTGGCACTCCCAGTCCTTCGTGGGGCCAAAGATGCGCTCGCAGAACAGGCCGTCGCGCTCGGGCTTGAGGGTGCGGTAGTTGATGGTCTCGGGCTTTTTGACCTCGCCGTAAGACCATTCACGGATCATCTCCGGAGAAGCGATGCCGATCTTGATCGCGTCAAACGTTGCGTAACTCATTTTCTATATGCTCCTCCTTTTCTCAGTCTTCCTGATCGTCGCCGGCAAAGTCGGCGTTGACTTCATCATCAGCGACATATTCAAAGCCTGCGTCCTCGAGTTCGGCTTCATCGGCGAAGGGGTTGCTGCGATGGCGCTCATCCTCGGCGTCCATGCGGGCGAGGTTGAACGTATCCATCGCGTCTTCGTCTTCCTTGAGCTCGATCTGGTTGCCGTCGCGGTCGAGGACCTGAACATCGAGGCACAAGGCCTGGAGTTCCTTGACAAGGACCTTGAACGACTCGGGCACGCCGGGCTGCGGGATGTTGTGGCCCTTGACGATGGACTCGTAGGTGCGCACACGGCCGGTCACGTCGTCGGACTTGACCGTCAGGATCTCCTGCAGGGTGTAAGCTGCGCCATAAGCCTCGAGGGCCCAAACTTCCATTTCGCCGAAGCGCTGGCCGCCGAACTGCGCCTTGCCGCCGAGCGGCTGCTGCGTGACAAGGGAGTACGGGCCGGTGGAACGGGCGTGGATCTTATCGTCGACCAGATGGTGCAGCTTGAGGAAGTACACATAACCGACGGTGACCTTATTGTCGAAGCGCTCACCGGTGCGGCCGTCGTACAGCCAGCTCTTGCCCTCGGGATCGAGGCCGGCCTTGATGAGCTCCTCGCGGATATCCTCATAGCTCGCACCGTCGAAGATCGGCGTTGCGACCTTGTAGCCAAGGGTCTTGGCCGCATAGCCCAGATGGACCTCGAGCACCTGACCGATGTTCATACGGGACGGAACGCCCAGCGGGTTCAGCACGATATCAAGCGGCGTACCGTCGGGCATGAAGGGCATGTCCTCCTGCGGCAGGATGCGGGAGACAACGCCCTTGTTGCCGTGACGGCCGGCCATTTTGTCGCCCGGCTGGATCTTGCGGCGCTGCGCGATGTAAACGCGCACGACCATGTTCACGCCGGGGCCGAGCTCGTCGCCCGCCTCGCGGGAGAAGACCTTAGCGTCGACGACGATACCGCTCTCGCCGTGGGGCACCTTAAGGGAGGTGTCGCGCACTTCGCGCGCCTTTTCGCCGAAGATGGCGCGCAGCAGGCGCTCTTCCGCAGTCAGGTCGGTCTCGCCCTTGGGCGTGACCTTACCGACGAGGATGTCGCCGGCGTGGACCTCCGCGCCGATGCGGATGATGCCGCGCTCGTCAAGGTCCTTGAGTGCGTCTTCGCCGACGTTGGGGATATCGCGGGTGATCTCTTCGGGGCCGAGCTTGGTGTCGCGTGCGTCAAGCTCATACTCCTCGAGGTGGATGGAGGTGTAATAGTCCTCGCGGACAAGGCGCTCGTTCAGAAGAACGGCGTCTTCGTAGTTGTAGCCTTCCCAGGTCATGAAGCCGACGAGGATGTTGCGGCCCAGGGCGATCTCGCCCTGATCGGTCGCGGGGCCGTCGGCAAGGACGGTGGGATCTTCCCACACGCCGTTCTCGTTCAGGCGGCGGCCATGCACGCGCTCGCCGACGTCGACGATCGGGTGCTGGTTGATGCACGTGCCGTGGTTGGAGCGCAGGAACTTCGTGAGCTTGTATTCCTTCGTCTCACCGTTGTCGTAGGCGACAGTGATGGCGCGCGCGTCCATCTTGGTGACGATGCCGTCGCCCTCGGCGAGGATGACGACCTCGGAGTCCATGCAGATCTTGTGCTCCATACCGGTGCCGACGATCGGCGCCTCGGGGCGGAGCAGAGGAACGGCCTGGCGCTGCATGTTCGCGCCCATCAGGGCGCGGTTCGCGTCGTCGTTCGGCAGGAACGGGATCATCGCCGTCGCGATGGAGACCATCATACGCGGGGAGATATCGATATAGTCGACGCGGTCGCGGTCGACCTCGACGATCTCGTCGCGGTGGCGGCAGGTGATACGCTGGTTGACGAGGCAGCCGTTTTCATCGACAGGCTCGGCAGCCTGACCGACAATGTACTGGTCCTCGACGTCTGCGGTCATGTATTCGATCTCGTCGGTCACGCGGCAGGTCTCGTGGTCGACCTTGCGGAACGGCGCTTCGATAAAGCCGTACTCATTGATGCGGGCGTAGGTCGCGAGGTAGGAGATCAGGCCGATGTTCGGACCTTCCGGCGTCTCGATCGGGCACATACGGCCATAGTGGCTGTAGTGCACGTCTCGCACTTCCATGTTCGCGCGCTCGCGGGAAAGGCCGCCGGGGCCCAGAGCGGACAGACGGCGCTTGTGCGTCAGCTCGGCAAGCGGGTTCGTCTGGTCCATAAACTGGGACAGAGGGCTCGATCCGAAGAACTCCTTGATCGCCGCGGTGACGGGGCGGATGTTGATGAGGCTCTGCGGGGTGACGATGTCGAGATCCTGGATCGTCATGCGCTCGCGAATGACGCGCTCCATACGGGAAAAACCGATACGGAACTGATTCTGCAGCAGCTCGCCCACGCAGCGCAGACGGCGGTTGCCGAGGTGGTCGATATCATCCTTATAGACGATGCCGTGCGCCAGCGCGTTCATGTAGTTGATGGAGGCGAGGATATCGTCGACCAGAATGTGCTTGGGGACGAGGCGGTCGGCGTTGTCGCGGATAGCTTCCTTGAGCTCCTCGCCGCTGTACTGCTCGAGCAGCTCCTTGAGCACGCTCTCGCGCACGCGCTCTTTGATGCCGCACTCGGCCACGGGGTCAAAGTCGACAAAGCGGTCAAGATCGACCATGTGGTTGGAGAACACGCGCATCGTACGGCCATCGACCTCGATGGTCACATCGTTGACGCCGATGGCATCCATCTCTCGCGCTTCCTCGTCGGTGACGATGTGGCCGGCGTCAAACATGATCTCGCCCGTGCGCGGGTCGGCGACGGGATAGACGAGCTTCTGCCCGCGGATACGCGCCCACAGGGAGAGCTTCTTGTTGTACTTGTAGCGGCCGACCATGGACAGGTCATAGCGGCGCGGGTCGAAGAAGAGGTTGTTGATGAGGGTCTCGCAGGCCTCGACCGTGGGCGGCTCGCCCGGGCGCAGCTTGCGGTAGATCTCGAGCATCGCCTCTTCATAGGTCTTGCAGGCGTCCTTTTCGAGCGTGACGGCCACGCGGTCGTCGTCGCCGAACAGCTCGAGGATCTCGGCGTCGGTCTTGAAGCCGATGGCGCGCACCAGCTCGGTGATGGGGATCTTGCGGTTTTTGTCGATGCGCACCCAGAACATCTCATTGGCGTCGGTCTCGTATTCGAGCCATGCGCCGCGGTACGGGATGACGGTGGACGTCAGCAGCGGGAGGTCGGTCTTGAGGTCGATCTCCTTGCCGTAGTAAATGCCGGGGGAACGGACGAGCTGGGAAACCACCACGCGCTCGGCGCCGTTGATGACGAACGTGCCGGACTCGGTCATGAGCGGGAAGTCGCCCATGAAGATCTCCTGCTCCTTGATCTCGCCGGTCTCCTTGTTGTAGAGGCGCACACTCACCTTCAGGGGGGCGGCATACGTCGCGTCGCGCGCCTTGCACTCGAGCACGTCGTACTTGGGCGCTTCGTCCATCTTGTAGTCGATGAAGCTCAGCTCCAGGTTGCCCGCGTAGTTCGAGATCGAGGCGACGTCGGAAAAGACTTCGCGCAGACCCGTATCGAGGAACCACTGGTAGGACTTCTTCTGAAGCGCCAACAGGTTCGGCATCTCCACGATCTCCTCGTGTCGGGCGAAATTCTTGCGAAGGGTTTTGCCATACATCTTGTCTTTGGCCATTTTGCTCTTCACGCCTTTCTTTTCTTCAAGCCCTGTCCGCTTGAAGGAATGTATTGCGGCGGCTCTATTCAGTTCGACACACCCGGCTTTGTTGTAAAACAAAGCGAACTGCATCTTGCTTTTTTTGCCGCGATATGCTATTCTCTCGGTAATGGGTGGGGAATTTCCCTCGTCCTTTCCCGTTTATAAGCGCTTTATTTTACCAAATGGGTGCAGAAAAGTCAAGGCATTTTTTGTGAACATCTGCGGTTTCCGCAGATGTTTTTTTGTGCGCTTCGACGGATTTTGCCGCGGATTGCAATAAATTTGTCGCTGTGGTATGATGTTTGCGTGATTTTGCGCCGCTCTGCGCGCAGACGATGAAAGGAGTTTTCCCATGAAGCCCATCGCCATTGACGATTTCTGCGCCGTCCGCTCACTTGCGAACGTGACATTCTCCCCCGAGGGGACAAGCGCCTGCTTCACCGTGAGTCAGGCGAAAAAAGGAAAAAATTGCTACGAATCCCGCCTCTATCTTTTAAAAGGCGGCCGCGTCCGCGCGCTGACCGGCGGCGGCAAGGAATCCTCGTTCTGCTACTTGGATGAAAATACGGTCCTTTTCGCGGGCGACCGTGAGGGGGAAAAGGAGCCATCGCTCACGAGCCGCTTCTACAAGATCGCGCTCGACGGCGGCGAGGCCGATCTTGCCTACACGTTTCCCATCCCCGTCTCGCAGGTCTTCCCTCTCAAAAACGGCGACCTGCTTGTCGTCGGCTCGACCTTTCCCGGCTTTGAGGACCTCTATAAAGGCGACAGGAAGCTCGTGAAAGCCTACTTTGACGACAAAAAGGAAAACGAGGATTACGAGGTCATCTCTCAGCTACCCTGGTGGTGGAACGGCGGCACATACACGCGCGGCGCGTATGAAAGTCTCTTCTACTACGATGCGAAGAAAAAGTCCCTCACCCGCCTGACGGATGCGGGCTTCAACGTCTCCGATGTTCAGCTCGCGGAGGATCAGAAGACCGTCTATTTCAGTCTTCTCGACGTCTCCGTCCCCCGCCCCGCGCACTTTGGCGGTCAGGACCTTTACCGCATCGACCTTGCCTCGCGCCGTCAGGAACTCGTCGTCAAGAGTCGCCCCGACTTCGTCATCGCGACATACGCGCTCGGCAAGTCCTTCCTGCTCGTCATGGCCGCGGACGGCAAGTTCGGCATGAACACGGACTGCGACTTTTACAAGCTCGACTACAAGACGCTTGCCGTCACGCCCTACGCCGTCTACGGCGAGGCCATCGGCACATCCGTCGGCTGCGACGTCCGCCACGGCGGCGGTCAGGCGTTCAAGATGGACGGCGACGTGCTGTACTTCATCTCGACGCGCTTCGACGGCGCGGGGCTCTACAAGCTCGAAGACGGCGCCGTCTCCCCCGTCCTCGTGCGCGACGGCTCGATCGACAGCTTCGACCGCAAAAACGGCAAGATGCTGCTCTGCGCGCTCTGGGACATGAAGCCGCAGGAGCTTTATAACGAAGAAGGCCGCCGCGTCACGCGCTTCAACGACGCGGCGCTGCGCGGCAAGTACGTCGCCCGGCCCGAGGCCATTTGCTTCACGCGCGGCGACCACGAGGTGCACGGCTTTATCCTAAAGCCGATGGGCTTCGAAGCGGGCAAAAAGTACCCCGTCATCTTCGATATTCACGGCGGTCCCAAGACCGTCTACGGTCCCGTGTTCTATCACGAGATGCAGTACTGGGCGAGCCGTGGCTATTTCGTCATCTTCTGCAATCCCACCGGCTCCGACGGCCGCGGCGCGTTCATGGATATCCGCGGCAAGTACGGCACGGTCGACTTCGATGATCTGATGGCGTTCTGCGACGCGGCGCTCAAGAAGTATCCCGAGATGGACGCAGATAACCTCTTCGAAACCGGCGGCTCCTACGGCGGCTTTATGACCAACTGGATCATCGGCCACACCGACCGCTTCCGCGCCTGCGCCAGCCAGCGCTCGATCTCGAACTGGACGAGCTTCTACGGCGTGTCCGACATCGGCCCCGACTTCTCCGAAGACCAGTGCGGCTCGACCATCTGGCCGGATGTCGAAAAATTCTGGTGGCACAGCCCCATGAAGTACGCCGACAAGGTCAAAACGCCGACGCTCTTTCTCCACTCGCTCGAGGACTACCGCTGCCCCGTCGATCAGGGCTATCAGATGTACTCCGCGCTGATCGCGCACGGTGTTGAGAGCCGCCTTGTGCTCTTCCGCGGCGAGAACCACGAGCTCTCCCGCAGCGGCAAGCCCAAGCACCGCATCCGCCGCTTAAACGAGATCACCGGCTGGTTCGAGCAGCACAAGGGCTAAAATGGAAATTCGCAAAACCACCCTGCAGGACGTCGACACGGTGCTGGACGTCTTCGCCGCCGCAAAGCGCTACATGCGCGCAAACGGCAATACCTCGCAATGGGGCGACGAGTACCCAGACCGCAGCATCGTCACCTATGATATCGCATGCGGCAGCAGCTATGTGATGCTTGAAAATGGCGAGATCGTCAGCACATTCGCCCTCTTTCTCGGCGAGGACGAGAGCTACCGCGTCATCGAAGACGGCGCGTGGCATCTCGATCAACCCTACGGCACGGTCCACCGTCTCGCCTCCAATGGGAAAGCGCGTGGCGTGTCGAAGGCCTGCTTTGACTTCTGCACCGCGCAGATCGGCTATCTGCGCGCCGACACGCACGCGGATAACCGCCCGATGCAGCGGCTTTTGGAAGCGTATGGCTTCCGGCGCTGCGGCGTCATTCACGGTGCCTTCGACGGCGGAGAGCGCATCGCGTACGACTGCATCGCGCACATCTGAGCCCGTTTCCGCCGAAAGTCATCATGTAAGAGAGGTCTGTCATGGAACGCAGAATTGTCGACGGCGAGATCACTCTCGTCCCGTATTATCCCAACTACAAAGCGTCGCTTCCGTGGTATCAGGATGCGGATGTGTGCAAGCAGGTCGACAACCGCGACAGTGTGTACGACCTGAAGCTGCTCAAGGCGATGTACCGCTATCTCAACGCGCGCGGCAGTCTTTTTTACATCAAGTACCGCGGCCGCCTGTGCGGCGACGTCTGCCTGCATCCGGACGGCGAGATCAACATCGTCGTGGCGAAGAGCTTCCAGAACAAGCACATCGGCAGGCGCGTCATCGGCGAAATTCAAACGCTCGCGAGGGAACAGCACATCCCCAAACTGCACGCGGAGATCTACTCGTTCAATGCGCAGTCGCAGCGGATGTTCGAGCGCGCCGGATTCCACAAGGCCGGCGACGAGCTGTACGAAATGAAATTATAACTTCCAAACAGGAAAAGCGCCCGCTCGGTGAGCGGGCGCTTTTTTCATTCTTCAGAACTCCGGGCCGTCATAGTGGTAGTAGTCGCTGCCGCCGATGAAGCGATCGTCGCGCGAGAGCTTTTTGATCATGCGGTATGCCGCGGCGAAGAGCAGCACGACAAACGCAACGAAGATCCATGCATAGCCGTCGTACTCATACGTTGCGATGAAATCGTACGTGCCGTGCAGCAGCACCGGCACGAGCACGGCAAAGCGGCGGCAGCGGCGGCTGCGGTACTCGTCGCCAAAGTTGTCGTAGCGCTTGGCAAGGCCGTAGAAAGCGCCCATGAACACGCCGAAGCACGCGTGTCCAGGCACAGCCGTGACGGCGCGGATGGCCGCCGTGCCGAGGCCGTACATCAGCACATAGCTGATGTTCTCCCACAGGGCAAAGCCGAGCGCGACGAACACGGCGTACACAATGCCGTCGAACTGGCAGTTGAATTCGCCCGAATACCACGTGCGCTTTTTGAGCAGCAGATACTTAAAGCCCTCCTCTGACAGCGCGACCACAACGAAGTAGAGCAGCGCGTTGTATGCGGTCGAATTCTGCGGCAGGAGCAGCGTGAGCACCGTCTCGCCGATCTGCTCGGTCACAATGGCGGCGAACGTCGATAGAATGCCGAAGATGACAAGTGAGAGCAGCAGCCCCGGCGACTCTTTGTCGAGCCGGTCCTCCTTGTAGACAAAGCGCAGCAGGACAATGGCCGGAATGACTGCCGCAGCGATCAATATCGGGTTTACATAAAAGAGAAACATGACAGCTTTCCTCTCTTTTTTCTGATGATATCACAGCATATCAGCCGCGAGAATATTTGTCAACGCGGTGTTTTTTCTTTTTCCCACTTGACCGGAAGGAAATGCGCGCGTATGATAAATGCATTCACTTTATTCATATAAAGGAGGGGAGAATCATGGAACGTCGAACGCCGTGGCTCGGCTATCTCTGCGTGATCCTGAGCGCCGTCATCTTCGGCTGTATGCCGCTGGGCGCGAATTTTCTCTACGCGCAGGGCGTGACGCCGATGTCGCTGGTGTTTCTGCGCAATCTTCTCTCGCTCCCGGTCCTCGCGCTGCTGTGCCAAAAGCAGGGCGGGCTGCGCATCAGCCGCGGCGCGCTGCTCGAGACCAGCATGACCGGCTTTTTCGGCTGCTGTATCACGCCGATCCTGCTGTTCAGCTCGTATCGCTATCTTGCCTCCGGCATGGCGACGGTATTCCACTTCGCCTATCCCGTCATCGTGGTGCTCGGCGGCCTGGTGCTGCGCGAACGGGTGCAGAAAAAAACGCTTTTCTGCGCGGTCCTGTGCTCCCTCGGCATTCTGCTTCTCATCGACCCAAGCGGTGCAGTCGATCCGCTCGGTGTCGCGCTGGCGCTGACGTCCGGCGTGACCTACGCCGTCTACATTCTGCTTTTAGCGCATTTCCGCCACCGCGAGGTCATGGGCTTTCGTATGACCTTCTACATGGCGCTCATCAGTGCGGTCTGCATGTTCTTTCTCTGTCTCTTCTCGCACCAGCTCTGCCTGCCGCAGACCCTCGCCGGATGGCTCGCGGCGCTCGCCTTTTCGCTGATGATCTGCATCGGCGCGGTCATGCTCTTCCAGAAGGGCACGTTCCTCATCGGCGCACAGCGCGCAGCGATTTTGAGTACGTTTGAGCCGATCACGAGCATTTTTGTCGGCATTCTCTTCTTAAATGAAACGCTCACGCCGCGCATCCTGCTCGGCTCGGCCATCACGCTGGTCGCGGGCGTGTTCATCACTCTGGGCGGCAAAAAGGGCGAAGACAAAGAAGAGGCGGCCAAGGACTGATTCCCTTATTCCGCCTCGCTGCCGCCGCTTTTTTCGCACGCGCGCAGAGCGACGATCATCGCAAGGCTGTCGCCCAGCTGCGTAAAGATGGCGGCGAGCAGCGCGACCTCTTCATCGCTCTTTCCCTGCGCCATGGCCGCCGCGGCGGCGCTGACGGCGGCGGGCAGCGCGTCCTGACAGGACATCGTATCACCTCAGGTCAGTTTATGCACCGGGCGCAAAAATAACCGGCGCATTTCTGCTTCGTTTCATCACCACGAGGAGGTTTCCCGTTCCCATGCACAGCAAATCACCCGCAGTTGCGGCACTGAAGGCCGCGTTTCCGCACACCATCCCGATCTTCGCAGGCTTTTTATTTCTCGGCATGACCTATGGCGTCTATATGCGCACGTCGGGCTTTAGCTTCTGGTATCCGATGATCATGAGCGTCGTCATCTTCGGCGGCAGCCTTGAATTTGTCGCGACGAGCATGCTGCTCGCGCCGTTTGCGCCGGTACAGGTCTTCCTGACGGCGGTGATGATCCAGGCGCGCCACCTGTTTTACGGTATTTCGATGCTCGACAAGTACAAGGGCACGGGCTGGAAAAAGCCCTACCTCATCTACGCGATGTGCGACGAGACGTTCAGCGTCAACTATACGGCGGAGATCCCCGAGGGCGCGGACCGCGGCTGGTTCTACTTCTTCGTCTCGCTGCTCGATGAATTTTACTGGTTCCTGGGCGCGACGCTCGGCGGCATCCTCGGCGGGCTTCTGCGCTTCAATACCGAGGGGCTCGACTTTGTGATGACGGCGATGTTTGTGGTCATCTTCATGGACCAGTGGCTCAAAGAAAAGCACCATTTCAGCGCGTGGATCGGTCTTATCGTAAGTGTTGCGTGTCTGCTCATTTTCGGTGCGGACAACTTCCTCATTCCCACGATGATCTGCATCCTCGTCGCGCTGACCGCGCTGAGAAAGCCCGTCGAAGCCAAGACGCAGGAGGCGGTAAAATGACGATCTTACAACAGGCCATCACCATCATCCTCTGCGCGCTCGGCACGATGCTCACGCGCTTCCTGCCGTTTCTGGTCTTCAACCCGAAAAAGCCAACGCCCAAGTACATCCAATACCTTGGCTCAGCACTGCCGGGCGCGATCTTCGGCATGCTCGTCGTCTACTGCCTGCGCAATGTTGACGTGCTGCACTTTGCCTACGGCCTGCCCGAGCTCATCGCCATCGCCGTGACGATCGCCCTGCACCTTTGGAAAAAGCAAATGTTGCTCTCCATCGCGGGCGGCACGGTGTGCTATATGCTGCTGGTGCAGTTCGTGTTCTGATTTTGATTTCAACAGAAAGGAAGATGTTCCCATGCGCGTGCTTGACCTGACCCACACCATCGCTGAAAATATGCCGGTCTATCCCGGCACGGAGACACCCATTTTCGCCGGCGCGAACACCTATGAAAAGGACGGCTTCAAGGAGACGAAGCTGACCATGTACACCCACACGGGCACACACATGGATCCGCCCGCGCATCTGTTCGCCGGCCGCACGACGCTCGACGCGTTCCCCGCCTCGCAATTCATCGGCAAGGCGCTCGTCATCGAGTGCAGCGACTTAAACGAGGGAGAGGCCATCACGCTCGAGCGCATCCTGCAATACGGCAAAGATGCGGAAAATGCCGATTTTCTGCTCTTTCACCTCGGCTGGGACAAGCGCTGGGGGACGGATGCCTACTTTGGCGACTATCCCTGCCTTGATGATGCGGCGATGGATTACATCATCGCGGGCGACTACAAGGGCGTCGGCTTCGACGTGATCGGTCTCGACCCCATCGCAGACGAAAACCTGACACGCCACAAAAAGCTCTTCCAAAATAAGGACATCGTCAACATCGAAAACCTCAAGGACCTCGACAAATGCGGCAAGGGGTTGTTTTCGTTCAGCTGCTTCCCGCTCAAGCTCGAAAACTGCGATGGTTCGCCCATCCGCGCCGTGGCATGGTTCGAGGACTGATCCGTTACGCTTTGATGCAACAAATTGAATGTTCAGGAGGAATACCATGGTAGAAAAACAGGCCTTGACCGCACTTTTTGAAAAATATATCCGGAAACTGAGGATCACACCCACGTGGGATATCCGCCTTGAATTTGTGGAAGACCCCGCGTGGCCGAAAACCGGCGACATCAAGATCGACTGCGCCGACAGAAAAGCAATCATTCTTCTGAATATTGCGAATCCCAAGCGGGAGGAAAACTTTGAAGAGATCATCGTTCATGAGCTGATGCACATCAAAATGTATCCGCTCGATCAGGTGACCGAATCGCTGATCGTGAATTGCTTTGAAGAAGGCTCGGCGGCAAGCAACTTTGCCTATGAGCAGTTTTTTACGACGCTTGAGCAGACCGTGGAAGAGCTTGCCAAATGCTTCTTGCTGGAATTTGGCGAAAACAAAGAGCTCTCCTACGGAAGATGCCGTCAGGAAATGTCCTTCAACGATCTATATGACGGTCTGAAGAACATCGACTGACAACAGATTTCTCCGTCTCATTATGGACAACAATTGCCCCTCCGTATTCAAAATACGGAGGGGCAACTTTATGGTTCTTTTTATCGCTCAATGAGTTTCTGGCCGCTGCCGTAAAGATAGTCGTAGTTTTCGCGCATGATGTTCTTGATAAACGGAATGCACAGCACCGCGTCGGCTGACATCCACGCAAACGGGTCAGCCACGCACAGGCCGTAGACCGCCGCCTGCGGTGCCTCCGCGCTGACCACGCCGCCCGCGAGCGCCGCAGGCAGCAGCAGACAGACGGCAACGCGTGCGACAAGCTCGGCCGCTCCCGCGCCCAGCACGAACTGCGGCTTGCCGATGCCCTGCACACAGTTTCGCGCGACAAAAATAAACCCGAGGAATGCGTAGAGCGACAGGTCGATATAGAGGTAGGAATTGCCAAAGCGGAGCGTTTCCGCCGTCACCTTGTCAGCACTGAGGAAGATGTGAAGATAGGTGCCGTTGATCGTCAGCAGGAGGCCAATCAGAATGGAACACGCCGCCATGATGAGCATGATGATGAGCGACTGGATCGTGCCCTTCTTGATGCGTTTCGTGTCGCCCGCGCCGAGATTCTGCGCCGTAAAGCTGGTCATCGCAGAGCCGAGACCGTTGAGCGGCGTCATCAGCAGACTGTTGACCTTGTTTGCCGCACCGAAACCGTTCTGCGCCGCATTGGAGACCATCGCTCCACCCAGCATATCAAACTGAACAACGATGCTCTGCACCACGATGATGCCGATTGCCAACACCGAAAACTGTAAGCCGAGCGGAATGCCCTGGATGAGATGGCGCGTCACATCATGGCAAGTGATCTGCCAGTCCTCCTGATGCAGGCGCAGCTCGGGATATTTGGAGAAAGCATAGGCAAAGCAGCCCAGCGTGCTGATGAGCTGCGCGCTCACCGTGGCGATGGCTGCCCCGGCGACACCCCAGCGGAACACAATGATAAACAGCAGGTCGAGTCCCACGTTCAGCACCGTGGAAAACAGAAGGAACGCCAGCGGCGTCACGCTGTCGCCCATGCTGCGCAGGAACGAGCAGATGAAGTTATAGAACAGCTGCGCGCCGATGCCCGCAAAGATGATCGCGCAATACGTATAGGCCGCGCGGTAGACCTCGCCGTTGTCCGGCGTCACATTGATCCACGCAAGCATCGGATCGAGCAGAAGCAGCGCAAGCACCGTCAGGATGACCGTCAGCGCGGCGGATAAAACGATCTGCGTTGTCAGCGAGCGGCGCACGCCAGCAGGATTGTGCGCGCCGACATTACAAGATGTGACCACACAGAAGCCCGCACTGACGCCAAAGGCAAACTGCAAAAAGATAAAAATGAGCGACGACGTATCGTTGACACCCGCAACTTCCTGCGCCGTCAATGTCTGGCCAACGATCGCCGCATCGCTGATCGTATAGACCTGCTGCAACAAATAAGAAACAATGATCGGGAAAGAAAATGCCAGTATCGTTTTCCAGCATTCCCCTTGTGTGAGCTCCACCGGTCGGAAGAGCGAAGATAAACCTTTTTTTTGCATCATAAAAATCTCCATCATTTTTTAACTGGGCGATTATAGTCTCCCAGGCGAAACTTGTCAAGGCAAAAAATAAACAAAAAAAGTCACTCGCATGAGTGACTTCTTTCGTGTTGGCGCTACCTATCTTTCCGGGCCGTCTCCAGCCAAGTATTGTCGGCAGAA
>OIXG01000335.1_pt1 | contig 59766 bp, 50 predicted proteins | sample 1587731 | NCBI WGS metagenome assembly OIXG01 (sample SAMEA3888908, study PRJEB22519) | human gut metagenome | biome: human gut; feature: human-associated habitat; material: faeces | place: Denmark | collected 2010 | reverse complement strand
ATACGGTTTATCTGGAAAAATTTGTGGAGGAACCCCATCATATAGAATTTCAAATACTGGGTGACAATCATGGCAATGTAATCCATCTGTTTGACCGCGAGTGTTCTGTTCAGCGTCGCAACCAAAAGATTGTAGAGGAGAGCCCGTCTCCGTTCCTTACTCCGGAACTCCGTCAGGAGATGGGGGAAAAGGCGGTGGCTGCTGCCAGGGCAGTGAACTATTCGGGAGCCGGGACTATCGAGTTTCTGGTGGACAAGAACCGCAATTTCTATTTTCTGGAGATGAATACCCGTCTCCAGGTGGAGCATCCCATTACCGAAGAAGTGGTGGGCGTGGACTTGGTGAAAGAGCAGATCCGCATTGCCAATGATGAAGTGCTGCATTTGAAACAGGAAGAGCTGTATCAGCGCGGTCATGCCATCGAATGTCGTATCTGTGCGGAAGACACGGAGAACAACTTCATGCCTTCGCCGGGTATCATCAAACAGCTGACGGAACCTAACGGCATCGGCGTACGCATTGACAGCTACGTGTACGAAGGGTACGAGATTCCTGTCTTTTACGACCCGATGATAGGCAAGTTGATCGTGTGGGCCACAACCCGCCAGTATGCCATAGAGCGTATGCGCCGTGTGCTTTACGAGTACAAGATTACGGGCTTGAAGACCAACCTCAGTTATCTGAAACGCATCATGCATACCCCCGACTTTGTGAAGGGTGAGTATAATACCTTATTTATAGAGAAGAACTCCCGTATGCTGCTCCGTGGCAACGGCAACAATGAGGAGATTGAAAACATGGCCATGATCGCCTCTTATATTGACTATCTGATGAATCTGGAAGAGAACAAGAGTCCCCAGCTGTCTGATGCCCGTCCCATCAGCCGTTGGCGTGAGTTCGGCTTGCAGAAAGGAGTGTTGAGAATCTGATTCTTCATTTAATTAAGCAAAAGTATGGAAATACATATTGGAGACCGCGTAGCCGATGTGACGTTGGTGAGCAAGGAAGGAAACAAGGTACAGTTTATGATTGACGGAAAACCGTATGATGTGGATATCGTTATGGCCGAGAACGGAAGCTGTTCCATCCTGCACGATGGCAATTCCTTCAATGCCGAACTGATCCGTGGGGAGGGTGGAAAGAGTTATGATGTGAATATGTTCTACCGTTCCTATCATGTGGACATAGTGGACACCCAGACCAAGTATCTGCGTATGAAAAAGGGCGGCGAGGAGAGACAGGATGACAAGATTGTGGCTCCCATGCCCGGAAAGGTTGTGAAAATTCCCGTCCGGAAAGGTGACCGTCTGTCATCCGGGGATATTGTGGTAGTGCTGGAGGCCATGAAGATGCAGAGCAACTACAAAGTGACCTCGGACTGTACGGTAAGGGATATCCTGGTCAATGAGGGGGATTCTGTCAATGCTAACCAGGTATTAATAGTATTGGATATAATAAAAGAAGATTGATCATGACAAGAGAAGAAATATACAGCCGGTTTGAAGAGCTGGACAAACGCGCGTCGCTGGGCGGCGGTGTGGACAAGATCGAGAAACAACACGCCCAAGGGAAGATGACCGCTCGCGAGCGTATCGGAATGTTGCTGGACAAAGGTACGTTCAATGAACTGGACAAGCTGGTGAATCACCGTTGTACCAACTTCGGCATGGAGAAGAAGCAGATTGCCGGAGATGGTATGGTCACCGGTTACGGAAAGATAGACGGCCGTCCGGTGTTTGTCTATGCATACGATTTCACCGCGCACGGCGGTTCGCTGAGCGAGACCAATGCGGCCAAGATTGTAAAGGTTCAGCAACTGGCTTTGAAGACGGGAGCTCCCGTTATCGCTTTGAACGATTCGGGGGGTGCACGCATACAGGAAGGGGTGAACAGCTTGGCCGGATATGCCTCCATCTTTTATCAGAATACCATTGCATCAGGTGTTATTCCCCAGATTTCCGCCATTTTGGGGCCTTGTGCCGGAGGCGCCTGCTATTCCCCGGCACTGACCGACTTTATCTTTATGGTGAAGGAGCAGAGCCACATGTTTATCACGGGTCCGGATGTGGTGAAGACCGTGACTAACGAGGAGGTGGGCAAGGAGGAACTGGGTGGTGCCCAGACTCACAGCGGCAAAAGCGGTGTGACCCATTTTATGTGCGATAATGAGGAGGAAACGCTGATGAGTATCCGCGAATTGCTGAGTTTCCTGCCTTCCAACAATATGGAGGATGCGCCGCTGGTTCCCTGCAACGATGACATCCATCGTCAGGTGGAGGCGTTGCAGACTGTCATTCCTGAAGATCCGAACATGCCTTATGATATAAAGGATATCATCGAACCGGTGCTGGATAACCAGTATTTCTTCGAGGTGATGCCTCACTTTGCTAAAAATGTGGTGGTGGGGTTTGGTCGCCTGGGAGGTCGTTCCGTAGGTATTGTTGCCAACCAGCCCGCCTGGCTGGCCGGCGTCCTTGACATTGACGCCAGCGACAAGGCTGCCCGTTTTATCCGTTTCTGTGACTGCTTTAATATTCCTCTGATCACTTTCGAGGATGTTCCCGGCTTCCTGCCCGGAACGGTACAGGAACACAACGGCATCATCCGCCACGGTGCGAAGATAGTCTATGCATACGCTGAAGCTACAGTGCCCAAGGTTACTTTAATTACCCGTAAAGCTTATGGAGGTGCCTACATTGTCATGTCCAGCAAGCCGACGGGAGCCGATGTGAACCTGGCTTACCCACAGGCGGAAATAGCCGTCATGGGTGCAGAAGGGGCAGTGAATATCCTTTACCGCAAGTCTGCTCCGGAAGAGAAAGCTGAGATCATCAAGGAATACGAAGATAAATTCTCCAATCCTTATCGTGCGGCAGAACGTGGTCTGATTGATGAGGTGATTATGCCCCGTGACACTCGTTACAAACTTATTCAAGCTTTGGAAATGTGTCACAATAAAAACCAAAGCAATCCGCCTAAGAAACATGGCAATATGCCTTTATGATAAAATCAAGATTTCGTCACAGATTGCTCAGATTGACATCGGTCCAATTTAAACAGTGGGTCCTCAATGGAAATAACCGGTGACAATCTGCGTAACCTGTGGCGGAAAAGCTTTTTATCTCGTCTCTTTGCTATTCTTTATTCAGCCATGCATTGATCTGTGTCTTGATTTCTTCTTGTGTGTCGGTGTCAAAGCTGCCGATACGGGTGGTATGGCTGCCGCCAGGTAACACATAAACTTTTATGTTTTTCTTGTTCTTCAGCCAAGTGACACCCGAAGCTGTCCAAGGATCATCGCCGCCATAAATATAGATCATTTCGGGATCATTCTCTTTCAGGAATTTTACCACCTTATTATATAGTGTCTTGTCAAATTTGAGATTTGACAGTTCGGGCGGTAACATTACCTTATGAAGATAGTCACGGCTGCTCTTTATCGTCAGATACTTTTTGAAAGGTTTGATGTCATATCCGTAATACCCCAGTTCTTTGGCCGCTTGCACATTAAAGGAAGGGTAGGGAGATTGTTCGGAGAAATAATCCGGTTCACAAATAGCCATGAAATGCTTGAATAGCGTGTGGTCATCGGCATTTGTTTCCGGAATCTTATTTACAGGAGTTCCCCATTGCCATAGGGCAAATGAGTATTCCAATACATTGAAGTCGTATACTTCGGCTATAGGAATGCGGAAGGTATATCCTTTATCCGAGCAATATTTTTCGAACATCGGTAGCAGCCGGCTCTTGCGTTTAAGTACTTCCAGTTGAAAGTTTTCAACTCGTTTACGGTTTTCGGGAGTCGAAACTTTATTGGCAATGAACGGTTCGTGACGGCCGTCCTCCAATGATTGGTTGAGGGGGGCTACGTAAGGTACGGAGATATCCACATCATCGGGAAAGTAAGTGCGGTAGAACATCGTAGTCTGTCCGCCTTTGCTGATTCCGGTAGCTATCCATTTCTCATCGTATAGTTGTTTCAAGGTCGTGGTTACATGATGCAAATCATACAGTGAATTTTCAACCGTGAGATAATCCCAGTTACAGGGCTTCGGCATGGACTCACCAAAATAACGGTATTCCACGAATACCAGATTGGCGTTGAATAATTTGGATAACTCTTCTTGATAACGCGGATGGGTGGCATAATGGGCGGCATAGCCTTCGGTAACCAGTACGGTAGGGCGGTCAAAACCTACATGCGAGAGAATAACCCTTTGCTTGAAATTCCCTGCTTCGGGGTGATGCGGATCCAATAGTTGATTAATGAAGAATACATATTTCTCCGGATAGGCATCACTTTGCATTGGTTTAATGTCACTGATGTCCGGAAGATTTTGAAGTCTTTTCTGTAATTCAGTGGGAGGAGCTGCGGCCTGGGCCATTTGTAAAGGCAATAAGATAGCCAGTATTGCCCATACCATAAAAGAGAGTGTGTGTTTCATCGTTTATAAATGGTTTAATAACTAATGGGCAACAAAAATAGTATTTTATTTCGATATTGTCGGGTAATCTTTTATCTTTGTGTTACTTAATAAAGCTGAGAAATATGTTTTTTCTTCATCGTATATGGAATTGGTGCAGTCGCTTCCGTCACCGTTGTGGTTACGGAGTACACTCTCCGTCTGATTTTTTTCTGATTACTTCTGTTGTTTATGAAAAATATCACTACTATGCTTATCGGGTATTGAAGGAAAGGGGATTTCCTGCTTATTTGCCACATTATCGAAGGAAAGTGAACCGTTTGCTATTCCGGTTGGTTAATTATTTCAGACCAAAGTCGTTGATTGAAGTGGGGATTGGTAATGGGGCATCCATAGGATATATGCGGGCTGCGTGTCATACTATGGACTCCGTCACCTTGAAAGGCAGGGATTGGGCAAAGACTTCCCGGCAACTGGAGGAGAAACTGGCGGAGGTGCATACATTAGATTGTCTGCATATAGGGCATACTCCTTTTTATAAAGAAGTTTTTGAACTGGTACTTCCTTATGCCGGACCTCGTAGTTGCTTTATTGTCGGAGGAATTCATGAATCGAAGGAAAAACGGAAATGGTGGGAGCAAATTGTAGCCAGTGAGTCGACGGGTATCACTTTTGATTTGTATGACATAGGGTTGGTCTTTTTTGATAAAGCGAGATATAAACAGCATTATATTGTAAATTTTTTATAACCGGAACCATGAAGAAAAGCATGATATACACCAAAACAGGTGATAAGGGAACCACATCATTGGTAGGTGGTACCCGGGTGCCGAAAACGCATATACGGCTTGAAGCCTATGGCACAGTGGATGAATTGAACTCCTATTTGGGATTGTTGCAAACGTATTTGACGGATGAGGAGGATAAACAAATCATTTTTCGTATACAAAATAAATTATTCTCTGTCGGTTCGTATCTGGCAACGGATCAGATACAGACCAAGTTGCGTATGGAAAGTCGTATAGAGGATGAAGACATCCGGATGTTGGAGCAGGCAATTGACGTAATTGACAATGAACTTCCTCCTTTGAATGCTTTTATTCTGCCGGGGGGTGACCGTGGAGCAGCCGTTGGGCACATTTGCCGGACGGTGTGTCGCCGTGCCGAGCGACGTATTCTTGCATTGGCTGAAGAATGTGACATAGATGCCCGTGTAACAGCATTTGTCAACCGTTTATCTGATTATTTATTCATTTTGACCCGAAAGTTAAATCATTTAACTAAAACGGATGAAATTTTTTGGGATAAAAGTTGCAAATGAAATAATTTATTATACTTTTGCGGCTAATTAGAGAACGAAAGAAAAGTATTTACTTAAAAAATAAGAAAACTATGTACTGGACATTAGAATTGGCCTCGAAGTTAGAGGATGCTCCCTGGCCTGCTACAAAGGATGAGTTGATTGACTATGCAATGCGTTCGGGCGCTCCGTTGGAAGTAATCGAAAACTTGCAAGAGATGGAAGATGAAGGCGAAATCTATGAAAGTATAGAAGATATTTGGCCGGATTATCCGAGCAAAGAGGATTTCTTTTTTAATGAGGAAGAATATTGACGGTTTATAAGTAGGCTAAATTATTAAATTACAGCGCGATAAACAATGAAAATTTGTTTGTCGCGCTGGTGTTTTATGGTGTTATATGGTGCGGTTTGTTTGTCTAAATTGCGGTTTTTCTTCTCAAAAACTGGGTTTGTTTGTCTAAAATACATTACCTTTGCTTCTCCTCAGGAATATTGAATTGGGAGGAAAAGCATATGGGAAGACCGAAAAGACTATATCCATTGGGCAAATATCGCCTTCGCACGCCGAAAGTGGTTGATAAGGAAAAAGCCTATCCTGTCGAGTTGGAATACACTTGGAACAGACAGGTAATTCGAAAGACTACGAATGTCTTTGTCAAAGTTGCGGACTGGAACCAGAACGGTAATCAGGGACGAGGTGAAATACGTGCAAGTCATGGCGGTGAATCCAAACGACTTAACCAGTTGTTGCTGGCACGTGTTGAACGTATAGATTCGCTACTTGCCGAATATAACGAAAAACATCCTAATCAGATAACCGTTGATGTCGTATCCGGCTTTCTTGCGGACAAACCTCTTGCGCGTCGTGATCAAGGGAAGGACTTCGTAGAGTTTACATTGGAACGTCTTTCTTCAGACTATGCAAGAAACAGAATTGGAAGGAGCCGGTATGAAAACGGAAAGAGCTGCATGAATATATTCCAGACATTTCTGAGGGCTACCCGACAGGGAACCTATCGTTCTGACAGTATTTATGTAGGCGATATGACTCCGGAGCTGTTAGACAGCTATATATCATGGCGCAGGGAAATCAAGCAGAACAGTGATGCCACTATCAACCACTCTTTGACTCCAATTCTAAAAGCGTGTGCATACGCCTGTGAAATGGGGATGATGGAACCTGCCGTCAATGCAAGGATTCAGGATATGCGCATTGTAACTAAGGTATCGCTTTCTGAAGAAGAAGCAGAGTTTGACGGCAAAAGTCTCAGTAAGGAACAGATGGCGGCATTGCTTGAATATTACAAGACCTGTACTGAACCGCGCAGAAAAGAATTTCTGGAAATGTTCTTCTTTGCGTTCCACGCCTGCGGTCTCCGTGTAGTGGATGTGATGACCCTGCAATGGAAACATATCGACTTCGCAAGGAAAGAGTTGCGGAAGATTATGATAAAGACAAACAAACGACATGTCATACCGCTTACTGAACCTGCATTACATATCTTACAGCAATGGCGGGAAAAACGTGAGGGATGCCGGTATGTGTTCAACCTTGTAAAAGAGACTTTGGATTTGGATGATGCGGAGGCACTGTACAAAGCCCGTAACAATGCCACTAAATGCATTAATCAGTCACTGGCCGTTGTCGGTGAGCAGATCGGCCTTCCGTTCAGTCTCTCGATGCACGCTGCCCGTCACTCGTTTGCGGTTTTTGCGCTGAACAAGGGATTATCCATGTCGGTAGTCAGCCGTCTGCTCGGACATAGCAGCACGGATATTACAGAGAAGGTTTATGCCCGTTTCCTGCCGGAGACGCTGTCGGCGGAGGTGGCAAAACTAAGCGGAGAATTAATCAACTTGACTATATAATCACTGTGAAAAGATAAAGAAACATGATATCATTGCCATTTCGAGTTGCATGTATCCTGATAGCAGGATTCCTTATTGTACTGGCTGTAACCTATATATACAAGTTAAACAGCCGTAAGGTATTCTGGGGTGTAGGGCTCACTACCATTATCGGTATCCTCATCCTTCTTGGATTAGGGGTGCTTCGTCCATCTTGGGGAACAGAAACCGGCACGGCTGTCATTGTGGGAATCAGTACCGCTATCGGATGTGCAATAACGCTGATATATGCAGCAGAGGACTTGCATCAAAAGAAGCGAATTAAGGGAAAGAAAATCACAGAAACTGAATCTGTGCAAGAAGATATGGTTACAGATCACCATAAAGTGACTTTACCGTCTCGGCTTGATACTGAATTGGCAAGAAAGATCTTTGATAAAGCCATTGAAGAAGAATATATCATTATCAACGATGACCATTATGAGTGGACTTTGAACAAAGTCCTTCTTGCATATATGTGCGGACGTATCTATTGCGAAGATTATCCTGAAAAAACAATATATGATGAGAAGATGTACTGGATGCCTGGCAGAGTGGAATTATTTCCTGGTACTGAATTAGATAAGTTATTTAACATGAAAGATTTGACCCAATCAAGGCATACTCGAAAAAACAAAGCTGCGCCTACAGGATTTGAGAAAATTGACAAGTTATTTGAGTAGCCAATGTGCTACTCTTTTTTTGTTTGACAAGCAGCAGGTTATAAGCTCATCACCTCCGTGTTATATACAACTCTAACACGATCTCTAACATAGTATCTAATTCATTCTAACACCAAGATTCCTAAGGAGTTTGAACCTTTGCATCGTGCTTCTGGTACGATGTGCACAGTCGTATCATAGCACGTAAACCCGGCTTACAGTCCGAGTGTGCATAAGGAAAGTTAAGCCATAATACGATAACTATGGCTAAAAAATTAAATGGAGAAAAGGAATTATGCGACCGGGAATTGCTTGAAAAGATTCTCAGCATAGTGGAGAGACAAGAGAAACTGCCGCCTCCGGCTCATGAAGGCGGACACCGTCTATATGACAACAAGTCTTTGATGGAGAAATTGAACATCAAAGAAAAGTATCTGAAAAAGTTGCGAGACAACGGCTATCTCGGCTACTCGCGTGAAGGTGATAAGTACTGGTATACGCAGGAGGATGTGGACCGCTTTCTGCGCCGTTTCCATTATGAAGCTTTCGCTATTGGCGATGAACTTCCAAAACAGGAAGGAGGTGGCTATGTTTGACACCATTCATTTGACCAACATGCTTCGTTCGGAAGTGGAAGGTATTCCGGAAACAGGTCTTCCGTTGGATGCCTTCCCGGACATGATACAGGAGATTATCCTTAATCTTGCCAGATACGAAAATTTCAATGTGGAATATACTGCGTCAATTGTTCTTTCTGCTGTTGCTACTGCAATAGGCAACTCTTGTCATATTCGTATAAAGGGCGAGTGGAAAACTTGCCCATCCCTTTATATGATGCTGGTCGGACGTCCCGGGCTCGGAAAGACTCCTCCCCTCGGTTTTATCTATAAGCCTATTAATGAGTATGATGACCGGCTGCATGAGAAATATAACGAGGAATATGACGAATATGAAAGAGCCATGTCAGCAGGCAAGCACGGAAGTGACGGGGAAGAACAGTTGCTCAAGAAACCGAATTTTGTAACGACGGTCATTTATGACTCTACCCCGGAGGCGATGATGAATATTCATCAGCATAATCAGCGTGGGATAACATTGGTCGTCGATGAAATTCTGGCTTTGTTCAATTCCGTCAAAAGGTACAACGGCAAGAACAACCTCATAGAAGATCTGCTGACAGCTTATAGCGGACAGCCGTTAAAGATTATCCGCAAATCAGAATCACGTCCTGTTCTAATCAAGAATCCATGTATAAATGTCATCGGTTCAGTACAAACTAATATGCTGCAGGAAGTCTTCCGTGCAGAATTCCTTGCCAACGGATTGCTTGACCGTTTTCTGTTTGTCTATCCCAAAAACAGGAAGATATCCGGATGGAGACGGGAAGAACGGAATACAACCCGTCCTGACATCATGAATCAATGGAGGACAATAATCAACAGAATCCTAAGTATCCCCTGTATCCTTGATGACAAGGGTACAACGGTCAATCCCCGTATACTTACAATGTCTGATGATGCGGAAGAATATTTTTATGAATGGTACAATGGAATTATCGATGCTGTAAATGCCATTGAGGATGATGCGGATGTTGAAAGCCGGAAGATGAAACTCAACGGCCATGTAGCACGTCTTGCTCTGTTGTTTCAGGTAATGAAATGGGCTACTGATAGTGGAGATATGCAATATATTGAGCGGGATTCCGTAGAATCGGCGATCCATATGATTGATTATTATGAGGAAACATACAGGAGGATTCAGGAAACCATTGTCATAAACAGTATCGGCGAAACTAAGGAAGCCTGGCTTTCTCTGTTGGAAGATCGGTTCACTTCCGGGGATGCTGTTATTGCTGGTAGAAAAGTTGATATGTCCCGACGTACCGTCTATTATGCGCTTGACCAATTATGCCGGCTTAAGCACCCTCTTATAGAAAAGCTTCAGCATGGAGTCTATCGCAAACTTATGACAGAAAATACTGATGCACCTTGCACTATTGCACTTTCATCTTGTCAAGATACCGTGCAATCTTCTCAAAGTGCAAAAGTGCAGAGTGCAACCACACTAAAATCAGAGGACCATGAGTGAATACAGATTCCATTTGCAGAAATACCGCCCTGGAAGCAAGACTACTTGTCCGAACTGTGGTAAAAGCCGGTGTTTTGTCAGGTATATTGATGAACAAGGCAGCATTAGCTTTCCCGGTAATGTCGGCAAGTGTGATCATGAAAACAGTTGTGGCTACCACTATACACCTAAGGAATACTTCAAGGATAATCCTGATGTATTGGAAATGGATGAGGGAAGCGGCAAGTCACTTCTTTCTGCCCCTTATAAGATGGCAGATAAAACTCCGTCTTGTATTGTTCCTTCGTATATTCCTTCATCTTATGTATTAAGGAGTCTGTCACATTATTCAATCAACCCCTTATATCAGTATTTCTGTCAGGTGTTTGGTGAAGATGAGACAACCAGATTGTTTGAAATGTATCGCATAGGGACATCTTCAAAATGGGGAGGCGCAACGGTTTTCTGGCAGACAGATATAAATGGACAGGTAAGAACCGGTAAGGTAATGTGCTATAATGCCGAAACAGGGCATCGGGTTAAAGAGCCTCAGGCTTTCGTCAGCTGGGCGCATTCCGAGTTGAAGTTGCAGGATTTCCATTTGAAGCAATGTCTGTTTGGAGAACATCTTCTGAAAAATTCATCGTCTCCGGTAATGCTGGTAGAAAGTGAAAAGACCGCTGTTGTAATGAGCCATTTTATCCCCGATTATATATGGCTGGCAACAGGTGGAAAGAATGGTTGTTTCAACAGTGAAGCTATGCAGGTTCTCAAAGGCAGGGAGGTTACTCTCATCCCTGATTTAGGAGCAACCGAACAATGGAAAGAAAAGTCTGCTTTGTTGTCAGGAATATGTAAACGGGTTGTTGTGTCCAATGTCTTGGAATGTACATCCGATGAAGAGCAACGTAGCAGAGGATTGGACATTGCAGACTTCTTTCTGTATTCGCCATCAAAGAGACAGATACTCAACCAAATGATACAACGCAATCCAGCATTGCAGTTGCTCATTGATGAACTGGATCTGGAACTTATTGAATAGTAAAGGAACTTGTTCCGTGGATTTATAGAAAGTCCATAACACAATAAGGACTTTTTGCCTGACGGCAATAAAATCCGGTCATTGTCCCGCAGAGCGGACTGGCATAAGAGCAAGCTCAAATATTAATCATTTATCAAAAGAATACCCTATATGAACACAGATATTAAACAGGCCATGCATGTTGAAGCCGGGAAGTCATTCGGCACAGCAGAGGCGAATGAGAACGAACGACGTTGGAATGACGACAAGATTGACAGAAAGAATCAGGATCCGACCAATCACTATGACAAGACCCGAATGAAACTGAATTTCGAGATTGGGCCCGATGGGAAAGTTCATCCGTTAGGCTATCAAGAGAAATCGCTTGAAGTACGTTTGCAGGAACGGTTGACTGAATTGGGCTGGAAGCCTTTCAAGCCGGACAGCAAAATTCAACCGAACTGTTATGCGAAATTTATTTTCGGAGGCAATCATGACCGTACGCTTGAGATGGCATTTGGGACCCAAACCGTAAATCTGGACAAGGGTGCAGACAACAGCCATCTCCAACGATGTCCGGAAATCGAACAATGGGCAAAAGATGTCTATGACTGGTGCGCCAAACGGTACGGACAGGAAAACATAATCGGCTTCCAGGTTCATCTTGATGAGAGCAGCCCGCATATCCATGCCTTGATCGTTCCTGTCGGACAGCGAGCCAAAAGCGGACGCGAATGCGTCATGTGGTCGGCTAAGTTCGGGAAGAACCGCTATGAGTACGGCCGGATCCTTCGGGAGATGCACACCTCACTATATGAAGAGGTAGGGAGCAAGTACGGGCTGGAACGCGGTGACAGTATTGATGGTCGTAATGTACAGCACCTCCATAAGCGCGAATATATCCGCAAATTGACCCAAGAGGCGAAACAGGTGGAGAAAGCAGTCAAGGGGCTTCAAACCATGATGCGTCATCTGGAATCAAAGATTTACAGTTACAACCACCAACTTGAAGAGGCGGAAAAGGAACTGGCTTCCGGCAGGATAACCCTCGACAGGTATGAGAAGCAGAAAGCGGATATACAGAAACTCATTGCCGAGTATCAGGCTAAACTTGAAGATAAAGCCGACAAACTCAACGAAAAGGAACAGGAACTGGAACGGCTGACAAGGGATGTAACAAAGGCTCGTTCAGTTGTCCAGCCCTTCAGAAACCACAAGGTCGATTTTATGCCACCGAGAATTACTGAAAAAGTTCCATTGTTTGGTACGGATAAGTGGGTCGAACGGCAGAACCGATATATTGCCAAGCATTTTACCGAAATTGTCCGCAAGATAGAATCACTATACAAGAGTGATGCAGCACGGCAGGTCGAAACTGCCCAACGCAATGTTCTGGCGGATTACGGCGAGTTTTACCGACTGAAAAGAGAGAATCTGTCCCTTTTAGAGATCAACCAAGAACTGGAATCCGAACTGAATACTTTGCTCAGCCAATTGGCAGTACCGTCAATTCGCAATATGATTTTTGCCATTGCTGACGCACTTATCGGTAGCCAGCCTGTACCGATTAGCTCCGGTGGCGGAGGTTCTACATCCGACCTGCCTTGGGATGGGCGAAGACTGGATGAGGAGGAAGAAGCCTATAGGAGGAGGTGCTTACTTCATGCTTTTAAGGTCGTAAATACGTGCAATAGGAAAAATTATAGAAGATAATCGGAGGTAAATGCTTAAGAGTATTCTTGTTTTCTTTTCTCATTTTGTTGGGGAAGTGAAGCGTTATCACTATATTTGCACAATACTGCGAGAATTTTCTTAGTAGTAAATTTAGAATTAAATGAAAAGATTAGACACATATCGGGCAAGACCATTTATCAAGTGGGTTGGAGGGAAAACTCAACTTCTTGATGATATAAAAAAAATTCTACCTCGTGATTTATCACGTAGGGATGAGATGACGTATATCGAACCATTTGTTGGGGGAGGAGCAGTATTGTTTTGGATTTTACAAGAATACCCAAACATAGTAAGAGCTATTATAAATGATATCAATGCAGAGCTGATCTGTACATATCGAGTAATAAAATATGATGTCGAAAATTTAATTTTTGAATTGAACCGACTTCAAAATGAATATCTTCCACTTAATGAAGTTGATAGAAAAGAGTATTTTCTTGCTCAACGTGAGCGTTTTAACGAAAGAGATACCTCAGAGGTTGAAACCGCTGCACTATTTATTTTTTTGAATCGTACTTGTTTCAATGGATTGTATCGTGTAAACTCTAAAGGTAAGTTCAATGTTCCACATGGAAGATATGCAAATCCTAAAATTTGCGATGAGGAGACATTAAGGGCAGATTCTGCCGTCCTTCAGCGAGTTGAAATTCTTTGTGGTGATTTTGCACAAACTGGCAAATATGCCCATGATAATGTTTTGTTTTATTTTGACCCTCCGTATCGTCCTCTGACAGATACTTCTGCATTTACATCTTACGCAAAAGAAGGTTTTGATGATGCCGAGCAGATACGGTTGCGCGATTTTTGCGCTCTAATTGCAAAGCAAAAATCTTTATTCGTGGCAAGTAATTCAGACCCATTGAACGTAGACAATGAAGACGATTTTTTTGATAATCTTTATAAGATGTTCTCTATTAAACGTGTATCTGCTGCAAGGATGATAAATTCAAAGGGAAATGGACGTGGTGCTATTTCTGAAATAATGATTTCAAATGTTGCTAATGCTTACTGATATGAGAGACTTTGATGCTTGGCTTGCTGGTTTCAGACCATCTATTGCCGATTATAAATATTATGTTGATTTTGATAAGGTATTTAATAATGTGGAAGCTATTAAAATTCCACTCAATATCTTAAATGCGCTTATTGGCTCCAAGAATATCGAGGATGAATTCAGGAATATTTTGGTACAATATCCAGAAACATTAAAATGTATCCCTATTCTTTTAGCTAAGCGTGAGCTTGATATTATGGCTATGGATGAAGAAGGACAGATTGACTTTCATTTTGACAAGCCAAATTGCACAAATGAAGATTACGTGAAATTCATGCGGAAGACTGGTCTTTTTGATTTGATGGAGAATCATATTGTCAACAATCTTGTGGATTACGTGACAGGTATAGAAACTGGTCTTGACTCGAACGGACGTAAGAACCGTGGTGGCCATTTAATGGAAAATCTTGTAGAGGGTTTTCTTTGTAAAGCAGGACTTGTAAAAGGAGAAACCTATTTCAAGGAAATGTATATCCATGAGATTGAGGCTAAATGGGGAATAGATTTGTCTTCTATTTCCAATAATGGTGGTGCGGAAAAAAGATTTGATTTTGTTGTAAAAGGAAAGAACACTGTTTATGGTATAGAAACAAACTTTTATACAAGCAGAGGTTCCAAGTTAAATGAAACGGCACGTAGTTACAAAACTATCACCATGGAAACCAAAGAACTGGGATATTTCAAATTTGTTTGGTTTACCGATGGTTGTGGCTGGCGCAGTGCAAAGAATAATTTGAAAGAAACCTTTGATGTGTTGGAACACCTTTATAATATTGCGGATCTTGAAAATGGAATAATTCCAAAAGTTCTTATCTAAATGCCAACATCCTATTATAAGTCAGAGAACAAAGATTTTACCCTTTTGAAAGGAGATTGTATCGAACTGTTGAATTCATTTGATTTTAAGTTCGATATGGTTTTTGCTGACCCTCCTTATCATCTTTCCAATGGAGGAATCAGTGTTCAAAGCGGTAAAATGGTATCTGTCAATAAGGGCGATTGGGACAAGTCCAATGGATATGAGGAAGATTACCTGTTTGATAAATCTTGGATTTCTGCTTGCCGGAATAAGTTGAAATCCAATGGAACGATTTGGATAAGTGGTACATATCATAATATTTTCTCTGTGGCACGATGTCTTGCAGAGTTAGGATTTAAAATCTTAAACTGCATCACTTGGGAGAAAACAAATCCACCACCAAATCTGTCCTGTAAGTATTTTACTCACTCGGCAGAATATATTCTTTGGGCACGTAAGGATCAAAAAGTGCCTCATTATTTCAACTATGAATTAATGAAGATAATAAATGGTGGTACTCAAATGCGTGATGTCTGGAGACTGCCAGCAATTGCGCCATGGGAAAAATCGTGTGGGAAGCACCCTACACAAAAGCCACTACGTGTCCTTTCTCGAATCATTCAGGCCTCAACTCTTCCCGGTGCATGGATTTTAGACCCATTTACAGGTAGCAGTACGACTGGTATTGCAGCCAATCTATTGGGACGTCGTTTTCTGGGCATAGACCAAAATGAGGAGTTTCTAGAACTAAGCAAAGAGCGTCGTGAGGAAATCAACGACATCTCAAAACGTACTTTGTATTTGGAGAAACTTCAAAAGCAAGCACAACTATTTGAGGACAAAGAGATTCAGGCTCTTAATGAACCTCTTGTAGAATATGGGCAGGATTTGCCATTTTAATCCCAAATCTTACACAGCCCATTATATAGCATAGCTCGTCCACTTCGATTCCAATATGTAATATCTTGTTCTATAAAAAGCCATTTTAATGATTTGAATATAACTTCTATTGAGTGTCCAGATGTAAATGAAAATTGGAAATATTCAGAATCACTGATTTGTACACAAGTATATATTTTATCCAGTAGTTCTCTTAAACGAATAAATTCAGTAGGATTTTCCGCTTTTTTATTGATTAAATCATTAGCTATATCATCATGACTGGGACGGTTTCCTGTTGAAATAATATTGCCATATTTTCCATATCGAAATTGAATATCCTCAATCCTGACTTCAAAGTCAACCCCTTTATTTAGTGCAGTAGGTCGTTTAAGATAAATGCGTTTATTATTTTGCAGTGTTTCTACAAAGTAGTAATATTCTGTAACCGAAGTAGTTGTGCCAGGCATTTCTTTTAAAAACTCTTCAATAAGTTGTTTTCGGTAAGAAGCCTTATCCGCAGCGGTAATATTAAGTGTGATATTTGTAGCCATATTATTGTTGAAAAAGTTCTTGTATCTGAATATTTAGTGCTTTAGCAATTTTTTCTATATTACAGAGTGTGATATTCTTCTCTGCACGTTCAATCATTCCTATATATGTGCGATGTACTCCAGCTAACTCTGCAAGTTTTTCTTGAGATAGTCCTTGGCTTATTCTATGCTGCTGTACATTCTTGCCAAATAGGAGTAGAATGGGTTCTTTATTCATTGATTAAAAAGAGTAAATTGTACTATATTAATTGATTGCAAATTTATCGATGCTACCTAAAGTTATCAACATACTATAATTAGCAAACAGCGTTTCTGATTTAGTAAAGTGAAAATAATAACCTGCATCGGATTTGAATAAGATTTCTGAAAATAGATTGATTTCCGAAGAGGGAGTTTAGTGGTGCTAAACGACCGATGAGGAGGTCAATATAGAACAGAAAGATCTTCATAAGATGATGTATGTTATTTTTTGAAATTTACTTAAATAGACTGTCTGTTGAAATGTTTAATTATCTGACATATTGGCAGTATTTTCCTGTTTTTGTAAAAGTATGGTACAAATTGTGTTGTTTTTTTTCTAATGGTATATACTTTGTCTCTAATCAAATAACTTTCCTGCAATAATTATAGATGTCAGGAAATATATAGTTAACGTCCTTAAGAGACACATTATTAACTGCCTTTGGGCATAAAAACGATTAGCTTATGAAGAAATTTCAAAAGCCCCAATTGGTAGCTCAAGGTTCTGCACAAATGGCGGATTGCCGCCCAAATAGCAGGCCGTGTGGTAGACCATGCAACCCTCCTGGACCTGGAGGACATCGCTAAACCGTATATCAGATGGTGGTAACACATCATCTGATATATTAATTTTATCGTTTATGAAGTATTTTAGAATAAATCAACAAGTTCTTTTTCGCCACTTTGGAGATTTCGGTTATATAACAGATAATAGAAATTTTGGTTATAACCTACCAGGAAATGATTTTACTCTTGGTGATGAAATTATTTCTGAAACTGGAGCCGATATTATATCTTGTTTAGAAAAGACTCCTCTTTCAATTGATGAAATAATTAATAGAGTTATTGAAATTTTTGAACCAGAAGAGTGTCTGCGGTCTAATGTCATTGAATTTTTAGAACTTTTGTGTTCTAAAGGTTTTATTCTTAGTGGAGAGTCTATTGAGGAATGTATGAATTGTAGTGCTATCATTAGAAATGATAGTCAAAGAGTAGTAGAGGCAGATTCAAGTACTATTGATACTCAAACATTTTTATCAGAACATTATGGAGATCGACCATTTCCTACAAGTATTCATGTTGAAATAGCAAGTGAATGTAATGAACGATGTGTTCATTGTTATATTCCACATGAATTTAAGCAAGATTTGATGGATGAAAACTTATTCGATTCAATTCTCAGCCAAGCTGTAGGATTAAAATTACTGCATATTACAATAAGCGGTGGAGAACCTATGCTTCATCCTCATTTTATTGATTTTATGAGAAAATGCAGAGAAGCAGATATGTCCGTTAATATTCTTTCTAATCTTACATTACTCAATGATGAGATGATTGAGGAAATGAAGTTGAATCCATTGCTTAGTGTTCAGACTTCAATTTATTCAATGCAAGCGAATATCCATGATGGTATAACTCATCAGAAAGGAAGTTTATCTAAAACTGTTGCCTCGGTTATTAAATTGATAGAAAATCATATTCCTATTCAAATAAGCTGTCCTGTAATTAAAAATAATGTTGATTCATATCAAGGAGTTAAGGAATGGGCTACAAAACTAAAAATATCTGTAGGCATTGATTACTCAATTATAGCGCAATATAATCATAACAAAAGAAATATAAATTGTAGATTATCAGCAGAAGATTTAAAAAATGTTATATCCAAGCAGTTTGGTAGTGACCCGATATTTCGAGAAGAGACAGAAAAGGAAATAACTGAAAGAAGAAAAAAGACTAACAATGATTACATTTGTAGTGTATGTAATTCTTCTATTTGTATTGGAGCAAATGGGAATGTCTTTCCTTGTGTTGGATGGTCAAGTAAAATTCTAGGTAATATTAAGTCTCAGAGTCTTCAGTATGTATGGATGAGGTCAGAGACAGTAAAGGATTTGAGAAAAATTAAGTTTGGAGATTTCATTAATTGCAAAAATTGTAGTTCAAAAGATTTTTGTACCATTTGTATGGTAAGGAATTCAAATGAAAGTTCTTCTAGCAATCCATTTGAGTTGAGTCGGTATTTTTGTGATATGGCAAAAATTAAAAAGGATATCTACAATGATTATTGGAAAAACAATAAGTGAAGTTTCGTTTGTTTGTCCACCATTTCCTCCCATCGCTTCAGACCGTCTCAGATGGTGCGGTTTGCTTGTACAAATTTCATTGATTGTGATATAACGTATTGAAATTCAATATATATTAATTTCTTTAATGAGGAAGAATGTTAGAAAGAGAACATGGCGGACAGAATAAAAAATTCTGTCCGTTTTTTGTTTGATATTTCTTCTTGGAAGGGGGGATTGGAAAGCATAATGTAACTTTCCTGGGAGATTGAACATTATACATGGAAAAAGTGTTTATCTTTGTGGCGTAAACTAAAAATAGACAAACATGAAAAAGATTATTAGTGTATTAATGGTAGCTGTATGTTTGATGATGGCTGCTCCTGCTCAGGCTCAGTTGCACTTTGGAGTAAAAGGTGGTTTGAATATTTCAAAATTGAGTTTTTCAAAGGATGCTTTTAAAGGGGATAATAAGACTGGTTTTTTTGTGGGTCCGATGGCTGAATTCACCCTGCCTATTATCGGGATAGGGGCAGATGTTGCCGCTTTATATTCTCAGACAGACTTAGGGGTCGATGGAGAGAAAACAATGAAGTTAAAGACATTTGCAGTTCCTGTGAATTTGAAATGGTCCTTTGGCCTTGGTAGCATGTTGGGTGCTTATATTGCTGCAGGTCCCCAGTTTGATTTTAATATTGGCAATAAAATATGGACGCGTGAATTGTCATTGAAAAAATCTACAACCAGTTTCAATGTAGGAGCAGGTCTTAAATTGATACGTCATTTACAGTTAGGGGTTAATTATAATTTTGCTCTGAGCAAGACTGGTACTTATGAATATTATACAGAGGGTGGATCGGGTGATGGACACCATTCTGTTAATATAAAGAACAACACTTGGCAAGTTTCTTTGGCATACTTGTTCTAGACAACCTTATTTAATAAAAGATAAAAAGGAGGCATTCAGTGAAGAATGCCTCCTTTTTTGTAATTTTGCACCATGAAAAAATTCGTAGATGTCATAGTTCCATTACCTATTGCCAACCAATACACTTATTCCCTTCCTCAGGAGATGGAAGAGATGGTACAGATTGGTTGTCGGGTGGTTGTTCCGTTTGGAAAGAAAAAGTTCTATACGGCAATAGTGACAAATGTACATTATGCGGCCCCGGAGGGGTATGAAACGAAGGATATAGCTGAAGTGCTGGATTCATCTCCGGTACTGTTACCGAAACAATATGAGTTCTGGCAATGGCTGGCGGAATATTATCTTTGTACATTAGGAGATGTGTACAAGGCGGCTATCCCTTCGGGTATGAAACTGGAAAGCGAAACGTTGGTGGAATATAATCCCGATTTTGAAGCTACTGCACCCTTACCGGAGAAAGAGCAGAAAATTCTGGATTTGTTGAGCCGGGATACAGAACAGTGTGTAACCCAGTTGGAAAAAAACAGCGGACTGAAAAATGTGTTGACTGTCATCAAGTCTTTGTTGGACAAAGAGGCCATCTTTGTCAAGGAGGAACTGAAACGTAATTACAAACCGCGTACTGAGGCAAGGGTGAGATTGGTGAACGGAGAAGCGGATGAGGCTTACTTACAACGGCTGTTCAATGAATTGTCACGTGCTCCTAAACAATTGATGATATTAATGAAGTATGTGGAATTGTCCGGTTGGGTAGCCAGAGGGTATGCTTTAAAGGAAGTAACAAAGAAAGAGCTGCTTGAAAAGTCTGGAGGGTCTGCGGCCGTTTTTAACGGATTGGTCGAAAAGAAAGTCTTTGAGGTCTATCATCAGGAGATAGGACGTTTGGATAAAGGAATTTCGGATACCGGTGATATTAATCCGCTGAATATTGCGCAGCAACAGGCTTATGGCAACATTCTTCAATGCTTCAGAGAGAAAAATGTGTGTCTTCTGCATGGCGTTACATCCAGTGGCAAGACGGAAATTTATATCCACCTCATTCAGGAGGTGCTGAAAACAGGAAAGCAGGTCTTATATTTGCTTCCGGAAATTGCACTGACCACTCAGATAACTGAGCGTTTGAAAAGGGTGTTCGGACATCGGCTGGGTATTTATCATTCCAAGTTTCCGGACGCTGAACGGGTGGAGATATGGCAGAAACAGTTGGGAGAGAAGAGTTATGATGTGATTCTCGGAGTCCGTTCCTCTATTTTTCTGCCTTTTCGTAACTTGGGGCTGGTCATCATAGATGAGGAACACGAGAATACGTATAAACAGCAAGACCCCGCCCCACGTTACCATGCCCGTAGCTCAGCCATCATGCTGGCCTCTATGTTCAAGGCGAAAGTGCTGCTGGGGACGGCTACTCCTGGTGTGGAAACTTACTTTAATGCTACCTCGGGAAAGTATGGCTTGGTAGAATTGAAAGAAAGATATAAAGATATCCGGCTTCCTCATATAGAACTGGTTGACATCAAGGAACTGGCGCATCAGAAGCGGATGCAGGGTCCTTTCTCACCGGCGCTGGTCAAGCAGATAAAAGAGGCATTGGAGTGTAAGGAGCAGGTTATCCTGTTTCAGAACCGTCGCGGTTTCGCTCCGATGATAGAATGTCATACCTGCGGCTGGGTTCCTAAATGCAAGAACTGTGATGTGAGTCTGACGTATCATAAGGGGCTGAACCAGCTGACTTGCCATTACTGTGGATATACCTATCAAGTTCCCCGTTCCTGCCCGGCGTGCGGCGGAGTGGAATTGATGCATCGCGGTTTCGGTACAGAGCGTATAGAAGATGATATAAAACTGATATTTCCCGAGGCGAAAGTCGCCCGGATGGATTTGGATACCACTCGTACCCGTACCGCATACGAGAAAATTATCGCGGATTTTGAACAGGGCAAGACGGACATCCTGATTGGTACGCAGATGGTGTCCAAAGGATTGGACTTTGATCATGTCAGTGTGGTGGGGATTCTGAATGCGGATACGATGTTGAACTTCCCGGATTTCCGGAGCTATGAGCGTGCTTTCCAACTGATGGCCCAAGTAGCAGGACGTGCCGGGCGTAAAAATAAGCAAGGACTGGTTATCCTTCAGACCAAATCGCCCGATTTACCCGTTATTCATCAAGTGATGCATAATGACTATGAGCAGTTATATTATGACCAATTGGCAGAACGGCAGATGTTCAAATATCCTCCTTATTATCGTTTGATTTATGTATATCTGAAACACCGCAAAGAGGATATTCTGGATTTGGCGGCGGATACCATGGCGGCACAGCTCCGTTCCGGATTGGGCGACAGGGTATTGGGCCCGGACAAACCGCCGGTGGCCCGTATCCAGACCTTATTTATAAAAAAAATGATTGTGAAAGTGGAGCAGAATGCTTCTATAAAGAAAGTGCGTGATTATCTGCTTGCCGTACAACGTGCCATATTGGAAGATGAACGTTTCCGTTCGTTGTTAGTATATTATGATGTAGATCCACAGTAACCGGTCCATGCACTGGACGATAATAGAAAAGATAAACGAAAATAAAGATGAAGATAGAATTAGACGTACATACCCATACCATTGCCAGCGGGCATGCATTCAGTACTTTACAAGAAATGGCGCAAGCTGCCGCCGATAAGGGATTGAAGGTTTTAGGGATAACGGAACATTCGCCCGGTGTTCCCGGTACTTGCCATCCTATTTATTTTAGAAACTTGCATGTGGTTCCCCGCCGGATGTATGGGGTGGAGCTGTTGTTGGGGGCTGAGATTAATATTCTGGATGGTAAAGGAAACCTCGATTTGGACGAGGATTATATGAAGATGCTTGATATCCGTATTGCGGGTATCCACTCTTTATGTTATGAATATGGAACGATAGAAGAAAACACCCATGGAATGGTACAGGTTATCAGCAATCCTTTTATTCATATTATCAGTCACCCCGGAGACGGTACGGCGGCGTTACATTTTGAACCGATGGTATTGGCAGCCAAAGAACACCATACTTTATTGGAAATAAATAACAGTTCTTTAAAACCCACCCGTAACAAACCCAATGCCCGTGAGAACAACCTCACCATTCTCCGTTTATGCAAGAAATATGAAGTTCCGGTCATTTTGGGAAGTGACGCGCATATTTCGTTTGATATAGCCCGTTACGATAATTTGTATGAATTGTTGCAGCTTACCGGGTTTCCTGAAGAGCTGATCATGAACCGTGATGTGAAATCATTTAAAGAATACCTTCATTTGTAGATTATATATGAAAAGAATACTTTTTGTCTGCCTCGGTAACATTTGCAGGTCTTCTTCGGCAGAAGAAGTGATGCGTACTCTCATAAAGAAAAAAGGACTGGAACACGAGATAGAGGTGGATTCTGCCGGAATCCTGAGTTATCATAGAGGGGAATTGCCCGACAGCCGTATGCGGATGCATGCTTCCCGCCGCGGTTACAATCTGACCCATCGTTCCCGTCCTGTCTGTACGGAGGATTTCTATCATTTTGATATGATCATCGGCATGGACGACCGTAATATAGAGGACCTGATGGAGCGTGCTCCCGATCTGGAAACGGAAAAGAAAATCCATCGCATGACGGATTATTGCCGCACCAAAGTGGCAGACTATGTTCCCGACCCTTACTATGGCGGTGCGCAAGGGTTCGAGAACGTGCTTGATATACTGGAAGATGCTTGTGCAGGATTGCTTACTTCCTTAGTTCCGGGTAACTGATTCGGGTGTGATACATCGTTTTCAGCTTTTCTTTAAACAGTGCTTTGACTGTTGCTATATCCTTGAACGTAATAGGGCATTCTTTGAAATACCCCTCAGATACCTGTGTGTCAATAATCTTATCTACCAGTGTGCTGATGCTTTCTTCCGTGTACTCCGGCAGGCTGCGTGAAGCCGCTTCTACAGAGTCGGCCATCATCAGGACGGCCTGTTCCTTGGTGAACGGGTTCGGACCGGGGTAGCGGAACTTTTCCTGATCCACTTCTTCGTCAGGATGTTCGTTTTTATATGAAATGTAGAAATACTTCGTCAGTCCCCGTCCATGATGGGTACTGATAAAGTCTTTGATCACTTTGGGCAGATTATGCTTTTCCGCCAGTTTCAGCCCGTCGGTGATATGACTGATGATAACCTGGGCGCTTTGTTCATAACTTAAACTCTTGTGCGGGTTGACTCCCGACTGGTTTTCTGTGAAAAAAGCCGGATTCACCATTTTACCGATGTCATGATATAATGCTCCCGTACGCACCAGCTGGCTTTTACCTCCAATCTTGTTTGCCGCCGCAGCAGCCAGGTTTGCCATCTGCAATGAGTGTTGGAAAGTGCCCGGAGCTACTTCGGACATTTCCCGAAGCAAGCTATTGTTGATATTTGACAGTTCCACCAAAGTCACATCTGAAGTAAAACCGAATATTTTCTCCAAAAGGAACAGTAACGGATAAGCGAACAGCAGTAAGATACCGTTGATCATAAAATAGATGTACATGCGCGTATTCAGCTTGGTCAAATCATCTTCATGAATCAGCTCGAAAGCAAAATATAATAAAGCGTAACTGATAAATACAACCAAAGCCGTCCGTAACAATTGCGACCGTTGGGACAATTCTCTCAAACTATAGATCGCCACCATTCCTGCCACTACCTGTAACAAGATAAACTCATGTGGAAAACGTAAAGTGATGGAGCAAAGCAAAATGATAGTGACATGTGCCATGAATGCCGTTCTTGAGTCAAGGAAAACACGGACTATAATCGGAATCATGGCAAATGGAACCACGTAAATACTTGACAAGTTCTGTTCCACCATAATGGAAGACAGGACGGGGAAGAACACAATCAGCGCAAATAGCAGGGTGAGTGTTCCTTTCCGTTCATAATAATCTGCCCGGAACAACTCCAGATAGGCCATGAAGCAGAACAGGAAGATTCCTACATATAATATTTGTCCGGCCAATGTCAGTCTTTTCTCTTGTACCGAGTCGCTACGTTTTTCCCATTCCTTGCGTAAGGATTCCAATATGTTGTAAGTCTGCTCATCAACAATTTCTCCACGGTCAATAATCTTTTGTCCGTTCAGCACAAAGCCGCTTGCCCATGAAATATTAGAGAGCAGGTCTTTTTGCGCCGCCTCGGACTTTTCTTCATCATAAACCAGATTAGGTGTAATGTAATCATTCAGATTACATTGTTGTAATATCTTTTTTTTGTAGTGGGTGGTATCCGCATTCAGCAAATATTCATAGGCTTCCTTCACGGTGTACAATTGGTCGATAAAACGGCTTGTCGCTACATTCTTGTCTACCAGCCGTATGGCAATGATACTGTCTTCCTCCATACGTTTCAAGTCATTTCCGGCAATGATTCCGTCCTCATACAGTGCCTTTAATGTGCGTTCAATATAACGTACATAGTCCGTGCCCGGCAGTGAATGGCGTAAGGTCTTGTTGTAATCCTCCCTTAATTTGGAAAGGACATTTTTTTCGGCTTCCTTGTCTATCTGGAAATAAGGTTGATAGTCTGCCAGGATGCTGTCCTGTTCCTTTTGTACTTGTATGTCGTTTTTGTAAATCGGAAAATCAAATGATGCCTGTAACAGTCCGTATTTCCAAGGCTTGTTTATATCAAATTGATAGTTGAACTTTCCTTCATTGGGTAAAAAGTAGACTATCACTGATACTGTGGCAATGAAAATAAGGCTTTTATAAATCAAATTTTTATATGAAAACCGTTGGTTGGTCTTGAAACTTCTCATAATCGTATATTTTTGCGCGCAAAATACGAAAAAATCGGGAAATTTAGATTAATTTTGCGGCGTATTTTATATAAAACAACAATGTCAGAAAGAAAAGTAAGAGTTCGTTTTGCTCCGAGCCCGACGGGAGCGTTGCATATCGGCGGTGTGCGCACAGCCTTGTATAACTATCTGTTTGCTCGCCAGCATGGTGGAGATTTAATTTTCCGTATAGAAGATACCGACTCAAATCGCTTTGTTCCGGGTGCGGAAGAATATATCATTGAGTCGTTTAAGTGGTTGGGGATAAACTTCGACGAAGGAGTCAGCTTTGGTGGTAACTACGGCCCCTACCGTCAGTCTGAACGTCGTGATATTTATAAGAAATATGTACAGGTGTTGCTTGACAGCGGTAAGGCGTATATTGCTTTCGATACTCCGGCGGAGTTGGACGCCAAACGTCAGGAAATCTCTAATTTCCAGTACGATGCTTCTACCCGTATGTCTATGCGTAACTCTTTGACTCTGCCGAAAGAAGAAGTGGATGCACTGATTGCCGATGGGAAGCAATATGTGGTACGTTTCAAGATTGAACCGAATGAAGATGTACACGTACATGATATTATCCGTGGCGAGGTAGTGATCAATTCTTCCATTTTGGATGATAAAGTTTTATATAAATCGGCGGATGAACTGCCTACTTATCATTTGGCAAACATTGTGGACGACCATTTGATGGAAGTTTCCCATGTAATCCGTGGTGAGGAATGGTTGCCTTCCGCTCCGTTGCATGTCTTGCTGTACCGGGCTTTCGGCTGGGCGGATACCATGCCCGAGTTCGCACATCTTCCCTTGTTGTTGAAACCGGATGGTAACGGTAAACTGAGCAAGCGTGATGGTGACCGTCTTGGCTTCCCTGTTTTCCCGTTGGAATGGCACGACCCCAAGACCGGTGAGGTGTCTTCCGGTTATCGTGAGTCGGGTTACCTGCCCGAAGCTGTTATCAATTTCCTTGCCCTGTTGGGATGGAATCCGGGAAATGACCAGGAACTGATGTCCTTGGATGAACTGGTGAAGCTTTTTGACCTGCACCGTTGCAGCAAAGCCGGGGCAAAATTCGACTTTGAAAAAGGAAAATGGTTTAACCATGAATATATATTGAAGAAAAGCAATGAGGAAGTAGCCGGGCTTTTCATGCCGATCTTGAAAGAGCATGGCATTGAAGCTCCTATGGATAAAGTGGTGACCGTGGTAGGCTTGATGAAAGATCGTGTAAGTTTTATCAAGGATTTGTGGGAAACTTGCAAATTCTTCTTCGTCGCTCCTACGGAATATGATGAGAAGACCCGTAAAAAACGTTGGAAAGAGGACTCTCCCGAACGTATGCTGGAGTTGGCGGACGTATTGGAGGCCTTGGACGACTTCTCGCTGGAGAATCAGGAGGCTGTGGTCATGAAATGGATAGAAGATAAAGGTTATCACTTGGGTAATATAATGAATGCTTTCCGTTTAACCTTGGTAGGCGAAGGTAAAGGCCCGCATATGTTTGATATTTCAGCCGTTTTAGGGAAAGAAGAAACATTGCGACGCATTCGTCGGGCTGTGGAAGTGCTCAAGTAATAGCCGGTAGTTATGATTTATAACCTAGTCATCTATATTTATCTATTCGGGGTGAAGGTTGCCGGCCTGTTCAGCGCCAAGCCCGCCAAAATGGTGAAAGGACACCGGGAAGTATTTGATATCTTGCGTAACAAGATAGACAAAAATGCCCGTTATATTTGGTTTCATGCAGCTTCATTGGGGGAGTTCGAACAGGGACGCCCTTTGATAGAACGTATCCGTAAGGAGCATCCCGAATATAAAATATTGCAGACTTTCTTTTCTCCCTCAGGGTATGAAGTGAGAAAGAACTACCAGGGGGCAGATCTTGTCTGCTATCTGCCTTTCGACACTCCGCGTAATGTCCGTCGGTTTGTAGAATTGGCTAATCCCTGTATGGTGTTTTTTATCAAGTACGAATTTTGGCAGAATTACTTGAATGAGTTGCATAGGAGAGGTATTCCCACCTATAGCGTATCTTCCATTTTCCGTCCCAATCAGATTTTTTTCCGTTGGTATGGGAAGAGATATAGTGAGGTGCTGAGGACTTTTGCTCATTTGTTTGTACAGAACGAAGTTTCCAAAGAATTGCTGGCGACAATTGGCGTGACCGATGTGACAGTTGTGGGCGATACTCGTTTTGACCGCGTGCTGGATATCTGCCATCAAGCCAAGCAGCTTCCGCTGGTGGAGAAGTTCAAAGGTGATTCGTTGACTTTTGTTGCAGGCAGCTCATGGGGACCGGATGAGGATATTTTTATCAAGTATTTCAATGAGCATCCTGAGATGAAGCTGGTTATTGCTCCTCATGTGGTGAGCGACAGTCATTTGAGGGAGATTTTAGATAAGGTGAAACGTCCGTGCATCCGCTATACCGAGGCTACGGAAGAAAATGTGACACAGGCCGATTGTTTGATTATCGACTGTTACGGACTGCTGTCCTCCATTTACCGATATGGTGAGATTTCGTATATTGGGGGTGGCTTTGGAGTTGGAATTCATAATGTGCTGGAAGCGGCTGTATATGGTATTCCTGTGATATTCGGACCTAACAACAAGAAATTCCGCGAGGCGCAACATTTGTTGGAGCAGAAAGGCGGTTTTGAAGTAACCGGTTATGATGATTTTAAACGGTTGATGGACAAATTCCTGTCGGATGAGGCTTATTTGCAACAAGCAGGGAAAGCTGCCGGAAATTATGTGAACCATAATGCCGGAGCATTAGAAAAGATAATGAAAGATATCACTCTCTGAATGTTTCAAGGTGATTTGAGTATATGCAGGTTATAGAGAAGATTTGGCTCTATAACCTGTTTTTTTTTCCTTCAAATCCTTCATTTTAATCTAATTTATTGTTAATCAGTTCGTTATAATGAACCATTTTCACTTTATTTCCTTCATCCGGATATAAATCCTTCAGCCTGCTGAAATGAGGGCTTGTCCGGCTTTGGGGTCAGCAGAAATTTAGTGGGGATTTTATTTCATGCGATTGTTTGTGATACCCTGTACGAGCGTTCGTAATTTTATGTATGGTTTGTATGGCAGGCAAAAGTAAGGATGGGGATTGCATATATGCCCTCACGTTAGCATTTCGACTTGTTGCTATATACCATACATGTAGTCAGATGTATATCTTCCTGCCCATATGCTGTTTCGCTTTTTTTAAAAGAAGGCTGTCTGGGGATTTTTCCTCCCTACGTAAGGAATGCGTAGCCTTGTAGTCAGCTTCATCCTTAAAAGATCTTATCCATATCTCTAACCCTTTCCCGCCGTATGGTTAAGGGTTTTCTTCCTGCCTGTTTTATCTCCGCAAGCCTTTGGAGTTGACTCCATAGTCTTGGGAGATAACTCCAAAGCTTATGGAGATAACTCCAAAGGCTATGGAGATAGAATACATCCGTATAAAAAGGTTTAATCAGGAGATAGAAAAGGTTTATGCAACAGGGCCCGATCTATTGTTATTTCCACAATAATCCCAAATGCTCCCGGACTTTTATAGTAGAACTTTTAAAAAAAGCTGGTTGGCGGTTTTCTCTTTGATGAAATAAAAAAAGTTAAAAGGATGAACTTTTCTTCTTTTAAAGCTAACATGAACTCTTTATAAGAGGAAATCTTCTGTTTTTCAGTTTGTTATGCTTCGCTTTTACATAAACCGATTTATATATCTCTTGATAAGAGATCTACAAAAGGTATTAACACACATTATATCAACATATTACAGAGCTGTTGAAACGAAATAAAGAAGAATATAAATAAATGAGAGAACTATTTTTTTATATAAATTCCTATTTTTTTTGCCAAAAATGTATTAGTTCTCAAAACTTTGCTTATTTTTGCACAGAAAATATATATCTCTTATCAAGAGATCTACAAAAATGTCGTTTTTAAGACCTTTTTATATATGGAATATATCTGGTCTTTGAAGCGGTATAATTAAATGAAAACAACATAAAGCAGATGGAATATCTATTTCTGAGACGTAAACGCACGACCGCTACTTCCGAGCGACAGAAGACTTTGCTTTTCAAGGCTGCCGAGCGGCAATGGAAAGAGGAGTTTGCCGGAAAGGAAACAGACATTCGCAAGGTGGATTGTAATATATATAAAGGTATATTGTACCAGCTTGAGATACGTCAGGTATTTCTTGACACCTCGCTTTCTCTGAAGAAACTGAGTGCACTGCTTGAAACAAACCAGACCTATCTGAGCAATGTGGTGAACAAATACTTCGGTTGTAATTTGAAGGAACTTGTGAACACGTATCGTGTGGAATATGCCAAAGAACTTCTCTGTTCCCGACGTTGTGCGCTGACTGAGCTGCCTTGCAGTTGTGGCTTTGCTTCGAAAAGTGCTTTCTACTCTGCTTTCAGCCGTATTGTCGGGGTATCACCTTTGTCATATCAGACCCAAGAAAGAAGGAGGCATCATTTGCAGGCAGTAAACTAGCTAAGCTATTAATAATGAAATTAATATGTATAACCAATTTTAGTTTTTTAAATTTATAAATTTAAAGTTTTTCTATTATGAACAAAAAGTTTTTAAGTGCAATCCTGTTCGGAGCCTTAATGGTGACCTCGACAGGAACATTTGTGTCTTGTAAGGACTATGATGATGACATTGACCGCATCGATAAGGAATTGAGCGAAGTCAAGGAAACCATTGCAAGTCTTGACTCGGCAATTAAGGCAGGTAAATTCGTTCAGTCATGTAATGAGGTTACCGGTGGATATGAACTGGTTTTCACTGACGGTTCCAAAATTACTATCAAGAATGGTACGAATGGAACAGATGGAGCAGCCGGTACTACTGTTATCCCTGAATTCCGTGTGGAAGGCAATTACTGGCAGGTCAGCACAGACAAAGGTGCTACTTGGGTGGATGTGAAAGATACCGAAGGTAACAAAGTTCCGGCTAGAGGTCAGGATGGTGAAGCTGCCGGTTCAAACGTGTCTTGGGTGACAGTGGATGGTGTGGAATACATCAAGATCGGTGACAAAGTTACTGATTTGAAGCAGAACAATGAATTTCCTAACATTGCTGTAGATGCTGAAAGCAAGACTGTAATCGTGACTATCGACGGTCAGAACTATACTTTGCTGCAGGAAGGTTCTGCATTCAAAGGGTTGCAGACTGTAGTTTACAGAAAACAGGCTGTTGATGATAACAGTGATATTTGTAAAGCTTATGATATCTATTGGATGGAAAATGAAGGAAGTTTTAACCCGGATAAGGATGTTTTGTTTGCATCTGTTCCTGCTTATGCTTCATTCAAGGTATATCCGGGTGATTTCTCATTGAATAATGCGAAATTCTCCTTTGTTGATACGTATCAGGTTCGTAGTGTTGCTCCTGCTTTGACCTATATGGAAGGTTCTGCAAAATTAGAAAACGGTATTTTGAGCCTTGCTATTTTACCGAATGAAGGTATTGGAAATAATACCTATGCAACCTCATTGGATGTAACTATGTATGGTCAATATACATCAGCTTCCGATTATTTCACGGTAAGTAGAACACATGCATCTGTAAAGAGCATTGTAAATGCTTTTACCTCTACTAATATGAAAGAAGATGAATACCCTGCAATAATCAATGCAGATGGTGCTTCTTATGATGGTAAATCTTATGGATGCTTTGACTATCAAGGTGTTTATAATGTAAATGATTCTATTGACGCTTACATTTCCGGAGCAGCAAAAGTATGGTTGAAGTCAACCAATATTTCATATACCAGAGTGTTCAGATTGTTGGATCAGAATGAGGATTATACATTTAATGGACAACCTATTAAAACTCGTCAGGGTATCTTTGATTTTAAAGATAATGTTTTGTCTGTAAAATCGACTAACCAGGCGTCTGCTATTGATGAATACGCTGCGATAGAAGTGACTACTACAGTTAAGCCACAGGAAGAAGGTGTTAAAGAATACGAGGTGAAGAATGTAGTCTTCATCAAGGCTGTTCGTCCTGCTGTTAATCCTGTATTTGGAACTGTTGCTTTGAAACCGTTGGATGCTAAGGAAAACTTTACATTTGCATACAATAGCTCACAGGCCCGGATCATTACTTTGGATGTCCGTAACTTTGAGGCTGCTATTGAAGGTCGTGATGTTATTTCTAATAAAAATCAGGAATATTGCACATTCATTACATTGAACAAGCCTGTATATGATGCTGGTGGCAAGTTAATGAAATATGAATCAATATCTGATGATTGTAATCAATATTATCAAAATAACAATTTGTCGACTACTATTCCTGCAAAGGTTACAGAATTGGCTAAAAAACTTGAAACGGTTAAAAATGAAGCTGTCTTGTATTATAAGAACGGTGGAAACAATGCCGATAAGGACTCTTTGTTCTTGATTTTGACACCGGGTGCTAACTTTGCACAATTCAAGAATATGTCATTGCTGGCTGGAGCTTCTTCTTATTATCCTGGTTGGGGAGCTACCGAGAAAATGACTAACGGAGTGAACACACCGTATGCAGTTTACAACAGCTTCGTAAACAAGCTGTTTAAGGTTTCTGTAGATAACTTCTCTGTAACCTATAACTTTGATTGTCCTATCAAGGATGAATATAAGAGTCGTACTATTATCGGTACATGGACAAAAACTGGCGGTGCTTATAGCAAATTCATCATGGAATCTAACTACTTCGACAAGATGTACAATGTTGTTCCTGAAGATGCGACAGTTGAGTTTGAATTGGATTATAAGAAGCAGAATGCTTATGTTCAGGAGATGATGAAAGAACAGAACGGTATCAAGAATATTGAATGGACTAGCACTAATCAGATTGTCTTTACTCCGCGTGTAGATTTGGCTAAGGTTGGAACTTTGAAAGTTGATATCTATGATGCTACTGCCGGTTCTGCTAAGCGTGTATTGTTTGCGACTGAAGACTGGAAGGTGGAACAACCTATCTTGGCATTCACTGATGTTGTTGATTTGAAGTATAATAATCCGGCATTGGCTACAAACGATCAGATTAAGATTATTGATTTGATTAATGCATTGAATGTTAAGGCAACAGAAGCTTCTTATAAAAAATGGACAAACTTGACATTGAAAGATGCTGTTGGCAATACATTGGTAAAATACAATGCCACTACGATTGCTGCTGAAGAAACCATAGCTGAAACATTGTATAGAAAAGATGCTGCCGGTAATGCTGTTGCTGAAGCTACAGGATTGGAAATTTCTTTGGATGAGAATGAAAAAGACTTTACTTATGATGCAGCTACTGCAACTCTTACTTGGAAGGGAACTCCGGAAGGTACAGTATATACTCATGATGTAAACTTGAATATTACTTATACTCATAACTGGGGTGTTGTAACCAAGACATTCAAGGTAACTGTAACAAGAAAAGTACAGTAAACATTCGGGCTAAGATAGAAAGTATAGCTTAAATTTGATATGCTTTCTTCTTGATGACTTCAAGCGAGGAGGGGATATGAATCTGATTACAGAAGAATATCCTCTCCTTTTTTATTATAAAAATATATTCTTGATATAATGACGAAATTAGTTCGATGCGGTATAAACTTTTATGCGGATGTAGATAATAAAAAAGCGGTAAATGATAGGGATGCCTTGCAGAACACTAAATTAATGGAACATTATACTCACCTTCTTGGTCAATTACAGTATGAAGGAGCTGGTATCTGGAGCCGTTTTAATATTATGTTCGGAATAAATGTTTCTTTATTCGGATTGGAAACCGTCTTGTTTAACTCTGTATGTCAAACTTCTGAATACCTGACATTTATTATTGCATTTGGAGGATTGTCATTTTCAATATGGTCTATTTACGTAATGCAGAGATTATGGAGTTATCATGAGCACTGGAAGAATATGTTATGTGAAGCGGAAAAGGCTTTTCCGGATGAGTATGTGAAACTTTTCACAAAGATTCCTTCTAATTTGAAAAGAGAGAAAAAGTCTTGGGAGTTATGGCTGAAATCATACACCCAACCTTTTTTTGCCATATTGTCTCTTATTTGGTTGCTTATTATGGTGTTAAACCATGCTATTTATACTGATATGCTGAATAAGGAAAATATTATTCATCACGTGGGTGTGGTGAAAATACAACAGAATGAAAATTTAAAAAATAATGAAGATGAAAAAGATGATGGATTCGACTACTGCGATTATTACTACAACAGATAATAGAGTATTGTTGCAAAAAAGAGATGAGAACCCGGATATAGAGTACTCCGGATATTATTCTCTTGTTTCTGGCTACCTTGAGGAGGAGGAAACCCCTCTAGATGGCATTATCAGAGAACTGAAGGAAGAATTTGAACACAAGAAATCCCAAAAGGTGCATTTTAGTTCTATAACCTATTTGGGGTCTGAGTATAGAGCAGACTATGATAGATGGGAATATATTCATCATACTTATTTGATGGACGATGCAGCGGATATCCGTATTTTGGAAGGTGAATCTTTTGTCTTGCTGGATATGGATGAGTGTTTGAGATTGGAGAACCTTGCTCCTCATCATAAGTTGTTTTTATTAAAATATCGTGCCGGATTATGTAAAATTGACGTGCGTGAGCAATCAAAAAAAATGTTTGATGAAATAACTGTCAGGGATTTGATAAAAGTGGAATCCGTAGGGGATGTGAAAAATTATAGCTTGCTGGAGGCGGGAACTGGTTTTGTAATTGGCGAGGATACTACTTTGAGTGCTTCAATTCCAGCGGTGGAAGCCGCTAAATATATAGGATTCTTGCAATTCGTCCCAAAGGTTCTTAGAGGCAATCATTATCATTTTAGAAAGGTGGAATATATGCTTATTTTACAGGGGCGTATGCATGCCACTTTTCAGAAATATGATGATAGTGAGGCTGTAATAGAAGAGATTTGGGAAAAGGGGGATTTGGTACGGACTTTACCGGGGTGCGTCCATACATTAACAGCTTTAGGAGAGTCGAATGTGTTGACTATTGAGTTTTCTCCACAGCCTTATGTTGCGAGGGATGTGTTGATGAATGATAAAAAATAGCTTGAATATGGGAACCATTGCAGTAACGGGGGCTACCGGTTATTTGGCTGAGAAATTGATAGAACGGTTGATTACCCAAGGACATACTATTCATGCGATAGCCAGGAATGAAGGAAAACTGATTGCTCTGAGGGAGAAATTTAAAAGCGTTCAAATCTTTCCATGCCCCGTTGAAGATTATCTTTTATTGAAAAAGGCATTGAATGGTTGTGATGGGATATTTCATTTGGCTGCGTTTAAAGATGTCATTTTGGCAAAAGAACATCCTCTGAAAGCTGTTCAGACTAATATTCTTGGTACATTGAATCTTCTTAAAATAACTGTTGAGGAACAGAACATAAAATTTATTCTGGCAACAAGCACTGATAAAGCTGTTCAAGTTTCAGGAACGTATGGGGCTACTAAATTGCTTATGGAGAATCTTTTTGGGGATTTTGAGCAAATAAACGGATCGAATTGCGCTTATAGGATAGTTCGTTATGGAAATGTATTGCATTCTACAGGGTCTGTTTTGGTAAAATGGAAGTATGCATTAGAAAATAGGAAGGAGCTTATATTGACAGATCCTGAAGCTACCCGGTTTTTTATTACGTGGGAACAGGCAATAGATGTTATTTTTTCCTGTTTAAATGACGCTCAAAGTGCGGAACCGTTTTATCCGCCTGATATGAAATCGATAAGCTTAGGAATTTTATTGGAACTCACAATAAGAAAGTATGCTAAAACTGTTCCTGACATCAGAGTTATCGGTTTACAAAAAGGGGAAAATAAGCACGAATGTATCACGGCAGACTTAAGCAGTGAATATGCTGAAAGATGGAATAATGAGGAATTATTAAACCTTATCTAGAAAATACTATGAATGATAGATAGTTAAATCTTTCTTTTAAGACGGGGAATTGCAGTATATTGATTACTTTTGTCCTGTATCATAACTTATTAAACCTCGGATAGATATGAGAACAGAAGGCATACAGGATAAATACATCAACCCTTATGCCGATTTCGGCTTCAAGCTGCTTTTCGGCACGGCAATGAACAAGGAACTTTTCGAGGCTGCCGAGATAGCTAAGTTCAATCCTAAGGAATTAGGCGAGTATTGGGAAAGTTTGAAGAATTTCCGTGATTGGTACAGTGTGATGTCCACCCAGTTGAAAAAAGGGCGTGAGCAAGGTCGTAAGGAAGAATGCTTCAAGAATGCAAAAAAAATGAAACAGGCCGGTATTGCATTTGATGTAATTGCACAGGTTACCGGTCTGTCTATAGGGGAAATAGCGTCTTTGTAAGTCGTTTACAGCACCAGTCCGTCCAGCATCTCGATATAAAGCCTTATTGCTTCCTCAATTTCCGAAACCATGATATATTCATCAGCCGTATGTGAACGGGAGGACTTTCCCGGACCGATTTTGACAGACGGGAACTTCATCAACGCCTGATCGGACAAAGTAGGAGAGCCGAAAGGTACACGTCCTAGTTTTACCGCTCGTTTCACAAAGGGATGCTCGGCACTGATATGAGATGAGTTCAAGCGGAAAGAACGGGCTTTCGCCTCGCTTTTTAGACGGGCGCTTATTTCTTTGAATAGTTCTTCGTTAGAGTAACATTCATTACTGCGGATATCCACAACGAAAGTACAAGTATCGGGGATGACATTATGCTGCGTGCCGGCATTTATTTGTGTCACGCTCATTTTGACGGGGCCTAGCAGGGAGGATTCCTTCGGGAATTTATAATCACGGAACCACTGAATGTCTTCCAGTACTTTGTAAATAGCATTCACTCCTTCATTGCGTGCGGCATGTCCGGCTTTTCCGTATGCGGTAACATCCAGCACCATCAATCCCTTTTCGGCAATGGCAGGCTGCATTTCTGTCGGTTCACCCACTATGCCCAAGGTGATGGGAGGTAGTTGGGGCAATACGCTTTCTATTCCGTTTTTTCCGGAAACTTCTTCTTCACATGAGGCAAGAAAGATCAGATTGTATGCCTGCTCGGTTGTAGAGAGATGGCGGTACACCTGAAATAAGGATACTACACTGGCGCCGGCGTCATTACTTCCCAAACCGTAAATCTTTCCGTTTTCGGCTTTCGGAGTGAAAGGATGTTTCCGCCATCCGTTTACCGGTTTTACGGTATCGATGTGGGAATTTAGTAAAATAGTCGGTTTGTTGAGGTCGAACATCGGACTGATACACCAAATGTTGTTGCCCGAACGACCGGTCATGATACCTGTTTCTTCAATATAGTTCTGCAGAAAGTCGGCGGCAGCTTCTTCTTCCCGGCTCAATGAGGGGATACCGATTAACGAATTCAGCAATGTGGTTGCTTCGGAAGTGTAATATTCTATATCAATCATCTTGATTTTAATAATTTAATGTGTTGCAAAGATACTATTTTTGCGTGGTAAACGGTGATGAAAAAAGTAGGTAATTAAGTTAGATATGCAACTAAAACTTTCGGCTGATTTCTTCTAACTCTTTGACTGGTTGGGAAAATTAATGCCTATTTATAGAGGATAATTCCAAATTAAACGATAACTTTGCCGATGAATTAAAAATAAATCTTTGGAATGAGTAGTTCTTTCTTATCTGTCCTGATACAACGTCAGGCAGGGAAATATGGTGATCGTGTAGCGTTGCGTTACCGCGATTATAAAACAGAAACATGGATTCCGGTTTCTTGGAACCAGTTTGCCGCAACTGTAAAAACAGTTTCGAATGCATTGATAGAATTAGGTATAGGCATACAGGAAAATATAGCAGTTTTTTCTCAAAATAAACCGGAATGTCTGTATGTGGACTTTGGAGCTTTTGGGGTACGGGCTGTTACTGTACCATTTTATGCTACCAGTTCCGAGGCGCAGGTACATTATATGGTAGGTGATGCCGAAATACGTTATATCTTTGTAGGTGAACAGTTGCAATATGATGTGGCGTTCCGGGTTATGCAACTGGGAAGCCAACTGAAACAGATTATAATTTTCGACAAGGAGGTAAAACGTGATGAGCGGGACCAGACTTCCATTTATTTTGATGACTTTCTGAAATTGGGCGAGGCGCATCCGCATCAAGCTGAGGTAGACAAGCGTACTTCAGAGTCGGGTAATGGTGATCTTGCCAATATTCTTTATACCAGTGGAACAACCGGAGACAGCAAGGGGGTGATGTTGCATCATTCTTGCTATGAGGCGGCCATTCCGGCACATGATGAACGTTTCCCTCAATTGGGTGATCAGGATGTGATTATGAATTTCCTTCCTTTTACTCATGTGTTTGAGCGTGCATGGACTTGCTGGTGTCTTTCGATGGGGTGTACTTTGTCTATCAACTTGCGTCCTGCTGATATCCAGAAGACAATAAAGGAGATCCGTCCTACGGCTATGTGCAGTGTTCCCCGTTTCTGGGAGAAAGTGTATGCCGGCGTGCAAGAAAAAATCAATGAGACAACCGGATTGAAAAAGAAGTTGATGCTGGATGCTATTAAAGTGGGACGTGAACATAATTTGGAATATGTGTACAAAGGGCTGACTCCTCCGCCTGTATTGCACATGAAATATAAATTTTATGAGAAAACGATCTATAGCTTGTTGAAAAAGACTATTGGCATTGAAAACGGGCGTTTCTTCCCTACTGCCGGTGCGGCTATTCCGCCGGCTGTACAGGAGTTTGTTTTGTCGGTGGGAATTAATATGGTAGCCGGTTATGGATTGACGGAATCTACTGCAACGGTTGCTTGTGAGAATGATAATGACCATGTGGTTGGTTCGGTGGGGCGTATCATGCCTCATGTGCAGGTCAGAATAGGGGAGAATAACGAAATAATGCTACGTGGTGAGGGAATCACTCATGGCTATTATAAAAAGGAAGCTGCTACGAAAGCGGCGTTTACTGAAGACGGATGGTTCCATACCGGTGATGCGGGTTATATAAAAGATGGGCATTTGTTCCTTACAGAGCGTATCAAGGACTTGTTTAAAACTTCAAACGGGAAGTATATCGCTCCTCAAGCCATTGAAGCCAAATTGGTGGTAGACCGTTATATCGATCAGATTTCTATTATTGCCGATGAACGTAAATTTGTTTCTGCTTTGATAATTCCTGAATATAAACTGGTGAAAGAGTATGCCGCAAAAAAAGGTATTCGCTATGAAAGTATGGAGGAACTGTTGCAGAAACCGGAAATTATCGATTTGTTTAAAGAGCGGATTGATACACTGCAGCAGCAGTTTGCACATTATGAACAGATCAAGAGGTTTACCTTGTTGCCCCATCCTTTCAGTATGGAACGTGGTGAGCTGACCAATACGTTGAAAATAAAACGTAATGTGCTGAACAAGAACTATGCTGCCGAAATAGAAAAGATGTACGAAGAATAATGGGAAAATGAATAGATTTCCACTATCTTTGCACCCTGAAATGCAAAAATTCTCAAGATGATAACAATAGAGCAACTGAAAGACGTAAAAGAACGTACTGCGGCACTTGAAAGATATCTGGACATAGAAAATAAACTGGTTCAGGTGGAAGAAGAACAACTGCGTACGCAGGCGCCCGGTTTTTGGGATGATGCCAAGAAAGCAGAAGCACAAATGAGGAAGGTGAAAGATCTGCAAAAATGGATCGACGGTTACCGTGAGGTAAAGACGATGGCAGATGAACTGGAATTGGCTTTTGACTTTTGTAAAGATGATTTGGTTACCGAAGAAGAAGTGGATGCAGCGTATCAAAAGGCTGTCACTGCGGTGGAGGCATTGGAACTGAAGAATATGCTTCGCCAGGAGGCCGACCAAATGGATTGTGTATTGAAAATTAATTGCGGTGCCGGTGGTACTGAAAGTCAGGATTGGGCTTCCATGCTGATGCGTATGTATATGCGTTGGGCGGAGACCAATGGCTATAAAGTGAGCGTGGCTAACCTTCAGGATGGGGATGAGGCCGGAATCAAGACGGTGACTATGAATATTGAGGGCAGTTTTGCATATGGTTATCTGAAAGGTGAGAATGGAGTCCACCGCTTGGTGCGCGTGTCTCCTTATAATGCTCAGGGGAAACGGATGACTTCTTTTGCTTCTGTGTTTGTAACGCCGTTGGTGGATGATAGTATTGAAGTGACAATTGAACCTGCCCGTATGTCTTGGGATACTTTCCGTTCGGGAGGGGCCGGCGGACAGAATGTGAACAAGGTGGAATCAGGAGTACGTCTGCGTTATCAATATAAAGATCCGTATACTGGTGAGGAAGAGGAAATCTTGATTGAGAATACTGAAACCCGTGACCAGCCGAAGAATAAGGAAAATGCGATGAGACAGTTGCGTTCAATTTTATATGATAAGGAATTGCAGCACCGCATGGAAGAACAGGCCAAGGTGGAGGCAGGCAAGAAGAAGATTGAATGGGGATCACAGATACGCAGTTATGTCTTTGATGACCGTCGTGTGAAGGATCATCGTACTAATTTTCAAACTTCGGATGTGAACGGAGTGATGGATGGAAAGATTGATGGCTTTATCAAGGCATACTTGATGGAGTTTTCCGGTTCGGAGAATTAGTAAATTCTTCGTAATTTATTTGTTTTCTTCTAGAAACTTTGTACTTTTGGGATATTCAAAAGAGATGGTTTAATCTTAAAAATGAAATACTTATGGGAAAGAATAAGAAAGCTGCTTATAGTAAGCGGGAAGAAGAGAAAGCAAATAGGATTGTAAAAGGTCTGTTCATCGGATTAATTGTATTAGCCCTTGTTATTATGGTAGGCTATGCCATGTATGGATAAAAACGGAAAATAAATAGTGAAGTCCTGCTGAGGTTATTCTCTGCGGGGCTTTTTTATATATTAAAACGCTATGGGACAAGAAATAGAACGAAAATTTTTAGTAAAGGACGACAGTTATAAACTAGAGGCTTATGCACATAGTCATATTGTGCAAGGTTATATCTGTAGTGCTCGTGGAAGAACTGTCCGGGTGCGTATTCGGGATAATAAAGGGTATCTTACTATCAAAGGGGCTTCCAATGACTCCGGTACAAGTCGTTATGAGTGGGAGAAGGAGATCAGTTTGCAAGAGGCCGAAGAGTTGATGAAACTGTGTGAGCCTGGGGTGATTGATAAAATCCGGTATTTGGTGAAAAGTGGAGAGCATATCTTTGAAGTGGATGAGTTTTATGGTGAGAATGAAGGCTTGACTGTAGCGGAAGTGGAATTGAATAGTGAGGACGAATTGTTCAAAAAGCCCCATTTCATCGAAAAAGAGGTAACGGGAGATATTCGTTATTATAATTCTTTTTTGATGAAGAATCCTTATACTCGCTGGTAGATAATATATAGGCTTCTTTAACGTCTGAAAATAAACTACTTGCTATCGTTTACCTACCTTTGCAACAAACACAAACTCATTATTGATATATGAAACACAACATTTTATGGGGCATTATCTTGCTTGTGGCAAGTTTGTCATTTACGGCGAAGGCGCAAAAGGCTGTCCAAGGCCAGTTCTCAGTCAAGGGAGTCTTATTAGATTCTTTGTCTAATGAAGGGGAACCGTATTCTACAATCCGTATTTCATTGAAGAACAATCCTGCAAAGCCGGTGAAACTGGCTGTGACAGGAGCGGACGGCAGGTTTGACGAACGGCTTGCCGTGCCGGGGACTTATCTCATTCATTTTACTTCTGTAGGAAAGTCTCCTGTACAGAAGGAGTTCTCGATATCGGCAAATCGTAGGAATGTTGATTTGGGTAAGATTCTGATAACAGAAGCGACTGAAATGTTGAAAGGAGTGGAGGTGGTAGCGCAGAAACCTTTGGTAAAGGCGGAAATAGACAAAGTGACGTATAGTATAGAGGATGATCCGGATTCTAAAACCAATACGACTCTTGAAATGCTCCGTAAAGTTCCGCTGGTGACTGTAGATGGAGAGGATAAAATTCAAGTAAACGGTAGCAGTAAGTTTAAAGTGCATGTTAATGGCAAGCCGAATAACATGATGAGCAATAATCCTACCGAGGTATTGCGGAGTATGCCGGCCAATTCCATTAAATCTATAGAGGTTATCACCGAGCCTGGGGCTAAATATGACGCGGAAGGGGTGGCGGGCATCTTGAATATTATCACTATAGGAGCTGGAATGGAAGGATATACGGTGACATTGAATGGTGGTGCAAGCAATATGCGTGTGTATGGTGGCGGTTATGGTACGGTTCAGTCGGGCAAGTTCACTGTTACCGGTAATTATTCTTATAACTACCAGGGATCTCAAAAGGGATTTGAAGATTCATATCGTGAGGATTTCACGTCTCAGGAAAATAAATTTTTGGAGTCGCATCGAAGAAGCAAGAGCTATGGCAATTTTCAATTTGGCAGTCTGGAAGGAAGTTATGAGATTGACACTTTGAATCTGATTAGTTTTTCTATGAATCTGATGACTGGCAATTTTACGAATAAGAGGATTGGAAATACCCAGATGACGAATCATGCCGGTAATCCGGTTTACGGTTACGGTTCTTTGGGAAATAATGAATCGGGCTTTGGCGAAGTGGGGGGCAACATGGATTATCAGCATTCGTTTAAAAAGAAAGGGGAACTTCTTACTTTCTCTTATCGTTTTAGCCATTCCCCCAATAACAGTGAAGCGAATACGGATTATGAGGATACGTTGAATGTTCCTTATCTTTTGCAAAACCAATATTTTAAAAATGATGCCAGCACACAAGAGCATACGGCTCAATTGGACTATACCAATCCGATAAATTCGATACACAGCATTGAAACTGGTATAAAGTATATTTTTCGTAGAAGTAAAAGTGATGGTAAATATTATCTGGCCGATAAAACCGGAGAATATAAGTATGATCAGGATATGAGTACGCAATATGATCATAAGCAGGATATTCTGGCTGCTTATTTGGGCTATCAGCTGAAGTACAAAAAACTCGGTGGAAAGGCGGGAATTCGCTATGAGCATACATTTATGGATGCGGATTATAAAAATAAGGATGAGAAGTTTGATGCTCAGTTTGATGATTTGGTTCCATCCTTGATGTTCTCTTACCAATTGGCTCCTACTCAAAGTTTGAGGGCATCTTATAATATGCGTATCAGCCGGCCGGGTATTTGGTTTTTGAATCCGTTTACTGACACCAGCAACCCTACTGCGATCAGTTACGGTAATCCTGATTTGGAAAGTGAAAAGGCTCATTCGCTTAGTGTTACTTTCGGTAGTTTCTCGCAGAAATTTAATGTAAATGTCAGTGCTAATTATTCTTTTGTCAATAATGGTATAGAGCAATACTCTTTTATAAAAGATGGTGTGATGAATTCTACCTATGATAATATAGGAAAAAGTAAGAATATTAATTTGTCTTTGTTCTTGAACTGGAATATGTCTCCTAAAACCCGCTTTAATATCAATGGACGGGGAGCTTATGTGGATTATAGAAGTTCAGGGCTTGATTTAAAGAATCATGGCTGGGAAGGAAATGTCTTCGGAAGCTTCCAGCAGACTCTGCCTTGGGATCTGCGTCTGAGTCTGAATGGAGGGGGTGGTACTCCGCATATCTCTTTGCAAGGTAAAAGTTCCTCTTTCTATTATTATGCGATAGGGCTCAGTCGTTCTTTCTTGAAGGAAAAGAGGCTGACTATATCTCTTAACTCGTCCAATTTATTTAATAAATATATTACTTTTAAGAATAACATCAATACTCCTACTTTCTGCTCTTCTACTGCTACCAGAATTCCGATGCGTTATTATGGATTTAATATCAGTTGGCGTTTTGGGGAGTTGAAGGCTCAGGTAAAAAAAGCTGCGCGAAGCATTAATAATGATGATTTGAAAAGTGGAGGAGGTAATGCTGGAACCGGTGGAGGGATACCGGCTAATTAAAAGTTAAAACGAAACCACCTGTTAACTGTTAATTTAGGGGGTAAAAACTGTTATTTGATAGTTTATACCCCCTTTGTTGTTAGTTTTTCTGTCGTGACTTTTGCGAGAAGTCGTTAATATTGCAGCAGAAAGCAAAAACAGAAAATAACAATTTAAAAATAGATTAATATGAAGACAGTCGACTTTACACAGCATTTACTAAGTATACAAACCGAATTATTTCGCTTTGCATTTAAATTGACAGCTGACAGAGAAGAGGCTAATGATTTGTTGCAGGAAACTTCACTTAAAGCTTTGGACAACGAAGAGAAGTTTACTCCAGATACGAATTTTAAAGGATGGATGTACACCATCATGCGTAATATATTTATAAATAATTATCGTAAAACAGTGCGTGATCAGACTTTCGTCGATCAGACAGATAACTTGTTCCATTTGAATCTTCCACAGGACTCAGGATTCGATTCTACAGAAGGTGCTTATGATTTGAAAGAGATACATCGTATCGTGAATGCGTTGCCTAAAGATTACCGTGTGCCGTTTGCTATGTATGTATCAGGATTTAAATATAGGGAAATTGCCGAAAAACTGGGACTTCCGTTGGGAACAGTGAAAAGCCGTATCTTTTTCACTCGTCAGAGGTTGCAGAATGATCTGAAAGATTTCCGTTAAGTTGACTCTCTATCTTTATTATATAACTTTGACTTTTATCATCACGCCGACTGTTCGCGAAGAATCGTCGGCGTTTCTTTTTAGGATTTACGCCATATAAGGGGGCGAAGTAAGTAATATCCTATTAAGGCGGCTAGTCCGACTCCAATGCTGTTTGCCAGAAAATCCAGCCAGTCACCGCTGCGGGTATCTGTGCAATAAGCTTGCATCAGTTCGATACACCCGCTCATAGCTACAGGAGCTATGATGCCTCCCCATATTACATGATTCCAATTGATAGCCTTATGATTCCTCAGGTATTCTATCCATAAAATGAAACAGAGTCCTCCATACATGCATATATGCACTACTTTGTCTATGTAGGGGATTTCTTCCACATCTGTTTTAGGAGGAGTGAAAAAGGAAAGATAAAAGATGATAGCTACAATGATCAAGGATACCGGATATTTTCTAAAATAATATAGCATACTTTAATTTTTTTGTGATTCGTCGCAAAAGTACGATTAATTTTATACTTTTGCAGGCTAACCAGTGTTGATTTATAATAATTTGATAGTTTTTTATGCAAAAAAGCGAAAGAGTAAATTTCGGAAGTAAGATTGGGGCTGTTCTGGCGGCGGCAGGTTCGGCTGTAGGACTTGGTAATATATGGAGGTTTCCCTATGAAACGGGAAATCATGGAGGTGCGGCATTTATCTTAGTATACTTGGCGTGTGTTTTTATGTTGGGAATGCCTATTATGATTGCCGAATTCACAGTAGGTCGTCATTCAAAAGCAAGTACGGGACGTGCTTATAAGGTTTTGGCACCCGGAACTCATTGGAAGTGGTTGGGATATTTGGGGGTTTTGGCCGGTTTTCTTATTCTAGGATATTATTCGGTAGTGGCAGGATGGACTTTGGAATATATATTGGAAGCGGGAATGAATGGTTTTGCAGATAAGAAGCCGGAAGATTTTGTGGTTGCTTTCCAGAGTTTTTCGAAGGACCCTGTTCGTCCGCTTATCTGGCTGGTCATCTTTTTATTGGCCACCCATTTTGTTATAGTAAAGGGAGTGAAAGATGGGATAGAGAAATCTTCGAAGGTGCTGATGCCTGTTTTGTTTGTACTGATAGTAGTTTTGGTGGGGTGCTCATTGTCGCTTCCCAATGCGGAAAAAGGTTTGGAGTTTCTGCTGAAGCCTGATTTCAGTAAAGTGAACGGAGATGTTTTCTTAGGGGCTATGGGGCAGGCGTTCTTTTCCTTGAGTTTGGGAATGGGATGTCTTTCAACCTATGCTTCTTATTTTGGGAAAGAAACCAAACTGGGAAATACGGCTCTGAGTGTCGGTGTGATTGATACTTTTGTGGCTGTCTTGGCCGGATTGATTATTTTTCCGGCGGCCTTTTCTGTAGGTATCCAGCCGGATGCGGGACCATCATTAATTTTTATTACATTGCCTAATGTTTTTCAGCAAGCTTTTAGCGGTGTGCCGATATTAGCTTATATTTTCTCGGTGATGTTCTATGTCTTGTTGGCTTTGGCTGCATTGACTTCTACTATTTCTCTACATGAAGTGGTGACGGCTTTTCTGCACGAGGAATTCAATTTAACTCGTGGCCGTGCTGCTAGATTGGTCACTTTCGGGTGCATTATAATTGGAGTCATTTCTTCCTTGTCATTGGGAGTTATGCAGAAATATACGCTGTTTGATAAGGGATTCTTTGACTTACTTGATTTTGTCACTGCAAAAATAATGCTTCCTTTGGGTGGCTTGCTGGTATGTATCTTTGTAGGATGGTATTTGAAACGTTCCGTTTCTTATGAAGAATTGACCAATGGGGGAAAACTGAAAGCAGGTCTTTTCAATCTGTATATCTTCTTGTTGAAATACGTGGCACCTGTGGCTATCATTTTGATTTTTATCAATGAATTAGGGCTAATTTAGAATTGTAATGTGGAAAGACTTCTTCTATTTTTCGAAAAGCGAACGCAGAGCTATACTTTTTTTGTTGACTTTGCTTTTCATATTTATGTGTATATGGGTTCTGTTTCCAGTAAAGGAAGAGTCTTTGGAACAGGATCAAGAGGGGATAGAAGAAATAAAAAACTTTCTGGCCGGAGTACATGAGATGGAGGAGAAGGAATCTCTGCGATATTCCTATGATAAGCCTAAAAGAAGAGAGGTGGTATTGGCTGCTTTTGATCCAAATTCAGCCGATTCCATCGAATTTTTGCAACGTGGATTGCCTCCTTTTATTGCACATACTATTTTGCAATACCGGAGAGCCGGCGGTAAATTCAGGACAGCGGATGATTTCTCTCGTGTTTATGGCTTGTCGTCCGAGAAATTTAATATGTTAAAACCTTATATCCAGATATCAGAGGCTTTTCGGCGGAAACAGGATACATTGCACTTTATCAAAAAGGCGGAGAAAGATACGTTGGCGGTTTATAAATATCCGGAAGGAACTTTAGTCGATTTGAATGAAGCGGACACTACCGAGTTGAAAAAGATTCCGGGAATAGGCAGTGGCATTGCACGCATGATTGTGGCTTACCGGAAACGTTTGGGAGGTTTTTATGATATGGCTCAATTGAAGGAAGTGAACTATGTAGATGAGGATATGTTGAGATGGTTTAAACTCGGAAATGCACCAATTCATCGGATAAATGCCAATAAGGCCGGGCTTGACAAACTTCGCTCTCATCCTTATATGAATTTTTATCAGGCAAAGGTAATTATAGAATATAGGAGGAAAAAGGGAAAATTAAAAAGTCTTTCCCAGTTATCCTTGTATGAGGAATTCACTGAGAAAGACTTGGAACGTTTGTCGCACTATCTTGCTTTTGATTAATTGTTGGGATAACCAGCAGCTTCTGCTATTTTTACCGGAATTTCGGTATTGTCAATGCGACCTTGGAATAGTTGGGCGCCGGCTCCGATAGCGAATACGGGTACATAACCTCCAGAGTGCCCACCACTGGTCCAACCTACCAGAGCGATGTCATCCAGAATTCTTTTGGCCTCAGCTGCCAAAGGTTCGTCTTGTTGATATTCACTTTTGGTCAAATCTATCTCTTTACCGCTAAATGATTCATCATATACTTTCTTCAGGGATGCTTCTTGCTTTTCATTCAGTTGAATACTATCCCAAAATCCGAAATTATCCTTCAATGATTGCTTGATAACTTCCCAAGGTACTTGATTCTTGTATTTTTTTCTTAATTCGTTTACAATTTTAGTATATCCGCTTTCACTTACTTTTTGTGATTTTAAAGCTTGCAGGTTCAAAGTATACGGACCTTTTCCTAAAACGATTCCTCCGGTTTCGTGGTCGGCTGTTACTACAATCAGGGTTTCATCGGGATGTTGTTCATAGAATTCGTAAGCAACTTTTATGGCATTGTCCATATCCATCACTTCGTGGAATACGGTAGCGGCGTCGTTGCTGTGGCAAGCCCAGTCTATTTTACCTCCTTCAACCATCAGGAAGAACCCTTTTGATAGATCTTTAGACAGGAAATTGATTCCGGCACGGGTGATTTCAGTTAAAGTCATATCGCCTTTTTTTCGATCGATAGCATAGGGGATAGCACTATTGTCTGTTGCTGTCGCAGGTTGTAAGAGAATCAGTTTGTCCGATTTTTTTGCTTTTTTCTGATAGTCCTTGTAGCCACGGGCTATGGTATATCCGGCTTTGTCCACCAGTGTGTACAGACTTTCTGAATTTGAACCGGCGGCTTTTTTGTTGGTGGGATCTAAAAAGTCTGATCCTGCATAGAAATCGAAGTTGGCATCAATCAAATCCAGACCCACGTTGTAATAGCTGCTTCTTTGTCCTTGGTGTGCGTAAAAAGCAGCCGGTGTGGCATGGTCTACGCTGACACTGGTACTGATACCTACACGGCAACCTTTATTTTTTGCCCAAGAAGCAACACTGTTAACTTTGGTTTCCAGATCCTTTTTCACACCTAATGCGCCATTTTTTGTTTTGTTTCCCGTAGCAAGTGCTGTTCCTGCGGCGGCCGAATCTGTCACTCCGTTGGTTGCCGAGAAAGTAGTGGCTATGGTTGCATAAGGAAATTGGGTGAATAATAACGGAGTCACACCAATTTTGCCTTCCAACTCTCCACGATACATCTCTGTTCCTAAAACTTGGTTAACACCCATTCCATCTCCGATGAAATAAAATACATACTTTGCTTGCTGTGCCTGTACAAAAAGAATGGACAGGAATACAAATACAATAATAAACGATAGTTTTTTCATATTAATTGAGTTAATGACATTTTTTTCAGCCTAGCAAATATAGGGAAAAAAGACTTTTTATCGGTACTTCTTTCTTGAATAATTGAGATTTAATGGCCAAATACTTTTTTTGCAATAAGTTTGTAAATGAAATGTTTTTGGGGTGTAATATAAAAAATCTGTTTGGGAGTAGGGAAGTCCGTCTTTTATACTATGCATCTGTTTGCTTTCGACATGGATATTGCATACAGATAATTGCTTTAATATTAGTGATTATTAATTATAAATCTTATATTTGTCTAATCTAGAGTCAGTAAATAAAGTATGGGAGAATTTATAAATGTATTAGTGTCAAAAGGGAAAAGCAATTTGATACCGGAAAAAGATAACCTGTATGGACAGTTTGTCGGTGAATGGGATTTTGAATGGGTTGATAACCAAGGTACAACAGGCGAAAGACATGTTCAGGGAGAGTGGATATTCGCTTGGGTGCTGGAAGGGACTGCAATTCAAGATGTGTTTATTTGCCCTTCGCGTAAGGCACGGATTAAAGATTATCAACCGGATGCAGCTTATGCGACTGCGGTACGTATGTATAATCCTAATACAGAGGCATGGGATATTTTATATACGGAATTAGGAGGGGCTACACAACTGGAAGGAAAAAGAGAAGGAAACAGGATTGTTCAGACGGAAATTAATGAGAAGAATATACAGTGGGTGTTTTCAGAAATTACAACGACTTCATTCCGTTGGCAACGTATGGTAAAACGTCCGGATGGTACTTGGGAAACTGAAGCTGAACTTTTTGCCGTTCGTCGATGATTAAGATGTATATTATATAAGTTTGAGAATATTGCAGCCTAAAATAGACTTGTTGTAGTAGAAGCTTAGAGGTGATTTGACGAGTTTATAAAGAAAGAATGTGTGAATGATAAACAACTTCAGAACCGCTTTCTTGCATTTAGCGGAGAAAATATATTCAAACTAAATCCTGCTAGCTATACGCAGGAAAAGATGTGGGCAGGTATATGGAATCTTTGTGTAAGAATCTTTCTGCTTATACTCTTGATGATGCTCCCGAAGATGCTCCCGAAGATGTTCGGGAACTCTATAAAGATGAATTCATCCAGCTTTATGCTTCAAGTATAAAGTGTTTTTTTAATATGCATCAAATTGGGATTTATATCGGGAAGGAGTAGTTTTGCTCCAAGACTTAATCAAATATGGAGGCAGGTCAGAAGCGGATAAAGTTACAATTGAGCGGAAAGCTCGTATACCTCGTCATCCAGTCTATATTGCCGTATTTTGCGTTTTGTGAGAAAATAAAAAATCCTGATTCCGGAAATCAGGATTTTACTGTCTTTTTTTCTTCAAGGTGGTGCCACCAGGAATCGAACCGGGGACACAAGGATTTTCAGTCCTTTGCTCTACCAACTGAGCTATGGCACCATTATTTCTTGTTTGCGGTTGCAAAGGTAGTGAAACTTTTTTAAACTACAAACTATTTCTAAAAAAAAACACTGATAAAAACATAAGGTGCTTATTATCAGTGTTGTTTAATTAAAATTATTTTTCTTTTAGTGGATTCCAACCTTGCGCTTTCAGCTCAAACTCTTGTCCGTCACGGGTAATCAGGGCATATCCCAGCTCCGGTTTGGTGATGTGACCAATCACTTTTATACCCTCTATAGCCGAAACTCGTTCATGCTCTGTTAAAGGTACAGTAAATAATAGCTCATAGTCCTCACCACCATTTAAAGCACATGTTGTCACATTCATATTCAGCTCTTCCGCCATTACAGCCGTTTGGTAATCAATGGGAATTCTTTCCTCGTAAACGCGACAGCCGGTATCGCTTTGTGAGCATATATGTAGCAGTTCCGAAGAAAGGCCGTCGGAAATATCCATCATAGCGGTGGGCTTGATTCCCGCTTTTGCCAGTTTCTCAATGATATCCTTACGTGCTTCAGGCTTTAACTGACGTTCCAAAATATATTCTTTTCCGGAAAAATCCGGATTTGCTTCTTTTTCTCCTTGGAAAACAGCCTTTTCACGCTCTAGAAGTTGAAGTCCCATATAAGCTCCTCCCAAGTCACCGCTGACACAAATCAAGTCTGTATCTTGTGCGCCGTTGCGATAAACCACTTTGGCCTTGTCCGCTTCACCTATGCAAGTAATACTGATGGCGAGCCCGGTTACGGATGAAGTTGTATCTCCACCCACAATATCTACATGGTGTAGTTCACAAGCCAGTTTTAGCCCATCATAGAACTGTTCTAAATCTTCAATACAAAAGCGTTTGGACAGTGCGATAGAAACTGTGATTTGTTTTGGAGTACCATTCATAGCATAAATGTCCGAGAAGTTTACGATGGCCGATTTATATCCCAAATGTTTCAATGGGGTATAAACCAAATCAAAATGTACCCCTTCCATCAGTAAGTCTGTGGTCACCAATACCTCTTTATCTTTAAATTCCAATACGGCTGCATCGTCTCCCACACCATATTGGGTTTCCGGATTTTTTAACTCGATATCCTTCGTTAGATGTTTAATGAGGCCGAACTCACCTAAGGTCGCTATTTCTGTTCTGTTTATTTCCTGCATGTTCTTAAATTCGATTAATCATTTCACGCATAATGGTAGTCATGCGCGGTTGCGCTTCATCTGCCGCTTTCTGAACCTCTTCGTGTGAAACTTCCACAATTTTTCCCTCCACGCCTAGGTCGGTGATAACCGATACTCCAAACACTTTGATGCCACAATGGTTTGCTACAATAACTTCAGGAACGGTAGACATACCTACGGCGTCAGCTCCAAGAATGTGGAACATCTTGTATTCTGCCGGAGTTTCGAAGGTAGGTCCCTGTGTACCGATATATACTCCTTGTTGTACTTTGATACCTTTTTCTTTAGCGATCTCCAGTGCTTTGTCTATCAGTTCTTTGGAGTAGGCTTCACTCATATCCGGGAAACGGGGGCCGTATTCAATGTTCTTGCCGTGCAACGGATGTTCGGGAAAAAAGTTGATATGATCTCTGATAATCATCAGATCACCAATTTCAAAGTCTGCATTCGTACCTCCAGCTGCATTGGATACGAACAATGTTTTGATGCCTAATTCACGCATCACCCGTACGGGGAAAGTAACTTCTTTCATGGAGTATCCTTCATAGAAGTGGAAACGTCCTTGCATAGCCATGATGTCTTTATTACCTAATTTGCCGAAAATCAATTTACCGCTATGTCCCTCTACGGTTGAAACAGGGAAATTAGGGATATCTTTGTAACTGATCTCGTATTTATCGGTAATTTCGTGTACCAGGCTTCCTAAGCCGGTACCTAATATAATAGCAGTTTCGGGACTGGTATGCATCTTTTCTCTAAGAAAAGTTGCTGTTTCTTGAATTTTTTCTAACATAGTCGGTTATATTTGAGTTAAACAGTTCTTGTTGGTCTTGTAAAAAGGCTACCTCAATGGGCAGCATATATATATAAGGTTTCAGCATTTCGTCCATCAGTGGATGGGCTGCTAGTCGTACAGAGTCTTTTTCAGTGGTGATAATCATGCGTTTACCTTCCGGAAGTTTCATGAAACGCTTCTTTATCAGTTCCATATCTCTTGCTGTAAAGTCATGGTGGTCACTGAAAGCCAGTGACTCAATGTGCTCATTGTATGGTGATAAATCTTGAATGAGTTTTGCTGGGGAGGCTATGCCTGTCACCAATAGGATATGCTTGTCTTTTTCTATCTCTTTTAATGAAACTGCATTCCCTGCTGTAAACAACGGATGCAGCTTGCCGTATGCTAATGTTGTGAAGTAGAGCTGCTGATAGGGGTAAAGTTCCATTTGCTTGCTTAAGACTCTTAAATCCATAGGGGTGATGTCCTTAGGACATTTAGTGACAATGACAATATGTGCCCGGCTTTTTCCGTTTTCAGGTTCGCGCATTCGTCCGGCAGGCAGCAAGGTGTCTTCGCAAATCAGTCGGTGGTAATCTACTAATAAGATGTTTATTCCGGGCTTTACATATCGGTGCTGGAAAGCATCATCCAAAATAATCACTTCTGTTCCAGGGGCGATGTGACTATTGCATAACTGCTCTATGCCATGACAACGGTCCCGGTCTACTGCCATATGGATATCCGGAAACTTCTGTTTCATTTGGAAAGGTTCGTCACCTATCATCTGTACGGACGTATCCGGTCTGGCAAGTACAAAGCCTTTGGATTTGCGTTTGTAGCCGCGGCTCAATACGGCTACTTTGTAATCTTTCTGCAATAATCTTATCAGGTATTCTGTATGGGGGGTCTTTCCGGTTCCGCCTACGGTGATGTTGCCTACCGAGATGACCGGGATATCAAACTTACGTTCTTTGTATATTCCCCAGTCAAACAATTTATTACGCAGCCATACACCGGTCCCATAAATCCATGAAACCGGATATAGCCACTTGTTTATCTTGATAAGATTACCTTCCATGTGCAATTTATTGGATATTAGGGTCAAACGGCATACGTGCCTGTATACAGTTGGCGTCTTTTATGTTCTCCAGCGCCTTGAAGCTGTTATAATAGCTTCCCAAATATTCTTTAATTTCGCTGTTTATATAATGTTTTTTCTGATTTCCCAGCAGGCTTGCGAAAATATTTTCTTTTTCAGGATAGCCGATAATACTGTAATTTTCGATACCGGCTTGGGTGGCGGCGGCATTCAATGCTTTGTCTATACCTCCCAGCTCGTCTACCAGACCAAGGTCTTTTGCCATGGCACCGGTCCATACACGGCCTTCAGCAACTTTTTCAATAGCCTCTGTAGACATTTTTCTACCTTCAGCGCAACGGTTTACGAACAGCTTGTATCCTCGGTTGACATAGTTCTGCATTAATTCTTGTTCTGATGCATTTAGCGGGCGGGTGAGAACCGGACCTAGGCTGGCACCCAAATCAGCCATTTTATTAGTTTTCACTACATCAAAATTTAGTCCTAAAGTTTCAGTAAACAGTTTCTCACCTGAATACATCATGCCGAATATGCCGATAGAACCAGTCAGCGTAGTCGGGTCAGCGAAAATGCGGTTTGCAGCGCAGGAAATGTAATAGCCTCCTGATGCAGCATAATCTCCCATAGAAACGATTACCGGTTTTTTCTCTTTCAGTCTTACTACTTCACGCCATATTTGATCTGAACCGTATGCGCTGCCACCCGGTGAGTTGACGCGTAATACAACAGCTTTTACGTCATCGTTATCACGTAATTTGCGCAGGTCTTTACACATCTTTTGTACATCAATACAATCTTCTGTGGAACTGCCGGGAGCATCCAGGATCTCGCCGTATGCATAATATACGGCTATTATATTTCCACTTTTGTCTTTGGGCACATTTTTCTTGACGTTTATCATGTCTTCTATGAAAAGACTGTTTAGTTTGTCGTTTTCGTCACGACCGCTTAATTGTTTCAGATAGGAAATAACCTCATCTTTATACATCAGGGTATCTGCCAGTTTGCATTGAATATATTCTTCTGCCTGACAAAAATCCATATATCGGTCAGCATAAGCATTCAGAGTATCTGTCGGGATGCGTCGTGAGTCGGATACATCTGCAAGAATACGATGCCAGACAGATTCTAGACATTCGGTCATCTGTTCGCGGTTGGCCGGACTCATTTCTGTAGCAATAAACGGTTCCACGGCTGATTTGTAAGTACCCACTCTGAATACCTGTACTTCCAGTCCTAGTTTGGAAACCAGATTTTTGAAGAAAACAGGTTGCATGCCTGCTCCGTGCCATCCAATACTTCCTTGCGGATTGATAATTATTTTATCGGCCACGCTGGAAAGATAATACATCCCCTGTGCATATTGGTCTGCATAAGCAACGATGAATTTGCCGCTTTCTTTGAAATCCAGTAATGCATTGCGTATTTCCTCTAAGGAAGCGTATGATGCTTCCAGATAAGAAGGTTGGATATAAATACCCTTGATTTTGTCATTGTCTTTTGCCTTCTTGATAGAAGCTAGAATGTCATCCAAACCGTATGCTTCAAATTCTTCTCCCAAAAGTTGTTGGAGTGGGTTTTCCTGTACACGTTCGGACAAACTGCCTTTAAAGTCGAGTACGAAGATAGAGTTGTCTTTCACCACCGTTTCAGTATCCGATGAGGCGACTATGCCAACCAGAGTGATAATCCCTAGTATAGTGAACACTACGCCTGCCAGAATGACGCCGATGACGCTGGCAAACGTAAATTTTAGAAAATCTTTCATTGAATGTGTTGTTTTTAATGTTAATAATTAGCTAACAAAAATAGGTTATTGCATTGAAAAAAGCAAAAAAAGTGAACTTCTTTTGTTACCTGTTTGTTCTTCATTTATAATAACCCATAAATACGTTGTTTTATATGACAAAAAGTTTTAAGGAGGCTCTGAAAGCCCGTCGTACATTTTATCGGATCCAAAACAAATCGACATTGTCTGATAAAGAAATAAGAGATTTAATTTGTTTTGCTGTAGAATTTGTCCCCTCAGCTTTCAATTCTCAAACCACTCGTGTTGTGTTATTAACAGGTAAGGCGCATGAAAAGTTGTGGAACATTGTAAAAAATGTCTTGCGTAAGCGAGTTCCGGCTGAGGTATTTGGCAAGACCGAAGAAAAGATTGATGGCTGTTTCGCTTGTGGATATGGTACTATTCTCTATTTTGAAGATATGGCTATCGTTCGCTCTTTGCAGGAAAGTTTCCCCACTTATAAAGATAATTTCCCTATCTGGGCAGAGCAGACCGATGCTATGCATCAGTTGGCAGTCTGGACCATGCTGGAAGATGCAGGAATGGGGGCGTCTTTGCAACATTATAATCCGCTGATTGATGATGAAGTACGTAAAGTTTGGAATTTGTCTGATGACTGGAAATTGATAGCGCAGATGCCATTCGGTGTGCCTGTTGCACAACCGGGCTTTAAGGAAGTGAAGTCATTGGATGAGCGTGTTTTTGAATTTACTGATTAAAATTCATGTCTTATCTTTTGGCTTATTAGGGGAAAATAAGCATCTTTGTGTGCAATAAAAACAAAGATGTGCTATGAAAAAATTATTATCACTTCCCCCTAATCTGGTGGAATGTTTTCATGATATAGAGAAAGCGGACCAGACAGAGTGGTTTTGTACTTCCGATCCTATAGGTAGTAAGCTAGGATCAGGCGGGGGGACTGCATGGCTGTTGGAGGCTTGTTGTCAGAAAGTAGCTCCTGACAGCGATTTTCTTACTTGGCTGGGAAAAGAAAAACGTATTTTACTTCATGCAGGCGGGCAGAGTCGTCGTTTGCCCGGATATGCGCCATCCGGCAAAATTCTTACTCCCATTCCTGTATTCCGGTGGGCCAGAGGACAACGGCTGTCACAAAATCTGCTTTCCCTCCAGCTCCCTTTATATGAACAAATCATGGAGAAAGCTCCGTCTTCTCTTCATACATTGATTGCAAGTGGAGATGTTTATATCCGTGCGGGCCAACCGCTTCAGACTATTCCTGATGCGGATGTGGTGTGTTACGGTTTATGGGTAGATCCTAATCTGGCAAAAAACCATGGTGTTTTTGTTTCTTCACGGGCTACTCCCGATAAGCTTGATTTCATGCTTCAAAAACCTTCGGTGGAGGAATTGGGGAAATTAATGCAAACCCATCTTTTTCTGATGGATATCGGAATTTGGCTGTTAAGTGACCGTGCGGTTAGTCTGTTGGTAAAACGATCTTATAAGGAAGGAAAACTCTCTTATTATGACATGTATTCTGATTTCGGACTTACATTGGGAGAGCACCCGCGTATGATGGACGATGAACTTAACAAGCTGAGTGTGGCTATTCTGCCGTTGCCCGGAGGGGAGTTTTATCATTACGGAACCAGTCGTGAACTTATTTCTTCTACATTGGCAGTACAAAATCTGGTAAACGACCAGCGGGAGATTATGCACAAGAAGGTAAAACCGCATCCGGCCATGTTTGTTCAAAATGCTGAGGTAGGTTATCAACTTACCTCACAAAATTCGGAAATATGGATAGAGAACAGTTATGTAGGAGCAGGATGGAATATCCATCACCAGACCATCATAACAGGGGTTCCCGCTAATAATTGGAACCTAGAGGTTCCGTCCGGTGTGTGTATTGATGTGGTTCCTTTTGGAGAATCTGGCTATGTAGCGCGTCCATACGGCTTCAATGATACTTTCAAGGGAGCTTTGGCTAAGGAAGAAACATATTATCAAGGAATGTCTGTAGGTGAGTGGTGTGCTGTACGCGGCATTTCGGTGGAAGAAATAGAAAACGGTCACGACTTGCAGGCCGCGCGTTTGTTTCCGGTTTGCTCATCTGTAGAGGAATTGGGAGCAGTTATGCGCTGGATGGTCTCTGAACCGGCATTACAGCAAGGAAAAGAAATATGGCAACGCTGTCGTAAGTTATCTGCCGATGATATATCTGCTTATTCTAATCTTTATCGTCTGGCAGAACAGCGTGAAGCTTTCCGGATAAAGAATTGGCCGGCATTGGCGCATAATTATGAACGAAGTGTCTTTTATCAGCTAAATTTGGAGAATGCTGCTGGAGAATTTGCTCGGTATGATCTGTCGTTGCCTGAGCCTTTATCAGAATCGGCTCCGCTGATGACACGTATCAGTGATAATATGTTCCGTGCCCGGGTGCAGCAGCTTAAGGGGCTGGCTTATCGGGAATATGAGAATGAGGCTTTTCGTTTGATGCGCGACGGACTTACTGCTTCGGCTTTAGCCAAGAGGCAGCAACCGCATTTGTCAGTGTACTCCGATCAGATTGTCTGGGGGCGTAGTCCGGTCCGTATTGATCTGGCCGGCGGATGGACGGATACTCCACCTTATTGCTTGAATGAAGGGGGGAATGTGGTGAATATTGCTATTGAGTTGAACGGGCAGCCTCCTCTACAAGTTTACGTGAAACCCTGTCGGGAGTATAAGATAATTCTTCGTTCTATAGACTTAGGCGCTATGGAAGTGGTTACAACTTACGGGGAGGTAAGGGATTTCATGCAAGTGGGATCCCCATTCTCTATACCTAAAGCGGCATTGGTGCTGGCAGGTTTCCAGCCGGGCTTTTCCACCGAATCGTATGTTTCATTGGAAGAGCAGTTGAAGGCGTTTGGCTCCGGAATGGAAATCACTCTGCTTTCTGCGATTCCTGCGGGCTCCGGTCTGGGTACAAGTTCTATTCTTGCATCAACTGTGCTGGGGGCAATCTCTGATTTTTGCGGACTGAACTGGGATAAGAACGAGATATGTAACCGTACGCTTATTTTGGAACAGTTGCTGACTACCGGAGGGGGGTGGCAAGATCAATACGGAGGTGTGCTTCGTGGAGTGAAATTATTGCAGACTCATGCAGGTATGGATCAGAGTCCGTTAGTGCGCTGGTTGCCCGATTATTTGTTTACAGGTGGCGAATATCAGAAGTGCCATTTGCTTTATTACACGGGAATTACCCGTACAGCCAAAGGAATTTTAGCTGAAATCGTGCGTAGCATGTTCCTCAACTCCACAGAGCATTTGTCTATACTTGGCGGTATGAAGGGGCATGCTCTTGACTTGTACGAAGCCATTCAGCGTGGGAATTTCGATGAAATGGGGCGTTTGGTTGGTAAAAGCTGGAAGCTGAACCAAGCGTTGGATCCCGGCACTAATCCCGAGGCAGTTGAGACTATCATTCGCCGGATTGATGATTATTGCCTGGGATATAAATTGCCAGGTGCGGGGGGAGGCGGCTATCTTTATATGGTGGCTAAAGATCCTGAGGCTGCTATACGTATTCGAAGTATTCTTACTCAGAACCCACCCAACAGTTGTGCCCGTTTCGTTGATATGGCTTTGTCCGACAAAGGCTTGCAAATTAGCCGAAGCTAGTTATAACTGAATAGAGTTGGGAAACCAGCCGGGTGATATTTTCTTTAGCAAACTCCGGTTCCATTGCCTTCTCCAGGGTGATGGGGCCGGGGGCTATAGAGAATATACCTTTGAATCCCGCTTTGTTTAATTCCGGCAGGTTTTCTATACTGCCTGCCAGTACAATAACGGGAATATGTTCTTTTTGTGCTTCCTTTAGTATTCCGTATGGTACTTTTCCCATAGCTGTCTGCCGGTCTGCTTTTCCCTCGCCCGTAATAATGAGGTCTGCTCCTTTTATTTTTTCGGAGAAGTCGATGGCTTTCAATAATAATTCTGTTCCCGGTTTTAGCTCTGCGTTAAAAAAAGCCAGTAGTCCACCACCCATGCCTCCGGCTGCACCTGCACCGGGGTAGTTCGTGATATCTTTTCCTGTCGTTTTCTTTATAACTTCGGCTAATGATTGCATGCCTTCATCCAGTCTTTGCACCATATTTGAATCGGCTCCTTTTTGTTGTGCAAAGATATATGCCGCTCCGTCAGGGCCGTAGAAAGGGTTGGCTACATCACATGCTACCATGAAGTGTGTTTCTCTTAGTGCGGGGTGAATACCGGATGTGTCTATGTTTGCCACGGCTTCCATTATTTGGCCTCCTGTACCTAAAGTATGCCCTGATTTGTCTAGAAAGCGGAAACCTAGTGCCTGTAGCATTCCTAATCCTGCGTCATTAGTCGCGCTTCCGCCAATACCGATTATAAAATTTCTGCATCCTTTGTTTAATGCGTCTTTTATCAATTCTCCTGTACCAAAGGTTGTTGTCAGCATAGGATTTCTTTGTTCAATAGGTACGAGAGGTAGTCCGCTGATGGCAGCCATTTCTATAATAGCTGTTCTGCCATTGCCGGACAGACCGTAATGTGTTTTTGCCATTTTCATTAGCGGTCCATGTGCCGATAAGGTTATATATTTCCCTTTAGTGGCTGTGATGAGTACGTCCAGTAAACCTTCACCGCCATCAGCGATGGGAATAACTGAAGTGTGGCAGGAAGGATTTATGCTTTTGATACCTTTTTCGGCAGCTTTTCCTGCTTCTGCTGAAGTTAGACAGCCTTTGAATGAATCGATGGCGATAATTATTTTCTTCATTGTATATCTTTATATAGTGTAAATCTACTGAAAACTTTTCTTCTTTAAATAGAACAGGTTGTCTTTTATTTGTGGATTGGAATATGTGTAGCTTGATGGATAAAGTAGATGTTTTTTGCTTTTGTCTGGGTGTAAGTATTGGTTCTTGAAGTTGATGGTGTTTCCGAACAACCGTCGAGATGTAAGAAAATGATTTTTTTTCTTCTCTGCATTTTTTCTCCTACAGTTTTTCCCCAGTGTTTGCGGAGTCAGCACTTTTGAGAGCTCTGTAGTTTGTGTTTCGTAACTTGTCCGGTTGTCCTTCGGGCTTGCTTGTTTTCCGTCTTTTCTTGTTTTCCGTCTGCTGTTTTCGTATGGGTTCCTTCCTTTTTCCGTCCCTATACGCGCGTGCGAATATTATAATGTGTCTGTCTTT
>OIXG01000328.1_pt1 | contig 60471 bp, 52 predicted proteins | sample 1587731 | NCBI WGS metagenome assembly OIXG01 (sample SAMEA3888908, study PRJEB22519) | human gut metagenome | biome: human gut; feature: human-associated habitat; material: faeces | place: Denmark | collected 2010 | reverse complement strand
TACCATGTGCATCGCTAACTGCATCCCATCACCTCAGGTCGTTTTCCTCATTATAACATACCGCGAGGACCGTTGGGAGACTTTGTCAACAGCGCCGATAAAGGACGCATCCACCACGCCCAGCTCATACAGCTTCCGCACCAGGTCGGCCATAATCGACTTCAACGCACCGTTGTCCAGCTGCCGCAGGAAACGGTCATACGTCCAATAAGACGGCAGCGGCTCCATGATATTGAAACCGCAATAGCGGGCAATGAGCCGGTTGTTGTCCAAATAATCCATCAGATCTGTGATTTGTGAGAACCCCTCACATTTCATAACGATAAAAGCGCAGACCATGGCTTCCTTCGGAAAGCCGCGCCGCCCGGTTGCCGCTCCGGGCAGCGTGAAGTCCAGACTGCTGAAAAGCTTGTCGTAGAATGCAGCGGCGCTTTGGGATGTAAACAATGTCACATCCTGAATGATTTCCTGTCGGTAGATAGCGGCCAGCCCCTTGTATTAGGGTTACATTCACTGAGGGCGGCGAAAAGGCGTTTATCTACCCTGACGCATTTGTGCAAGGATTCCTCACTCTTGGAAAGGGAGAATAACGACATGGGAAAACCTCGGAAAGACGGACAGCGGTTCAACATGATTATGGACCGCAACTTATACAATAGGCTGTCCTTTTACGCTGACGAAAAAGGACAAACCATGACTCTTGCTATCGAGAGATTACTGAAACAATCTCTCGACGATGCAGATGTTCCAGAAGATGTTCCAAATAAAGAAAAATAATGAGAAGAGCGACATCTCGAAAGGGGTGTCGTTCTTCTCGTTACCATGTCACAAATGCCATCCACACCAAATTTAAAATACTCAAATTTCGGGGGGGGGGGGCCTCTTGAAAAAAGGAATGAGAGGGAGTATAATAAAAAGCAAAATAATGTTTGGCCCTGCGCCGCGACAGACACCGCTTTCCGAATGCGGCAGAGAGAAGCGGGAAGCGGGGAAATAAAAGATGCATTTTCGTTACAGGCGGAAATAGCAGGAGGGGATAGCAGCATGGAACAGCAGACGCTAATGATCGTTGATGATTCAGAGCTCAATCGAATGATGCTGATGGACATTTTGGGGGATCAGTATCATTACATTGAGGCTGCCGACGGGCGGCAGGCGATCCGACTGCTGGAAAAGGACCTGACGGTCGATCTGATGCTGCTGGATATCCACATGCCAGAGATGGACGGCTTTCAGGTGCTCGAGCAGATGGACCGCTTCCGCTGGATCAAGGAGGTCCCCGTCATCATGATTTCCGCAGAGGAGCGCAAGGAGGCTACCGAGCGGGCATATATGTTAGGGGTCACGGATTTTATCCGCAGACCCTTTGACGCCTTTATCGTGTGCCACCGAGTAGAAAACACGCTCAGGCTCTACGCCAACCAGAAGCGGCTGATGAATTTGGTTTCCGCGCAGATCTATGAAAAAGAGGAAAGCAACGATCTGATGATCGAAATCCTCAGCCGCGTGGTGGAATTTCGCAACCACGAGAGCGGAGAGCATGTTCGCAATGTCCGCACCATTACGGAGCTGCTGCTTCATAAGCTGGTGCAGAAGACCGATATCTATCCTCTCTCCGAGGAGAATATCACCATGATCAAGACGGCTGCCGCCCTGCATGACATCGGCAAGATCACCACGCCAGAGGAGATTTTGAACAAGCCCGGCAAGCTGACGGCAGAGGAATTTGAGATCATGAAGGATCATGCGGCCGCCGGCGCGCGGATACTGGAGGATATGCCCTATGGGCAGGACAAGCCGCTCTTCCGCTACGCGCTGGAGATCTGCCACTGGCACCATGAGCGCTGGGACGGACACGGCTATCCTGACGGGCTGTGGGGAGAGCAGATCCCCATTGCCGCGCAGGTGGTGTCGCTGGCGGACGTCTACGACGCCCTGACAAACGAGCGGTGCTACAAAAAAGCCATCGAGCAGGATACGGCGATCAAGATGATCCTCAACGGCGAGTGCGGCGCGTTCAACCCGCTGCTGCTGGAATGCCTGACGGAGATCGCGCCGCAGCTTCGCACGACCGCGCATCGTCCCGGGGAGGCGTATCCCTACTGGTCTGAGGTCAACCGTCTGTCCGACGAGGTCCTCTCTCAGGCCGATATGCCGAAAAACGAGCGGATGCAGCGCCTGCTGGAATCCATGCAGGAGCGCATCGACTTTTTCGCTTCGTGCAACGGCGGGATCGGGTTTGAATATGATGCGATTTCCGGACTGGTGGATATTACCGACTGGGACAAGCCGCCCCAGTACCGCCGTTCTGTGAAGAACACCTCTCATTTAGAGGCGTTCCAGATCATGAGCAGAAAGGACATCGGCCGCCTGCGGGAGGCTATGGACAAAACGACGAAGGAAAACCCGGAGTTCACCATGAGTATGTTCCTGCCCTGCGGAGAGGAGAAGCACTGGTGCGATCTGCGGGTGCGGACATTGTGGTCCGAGCGCCGTCCAGACCACTATGTGGGCGCCGTGGGACAACTGACCGATCCGCAGCTTTCCGCAAAGCAGCCGCTGATGGTGAACGCTGCAAGCGCGGGCGCGGCGGCAAAGGGAGCATCGCGCATTGCGGAGGAGATGCGGCGGCTGAAAACGATTTTCGATGTCGTCCGACTGGTGGACCCCATCTCCCATTCCGTGCTGGAAGTGGACAAGCAGGACAGGCTCCATCCGACGGGCGGCAACTGCGCGGCATTTTGGGGCAACTGCGGCGTCGGCTGCGCAAACTGCATTTCCAATCGGGCGTTCGCACAAAAGACCACCTTGAACAAGCTGGAGTTTACCGACACGAATGTGTACTTTGTTATTTCCAAGTATCTGAGCCTGAATGGCGTCCCCTGCGTGTTGGAGATGCTGTCGAAATTGCGGGACGGGCGCTGGATCGATGCCAACGGCAGCAGGCTTTTGTTAGACAGCGGACGGGGAGAAAATCTGGAGCAGTTTATAGATCCCCTTACGAGGGCCTATTCCAGGCGGTACTTTGACACCTACCGCGCCCAACTGGAGGGCATGGAGTGTGTGGCCATCTTGGATGTGAACAACTTTAAGCAGGTGAGCGACACCTTCGGCCATCAGGCGGGAGACGCCGCGCTGAAGGAGATCGCCGCGACGATCCATGCCTGCATCCGCAGTACAGATGTTCTGATCCGGTATAACGACGATGAATTTTTGCTCCTGTTCTCTCAGATGAATGAGCAGGTTTTGGCGAGAAAGAAGTCCGAAATTCAGGAAGCGGTCAAGCATATTGCGATGCCGGAGTATCCGGGGCTGCATCTGTCCGTCAGCTTCGGCGGCGTCAGCGGCGTGCGCCCCATCGGAGAGGCCATCCGACAGGCGGACTGCCTGATGTATGAGAACAAAGAGAAATACCACGCGAAAGCGGGCGCCCTGCGGAGCTGAAAGCGGCTTCGAGTGGGATGGGCGCATCGGAAAATTTGATCCGACCTGAGCGGAAGGAGTAAGGATAAATCATAAGATCGGGGGCGGGATACGAATGAAACGCTGTGCAGTATGGATTTTAGCTTGCTTGATAGCCGTGGGAGTGCTTTGCGGCTGCGGCGCGCAGCAGCCGGACACCTCGCTGCCCAAGCTCATCATCGGCAGCGATACCTATCCGCCCTATGTCTATATGGACAACAACGGCGACATTACCGGTCTTGATGTGGAGCTTGCCCGAGAGGCCTTCCGCCGCATGGGGTATGAGGCGGAATTTACCTCTATCGACTGGGAGCGCAAGAAAGCGCTGGTGGACAATGGCGACATTGACTGCATTTGGGGCTGCTTTTCCATGAATGGAAGGGAGGAGGACTACCTGTGGGCCGGACCCTATATGGTCAGCCGCCAGGTGGTCGCGGTCAACCGGCACAGCGACATCCAAACCCTCGGAGACCTTGCGGGCAGGAGCATTGCCGTGCAGGCCACCACCAAGCCGGAGGAGCTTTTTCTCACCCGCTCCACCGACGATATTCCTGAGGTGAAGGTGGTGTTCAGTCTGGAGGACCGCAGTGTGCAGTACGCCGCGCTGGAGAGCGGCTATGTGGACGCCATCGCCGCCCATGAGGAGGCGATCACGCAGTATATGGAGGATTACGGCGCGGAGTTCCGCTTTTTGGACCCGCCGCTGCTGCTCTCAGGGATCGGTGTGGCGTTTTCTGACAACGATACCCGCGGGCTGTCGGAGAAGTTGACCGAAACGCTGGCGGAAATGCGGCAGGACGGTACAATGCTTGCGATCGTGAGCAAATATATAGAGCATCCAGAGATCTATTTGGAGGTGGAGACCCTTGGACGCTAAGAAGTACCAGCCTGTTTTCGGAGAGGGATTTTGGCTGATCTGCATCGCGGTGGGCGTTCTTCTTTTGGGCATCGTGTGCTTCTTTTCCCGACGGGAGGATCTGCACAGCTGCGAGCGGCGGATGAGCGTGACTGTGGAGTTTATCAAGGAGCAGACCGGCAGCTACTCGAAATACAATAAAATTGCTATGGCAAAGGCGCTCGTGCGGGAAACCACCGCTGTTCCGCGGCTGGCGGACATCTCCATAGACTGCGACGAGGAGACGCTTCGCCGGCTCGCCGAGGATGTGTGGGTCACAGGCATTTCGGTGCTCAATGAGCGGAGCGAGATACTGTGCGAGTACACCACCGACGGCGTGGGCTACGAGGCGCTTCGCGCCGGTATCGCGCCGGAGCGGCTGGCGAATGTGCTGGCCTATCCGCAGAACACCTACATCAAGCGAATTTATCTGGCGGATGGCTCCTATGCCGATACTGCCATCCACCGCTCCTCGGATGAGCACGGCATCGTCGTTGCCTACCGCCGCACCAAGGCAGAGTTTGCGGATAAGTCTACGATCGCCGTGCAGACCCTGCTGCGGGGCTATCAGCACCAGCTGGCGGGAGCGGTGGTGCTGGCGGAGGGAAACCGCGTGGTGGCCGCCAACGACCCGAAGCTGCTCAATACGGAGCTGTCGGACAATCTGATGCTTTGCACCATCCGAGAAAGCGGAAGGCCAGACGAGATGGTGGACGCAGGGTTTGGCGAGGACGGCACCCACTATTACGGAATGTACAGCCACGGGCGGGACTATTATCTCTATGTCTATCTGCCCATGGACCAGATTTATAAGATCACGCCCTCCAGTGTGACGGTGACACTCCTTGCCTACCTTGTGGTGCTGGCGATGGTCTATCTGCTGCAATGGCGCTCCGCAAGAAAGTACCAAATGCAGCAGGCAAACGCCGAGCGGGCCTACCGACTGTCTTTGGAGCAAAAGAACGCCGAGCTGGAGCTGGCTGTCCAGCACGAGACGGCGGCAAATCAGGCCAAGCGGGAATTTCTGCTTAATATGTCTCACGACATCCGAACGCCAATGAATGCCATCATCGGCTTTACCTCGCTGGCCGCCACGCACATCGACAACAAGGAGCAGGTGATGGAGCACTTGAAAAAGATCTCCACCGCCAGCCAGCATTTGCTCTCCCTCATCAATGATGTGCTGGATATGAGCCGCATCGAGAGCGGCCGTGTCATGCTGGAAACGAAGCCGGTGCATCTGCCGAATCTGGTACGCGATATTCGCGATATCGTGCAGGCAAATGCGTCCGCCAAGCGGCTGTCTCTGTTCATCGACACCGTTGACGTTGTGGACGAGGATGTGATCGCGGACCCCATGCGGCTCAACCAAATCCTGCTGAACCTGTTGTCCAACGCTGTGAAATTCACGCCCGCCGGCGGCGTCGTCAGCCTGCGGATCGTGCAGACGCCCGCCTCGCCCAAGGGCTTTGCGGACTATGAGTTCCATGTTTGCGACAACGGTATCGGCATGAGCGAGGAATTCCGCCGGCACATTTTCGAGCAGTTTGCCAGAGAGAAATCCCCGACGGTCAGCAAAATTCAGGGTACAGGTCTGGGTATGTCCATCACCAAGAGCCTTGTGGAGATGATGAATGGCGCCATCACCGTAGAGAGCGAGCCGGACAAGGGAACGGAATTTGTGGTCACTCTGCGCTTCCCCATCAGCGGGGAGAAGTGGGAGCCGAGGCAGATTGCTCAGCTGGAGGGCCTTCGCGCGCTGGTGGCGGACGACAGCACCAACACCTGCCTGAATGTCAGCAAAATGCTGCGCTCCATCGGGATGCGGCCCGAATGGACCATCTCCGGCAAGGAGGCGGTCATCCGTGCGAGAGACGCGATGGAGCAGGGCGACGCCTTCAGCGTTTACATCATCGACTGGCTGATCCCCGATATGAACGGCGTGGAGGTGGTGCGTCAGGTGCGGCGCGTCGTGGGAGACAATACGCCCATCATCATCCTGACCGCCTACGACTGGACCGATATTGAGGCAGAGGCGAGGGAGGCAGGCGTGACGGCCTTCTGCGCCAAGCCGCTTTTCATGTCCGAGCTGCGGAATGTGCTGGCAAAGCCATTTGGCACGGAAGAGAAGGACGCCGCACAGCCGAAGCGCGACTTTAGCGGAAAGCGGCTGCTGGTGGTGGAGGACAACGAGCTGAATTTGGAGATCGCCACTACCATTTTGGAGGAGGCGGGCTTTACGGTGGAGACGGCGGAGAACGGCCGCGTCGCCGTTGAGAAAGTGGAGGCCGCCGCCCCCGGCTGGTACGATCTGGTCCTAATGGATATTCAGATGCCGGAGATGGACGGCTACGAGGCCACGCGCCGCATCCGCGCGCTTGCGGACAAGGAAAAGGCGGGCGTTCCCATCGTGGCCATGACGGCAAACGCCTTTGAGGAGGACAAGAAGAGTGCGATGAGCGCCGGCATGAACGGCCACATCGCCAAGCCGCTTGATGTGGAGCTCCTATTTCGTGTCCTGTCGGAGCTGACGAAGTAGCGCGTTGGCCGACGGCGGTTTCGTTACACATACTCCCTTTCGCTCCCTCTTGAAAAAGCGGGCGAAAGGGAGTATAATATGCAGTAAAATGAGCGTTTATGCTTTTGCGGCGTCGGAGCGAGCTCTCACGCCGCGTAAAAACAAACTAATCAGGGGGGTGCTCGGCGCTGGCGGAGCATAATTGGGTGAGTTCGGAGCTGAAGGTCGGTATGCGGCTGGAGATGCTTTCAGAGAACCAAACGCCGCTTTTCAAAGGCGTTATCAGCAAGAAGGACGATGAATGTATTTGGGTCTCCCACGCGGAGGGCAGCGATGTGCCGCCGGTCGTTTACAACAGCCGCGTGCGGCTGAAGGGGTACAAGAAGGATGACAACATCCTCATGCTCTGCGGCACGGTGTTCGGCAGCACGCCGCAGTTCTGGAAGATCGGGCAGATCTCGGAATTCAGTATTTTCAACAAGCGGGAAAATTACCGCCATCCCGTCGCCATCGTGACGACGGCCCGCCGCCTGCCGCATAGGCCGGGGGAGGAGCCGGAGGAGAAGACGGGGGAGGAATGTGCAGCCGTCGGCACGGAGCAGTGCGCGGTGGTGAACATCAGCAGCGGCGGCGTGCTGTTCTGCTGCGACCATCGCTTTCCCGTCAACGCCAACGTGCAGCTGGGGGAGATCCAGTTTTACCCGGATCACCCGCCCTTTGTCCTGCGGTGCAAGGTCCTGCGGACAAGCGAGCAGGACGGCAGACACTTTCATGGCTGCCGCTTCATCGACCTTGGCGCGAAGGAGCAGGAGCGGATGGTGCGGGAGATCTTCCTGATGCAGCGCGACGAGATCCGCCGCAGGAACGGCCGATAACGGCGCCGTTCTCTCAAGCAAAAAGCAAGCGGGAGGGAGCAAGGAATTTCCTTGCTCCCTCCCGCTTTATTTCCGTTGGGCCGCTCGAGGGGGGTCAGCGCCGCCTGCGCTCGATGCCGCTCGTGCGGTAGTATTCCGATTTGTCCGCGTACATCAGCTTTTCCGCTTCCATTACGGCGTGGAACAGGTCGTTACCCATTGTCTCCAGCCGGGCCGAGCCAATCGCCAAATTCACGGAATGTTTCCTCGTGACCTCCCGCAGCTGTGCCGCCAGCGCGTCGGCGTCTGCCTGAGTAATGTTCGGGCAAACTGCCAGCAGCTCGTCGCCGCCGATGCGGAACAAGCAGCTGTCATCGAAAACCTGCTTGAGACATTCGCAGGCATCGAGGATCAGCTTGTCGCCCGCCTCGTGTCCCTGCGTGTCGTTCACATGCTTTAAGCCCGTAACGTCGCAGTATACGACGGCAACGCTCTGCGTCCGATCCATCTGCTGGACATACTCGGTCAGGGCGAAGCGGTTGCCGAGCTTGGTGAGGGCGTCCTTATAGCTCAGCTCCAGCAGCTTATTCAGCAGCTTTCTCCGCCTGATGCAGGAGATCAGGAAGGTCGCTGCGATCTGAAGCATATCGTGGGTGTATTCCAAAAACGTCGGCGGCGGATTGTCTGCGCCGCAGAAGCCGATGACCTTGCCCTTGTCGTACAGGGGAACGATCACAATAGAATGGATGCCCTGCCGCTTGAGGTTTTCGTATTGCAGCGGGTCGGTTTCCTTTGTTTCCTCCAAGTCGGGAATGATGATGTTGTGCCCCTCCTCGAAGATGCTGTACCAGTTGGCGCAGACCTCGGGCGGCAAATTTTGCAGGTTATCCTTCTCGGGGTGGATGCCCGGCGCGCACCACTCGTAGGTGTTGTCGTCGCCACCGTTTTCGTTTTCCTCGAAAATGTAGGTCCGCTCGGCGCTGAGGGCGGCTCCCAGATGCTCTAAGATGATATTGATGCTCTCGTCCGGCGACTCTACGGCAATGGCCTTTCTCAGACCCTCGTTGGCCAAGGCCTCCATATCACGATATGTCTGAATGAGCTCGTCCTGCACACGCTCCTCCGTAATGTCGACCGTGATCTCAAGACGATACTTCCGCTTCGTTTCCGGGTCCTCGAGCAGCGTGTCCTTCAGGATGAAGTATTTGTCGATGACGGAGTTATAGTAACGCCACGACTTGAACTGTCCGACGCTGAGACTGTCGTTGTTGCAGATCCCGCAGGGGGCGGTGAGGCCCTGCAGCACCTCATAGCACTTTTTGCCCTTGACCTCGTCCAAGGACTTTAGACCCAAGGTATCCAGAGCCTTGCGGTTCAGGTAGACAAGCTCGTGAGTCTCAACATCCGCCGCGTACACGGATTCGTCTAAATTATGAAAAAATTGCCAGACATTCTTCATATTGTCCATTTCCGTTCCGTCTCCTCTTCCGACCTCTAAAATGACAGTCCTGTCATACCGTTCGGCGTCAAGCGAACCGTCCGCCTTCGCCGTAAAAAAGTGTAAAAAAACGCAAAAAAATGGGCAGCGTTGGCCACTGCACATTACGCTATATATATATATATATATATAGCAGTGAAGCGCGGATATGTCAAGGGTCTACCCTCAAATTTGTGCATATACCGGCATTTGACCAAGGGTGTATTGGGCAGATTGACGAATGAATTTCCTTGACTTCTCAAGGCTTTTCCTGTACGATATACATTGTATAATAGTGGAATTCCGTCTATATTTAGAAAAAAGTGCTGCCGCTCCCCCTCGAATTTTCGCGAAACCGCTGAGCGGCCGCGCGTCCCGGAGGAACGATTTTTTTGTGTCCCGACGCGGGAGGACAGAGCAGTACCGATTTGGAGTGATGATATGGCTTATATGCGGTTGGGCGACCTGCTGGCAGCCTCCGGCGTGATCACGCGGGAGCAGATCGAGGAAGCCCTGAAAATTCAAAAGGAGACCCACCAGCGCTTGGGCGACGTGCTGATCCAGAACAACTTCATCACGGAGCAGAACCTGATCGACGCGCTGCAAATTCAGTTGGGCGTGGAGTTCGTGGATCTGACGGCGGTTTCCATCCCCGTGGAGCTGGCGAAGTATGTTCCCCGCAATCTGGCCCGGAAGTTCTGCGTGGTGCCGGTGAAGCTGGTGCAGGACACCCTGTATCTTGCCATGAGCGACCCGCTGGACTTCGTGGCGCAGGAGCAGGTCAAGGCCGCGTCCCGGCGGAAGGTGATCCCCATGATCGCCACCCGTCAGGCCACGGAGCAGGCCATCGCCCGGCTCTACGGCAACGAGGGCACGGCGAAGGTCATCGAGGAGATGAAGCGGGAGGCCGGAACCCCCGCGCCGGACATCGTTCCCGCGCAGATGGTACAGGACGCCTCCGATTCCGCCCCCACCATCCGCTTTGTCAACAGCCTCATCGAGCGGGCGTTTCAGGAGCGCGCCAGCGACATCCATCTGGAGCCGCAGGAGACCGAAATGGTGGTGCGGATGCGTGTAGACGGCCTGCTGCACCGGATGTTTACCGTCCCCACGGAGCTGCAGGGCACCGTCATTTCCCGACTGAAGATCATGGGCGGCATGAATATCGCCGAGCATAAGATCCCCCAGGACGGCCAGGTGGTCATGCAGCTCAAGGGCCACGAGGTCGATCTGCGTATCTCCTCTCTGCCCACGATTTACGGCGAGAAGATCGTGCTCCGTCTGCTGGATAAGTCCAACCGGAACCTCGACAAGGAGAGCCTTGGCATCGAGGGCCGGGACCTGGAGCTCTACAACGCCCTTTTGAAAAACACCAGCGGCGTGATTTTGCTGGTGGGCCCCACCGGTTCCGGTAAATCCACCACGCTGTACGCCATGATCCGGGATCTTGCCCGTGAGGAGGTCAACATCGTCACGCTGGAGGACCCCGTGGAGTACCACATTCCCGGCGTCAGCCAGTGCCAGATCAACGAAAAAACAGGAATGACCTTTGCCAACGGCCTGCGCTCCATTCTCCGTCAGGATCCGGACATTATCTCCGTGGGCGAGATCCGCGACGGCGAGACCGCCGGCATCGCCATGCGCTCCGCCATCACGGGCCACTTGGTCATGTCCACCTTACATACCAACGACGCCGTTTCCGCCGTCTACCGTCTGCGGGACATCGGCGTGGAGCCGTGGCTCATCGCCAGCGCCCTCCGGGGCGTCATTTCCCAGCGTCTGGTGCGAAAGGTATGCCCTCACTGCAAGACGGCCTACCAGCCCAGCGGGGAGGAGCTGGCCCTGCTGGGTATGCCGGAGGACGCCAAGGCCACCTTTTATAAAGGTACCGGCTGCCCGGAGTGCCATCACACCGGCTATACCGGCCGTCGGGCCGCCTTTGAGATCTTGATGGTCAACGGCGAGGTGCGCCGCCTTGTCAACAGCGACGCGCCCTATGACGAGCTGCTGACCGCCGCTAAGAAAAACGGCTACCGCACCATGCGGGACAGCTGCCGGGAGCTGGTCCTCCGGGGCGTGACCACGGCGGAGGAGGCATCCCGGACCATCAACTCCACATTGGATGAATGACAAAGCAGGTGAAAGAGCGTGACGACCTATCGCTATAAAGGACAGACGCCGGAGGGCGCGAAGGTTTCCGGCGTCATCCGTGCATACGATGAATACGACGCGGCGGCGAAGCTGCGGGCGACCTGCGCCTTCGTGACCAAGCTGGAAGCGGTGCGGGAGAAGAAGGAAAGCGTCCTCACCCGTCCGCTCCAGACCAGGATCAAGGAAAAGGAGCTGGCGCTGATCTGCTCCCAGTTTTCCATCATTCTGGCTACGGGCCTGCCCGTGATGCGCTGCGTGGAAATGGTAGCCGCCCAGAACCGCAACAAGCAGCTGGCGCGGATGCTGCGGAAGGTAGCCGAGGACATCGGCGCGGGCCATTCCATGGCACAGAGCTTTGAGAGCAACATCCCCGGCCTGCCCAAGACCTTTGTGGAGACCGTTCGGGCGGGTGAGCAGTCCGGTACGCTGGAGCCGTGCTTCAAGCGTCTTTACAAGTATTACGACAAGTCCGCCAAGACCAGGGCCAAGGTGGTCAGCGCCATGACCTATCCTATCATGGTCATTGTCACGGCCATCGTGGTGTTCACCATCATCATGGTGGTGGCGGTCCCCGCCTTTACCACCGTGTTCGCGGACATGGGCACGGAGCTGCCCGCCGTGACGAAGTGGCTGATGAACACCAGCGCGTTTCTGACGAAATGGTGGTGGCTGATCCTCAGCGTGCTGGCGCTGCTGTACATCGCCTATCTGCTGTTCAAGCAGACGGAGCGGGGCAAGGTGGTCATTTCCACCTACATTCTGCGGCGGGCGCCCCTGCGGCGGCTCCACACCATGCAGATCTCCGGCCAGTTCGCCTCGGCCATGGCGACCATGCTCTCCGCCGGTCTCCCGGTGCCCAAGGCGCTGGAGGTGGTGAGCCAGATCTCCGATAACTACATCTTCGCCCTTGGCGTTCGCAAGGTGAAGGAGGGCGTGGAGCGGGGCCGCGGCATTTCCGAGAGCATGGCGGAGGTGGGCTATTTCCCCCAGATGCTGACGGAAATGGTGGGCGTGGGCGAGCGCTCCGGCTCCATGGAGGACACGCTGGACGTGGTGGGCGACTACTTCGACAACGAGGCGACCGTCATTACCACCCGCCTGCTGTCGGTTATGGAGCCGGTCATCACCCTCGTGCTGGCGGTGGTGGTGGTCGTTTTGCTGCTGTCCGTGTACCTGCCCATGTTCAGCATGTACGGCGCAATGTAAATTCGGTATTTTCCCGCGCGTCCACCCCGCGCGGGACGATATAAATAAAAAACGATGAAAAGGAGGAGCATTACAATGCTCAAGAAGTTTACCAACAAAAAGGGCTTTACCCTGATGGAAATGCTGATCGTGGTGGCCATCATCGCCATCCTGATCGCCATTGCCATCCCCACCTTCAGCAGTCAGCTTGACAAGTCCCGTCAGGCGGCCGACATTGCCAATATCCGGGTCGCGTATACTGAAGCCTCTTTGAAGGCCCTTGAGAATGCTGACGGCACGGGCGAGTTCACTTCTGTCGCAATGACCCATACCGGCACATTTGACAAGGTTGAAAATGCGAAAATCGGTGGAGAAGACATCAGTGGAAAGAAAGTAACTAAGGGAAATACTATTACAGTTAAAATTGCTGCCAATGGTACGGTATCATTTGAGGGGTGGACTACCTGATCACCCGCGCTTTTTCCGAGCCTTCGCCGGAGCGCCTGCGCTCCGGCGGGGGAACGCCCCCTTCCTTCTTGGATAAGCCGTTTCTGCAGAGGGCTTATCCCTCACCTGTAAGATAGAGAAAGGGGGTGGCCGAGGGTTGGCGGCCATCCCCAATGAAGGAACATTTTCCAAGGAGGAGGATACCAAGATGCTGCGCCTGTCTCCGTTCATCACCGTTTACTGCTGCACGGTGGCGGCCCTGCTGGGCGCCTGTACGGGCAGCTTTTTGGGCTGTCTGGCGTGGCGCACCGTCCACGGGGAGTCCGTTCTCCGGGGCCGCTCCCACTGCGACGTCTGCGGCCATACGCTGGGCATCCGGGATTTAGTTCCGGTGTTCAGCTATCTGTTCTCCGGGGGCAAATGCCGCTATTGCGGCGCGAAGCTCTCCGCCCGCCATGTGTGGGGGGAGGCGGTCTCCGCGGCGGTATTCGTAACGCTGCTGCTCCGATATGATATTTCGCTCCAAACCCTTGAAGCGTGGCTGCTGGCCTGTGTGCTGCTGGCCTGCGCCTTCGCGGATTTGGAGGGGTACATCATTCCCGACCGCTTTATCGCGGCGGGCGTCGTGCTGTTTGCCGTGACGCTGCTGATCGAGCCGGAGCCGGTTCACCGGCTGACGGACGGGCTGCTGGGCGGCGTGGGCGTGGGCGGCGGACTGCTGCTGCTGTCCCTTTACATGGACAAACGGCTGAAACGGGAGACCTTGGGCGGCGGCGACATTAAGCTGCTGTTTCTCACCGGGCTTTTCTTCGGCTGGAAAGCCAATTTGCTGTGCCTGACCCTCGCCTGTGTGGCGGGGATCGTGTGGGGCCTTGCCGCAGGGCGGCGGGGCGAGGCCATCCCGTGGGGGCCGTCCATCGCCGTCGGCGCGTGGATCACCGCCTTGGCGGGGCAGCCGTTTATCAACTGGTATTTAGGCTTTTTTGCCTGAGTCTTTTATATCGAGAAAGCGAGGACATGACATGGGGAAGATCGTAGGCTTTGAGATCGGCGATCACAGTGTCAAGCTGGCATATTTTGCCGGAAAGGAACTGAAAAAGGCGGTGAGCGTGGCGCTGCCGGACGCGATGGTGTCCAACGGGCGCATTTTGTCCATGGACGCCATGGCGGATTTTCTGCGGGAGGCGGCAAAGGCCAACGGCATCCCCTCGGGGGGCGCGGCCCTGACCCTCTCCGCCGCGGACGCCTTCACCCGGGACGTGACGGTGCCCGCCATGACGGAGCAGCAGCTATCGTACAACCTGCCCTTTGAGTTCCACGACTTTCTGACGGAGGAAAAGAGCAAGTATTTCTTCGACTATTCCGTGCGGGAGGTGCGCAGAGACCCGGACGGCTACCCCTTGGAGATGGATCTGTTCGCCTGCGCCATGCTGAAGGAGCGGGTGGAGGCCTACCGGGCCATGTTCCGCCGTGCGGGCTTTAAGCTCAAGGTGCTCACGCCCCTGGAGACCGCCTACGGCGCGCTGCTGACGGAATACACCCGCCGCACCGGCGCGCCGGAGATCGGCCGCTGCGTGGTGGACCTGGGCCACCGCGGCACCCTGATGCACTTCCTGCAAGGCGGCGAGTGCGTGGGCGTCCGGGAGATCGATCTGGGCCTTGCGGAGCTGGATCAGCGCATCGCCGAGGAAATGGGCGTGGAGATCCATGCCGTCCGGGACTATAAGCAGAGCAACTTCAACGGCGTGCTGGATACGGAGTATGCCAAGGAGTTTTACAGCCGTCTGGCGGTGGAGATCATGAAGGCCGTCAACTTCTACCACTACAACAACCGGGACCGGGAATTGGAGGAGCTGTATCTCTGCGGCGGCGGCGCGGCCATCCGGCCCCTGCGGGAGACCATCGCCGCGACGGTAAAGCTGAAGGTCAAGGGCGGCGAGGAGCTGCTGGCCGACGGGATGCGTCCCGCCGAGGAGCCGTGGCTGTATCTGCGGCCCATCGGCGGCGTCTGTGAGGGAGGATTGAAATGATTTTGGAAAAAGAGCGGGAGGAAGTCACCTCCGAGGCGGAGCAGCTTGCAGACAGCGTGTCCAACGAGGCGGCCCCGGTTGAGACTGCCCCCCGGAAAATGGTGAAATGCCCCAGTAAGACGGGCATCAACATGAACCAGCGGGAAAAGCGCACCGGCGAGGTGCTGACGCTGGTGATCGGTCTGGCGGTGATCTTGCTGATGGCGGGTCTGGTGGCACGGTTCGGCGTGATGGAGCAGTACCAGCGTCTCTCCGAGGCCCAGAGCGCCTACGGCGAGGTACATAGCCAGCTTGCGGCGTGTCAGGAAAAGCTGACGGATTACGAGCTGGTGCTGACGGAGTACCGCAGCTGCTCACTGGACGGCATGACGGAGGGCGAGGATCAGTTGATCACGGTGTCCCGTCAGGCGGTGCTGGATCTGGTGGAGGGCATTATGATGCCCCGGGGCAAGGTGATCTCCGTGAATATCTTGGATGATACCGCCGACGTGGAGATGTCCGGCATGAGTCTGGATCAGATCTCCGCCATGTTCGCGGTCATGGAGGCGGAGCCCATCGTGCGGAGCGTGGAGCTGAACATGGCCGCCACGGAGGAAAATACCGCGTCCGCGCAGCTGAACTTCTCCGTGCGGATCTATCTGGGGCCGGAAAGGGCGGTGGAGGAATGAATCGGGAACTGACAAAGCGGGAAACGGCCATGCTGCTGTTTCTGGTGATCCTTGTCATCACGCTGGGCTATTTTAAGCTGATCTTCGAGCCGATCCAGGATCAGACGGCCCGGTATCAGAGCGATACGGCGCAGGAGCAGAGCGAGCTGGAACTGGAACTGGTCCGGCTGGACCAGATGCAGAAAATGCAGCAGAAGATCGACGAGGTGCGCGCCTCCGGCGAGGAGCGGACGATCCCCGAGTTCGACAACAGCGGAAAGCTGATGCTGGATCTCCACCGGATCTTAGGTACGGCGATGGACTACTCTCTGGACTTTTCCCAGAGCACGACCCAGAATAACTACGTTGTCCTGCGGCCTGTGACCATGAGCTTTCAGACCCGCACCTACGCCCAGGCCCGGGCCATTGTGGACGCCCTGAGCGAGAGCGAGAATATGAACCAGATCTCCGATCTGAGCATCCGCATGGATGAGGGCCGCGAGGGCGCGTCCGTGCGGACGGAGCTGGTCATCACCTATTTTGAAGTCATTTTGAAGTGACCCGCGCAAAAGCGGCGGAAGGAGAGGGGAATTCCATGAAAAACAGGGCAAAATGGAACAATATAAACGGCTTTTCGCTGTTGGAAATGATGGTGACGGTCGTGGTCATCGTCGTTCTGTCTGCCTTGGCCATGATCCCCATTTCCAAAATGCAAAAGGACATCCGCCAGACGGAGCTGGACAGCCGGGCGGAGATGATCTTCACCGCCGTGCAGAACCGGATGACCCGGCTCCAGGCGGCGGGCCAGAGCGACGTCTATAAAAGCGGCAGGAAGGGCGTCAAGGAACTGACGAGCGATTCCGTGGGCGCGGAGGATAACGAGCAGAGAACACTGGTCTATGTGACCTCCGACAGCAAGGCTGACACGGATTCCGCTGCCGCTTGGCTCTACCCGGAAACGGAGGCCGAGGCGGAGCTGTGGAACGGTCATTGGGTGGTGGAGTACGACGCGGCGGGCGGCAGCGTGTACGCCGTGTTTTACAGCAAAGAGTCCATGAGTGATTACTCTGCGCAGGAGCTTAACAACCTGCGGTATCGCCCCAACCGCGTCAGCGAGGGCGCGAAAATCGGCTACTACGGCGGCGATTCCGTGGGCGCGGCGGATACCGACAGCCTGAGCCTTACCGTGGAGGTCATCGATCAGGAGAAGCTGCTGGTGCGGGCCGTGTGTAAGAGCGTGGGGCAGATGAAACCGACATTTCGCGCCACGGTGAGCGACGAGTCCGGCCATACCGCCGAATTTGAGTTTGCCGACGACCTGCGGCAAAACCTGAGGACCTATACGGTGACGCTGACGCTGGATGATCTCAGCGAGGGAAAGCGCTTCGGTGAGCAGGATCGTTTTGCGAATTTGATCCCCGGCGAAAACTTAACGGTGAAGATCCGGGCAGATGTTTCCGGCAATTTGATTTTGGGCGCGGAAGAAACCGTTTCCAATATCAACAGCCTGTTCGCGGAGGTTCGTGAAAACGGGACTGGCCGGACGGCGGTGATCAAATACGGGCGGCATCTGCAAAATCTGGAGCTGGAAAACTCCGGGTTGAAAAAGGAAGAAGACACCAACAAAATCATCACCGCCGCGGTGCAGGAGCGGGATATTTCCTTTGGCGCAAGCTCAAGCTGGGCCCATGAGTACGATGACCGGAAATTTACGCCCATCGAAAACACTCAACTCAAAAGCTATGACAGCACCAGCGGGACATATCACCCGGTGATCTACGATCTGACGGTCAATACAACCGGCGACACAACCGGCGACGCGGGCCTGTTCAAGACCTTTGCCGGTGAACTGAAAAATATCCGTCTGGTCGACGCCAAGATCACCGGCAAGGGAACTGTTGGTGGTCTGGTTGGAAAGCTGACCGGTGAGACAACGATCGACGGCTGTCAGGTGTATCTGAAGAATGTCAAAAAAGGACTGGATAAGGACAAAATCTTTGATGAGCACACGCGGATCGGCGGCACCGTGGCCGGCGGTCTGGTGGGCAGCACAGAGGGAAAAACGCTGAAGATCCAAAACAGTCTGGCCGCCACGGTCATCCGGGGCGGGGCTTATGCCGGCGGTTTGATCGGCAACGGAGAAGGAAAGCTTACCGTGGAGGGTTCCTACGCGGACTGCTATATTTCCAGCAACGGAAAAACCGGCGGACTGATTGGCAGCAGATTAGGGGCCACCCTCGAACTTGCTGTTAAAAACTGCTATACCGCCGGATTTCTGGAGGGCAAGACCACGGCGGGCCTTGCGGTGTGTGATCTGTCCAGCAATACGCTGGAAAATGTATACAGCGCCTGCGCGACGCTGAAGGGAGAAAGCCTGACATACGGAACGGCACACAAAACAAGCGGCACTTCGGGAAACGATGACATAAAGAAGGTGTACTACCTCAGCGAAACAGAGAATGAAACCGACACCATCGGTACGAGGATGGACTATCAGAAATTGAGCACCGCAGACCCGGTAAAACTGCTCTCTGCCGATTTCACCAAGCAGAACGGCGATACCCATGCCTACAACCTGATGAGCGGTCTGGGTCTGAGCCAGTATTCCTATCCCAAGCTGAAGGAGCTGCCCCATTACGGCGACTGGCAGGCGAAGTTTGAGGACAAAGCGCTGGTGTACTACGAGCGGTACGGCGAGACTGACTACGGTTTCTTCGGCGCCAACATTTCCGCCCTGTCCAAAACCGGTGCGGTGGGCGACGGCTACGGCATGATCTACGAGAAGCTGCCGGAGACCGATGTGACGGTGACGGTTGGCAAAACGAAGTATCCCCTGCCAGTCGGCGGGGCAAAGAAAATCAGCGTCACTGACAAGAACGGTGCACGGAAGGACTACTACCTGCTGCCCCTGCCCAAAGAGCTGGTGCAGGAGGTCGATGGGGTGCCGCAGGTCGATGGCAAACCGGGCTTTTACACAAAGCTGACGGTGGATGGAAAAGACTATTATTACAATCCCCATTTCGCCAGCACCGCCGTGACAGACGGCACGGAAAAGCCCACGCAGATCCATATTCGCACGGCGCGGCAGCTGTACGCCCTGAGTGAATATTACGACGAATATGTGAAGATCCTGCCTGATAGCGTAGACTTCCAACAGGAGTGCGACATTGATTACGCGACCTATGACTGGGCAACCTACGGTAAGGGCGGGAAACCGGTCAAGGAGCAAAAGCCCATCGGACAGACGAAAGACGCTCCCTTTAAGCACAGCTATGACGGCGGCGAGCATATCATCACTCGCACAGGTACGGACGGCCTCTCGTTTGTCGGCGAGGTCGGCACAGAGAGCAGCACCGCCGTCGGCCTGTTCGGTTTTGTGACGGGAACGCTGGAGAACATCGTCGTGACAACGGAGAAGGCGCTGGAAACCGCCCCCACTTCCAAATTGGGCGGCAGCGTCCAGCGGAGAACGGTGTACATCGGCGTGCTGGCGGGAAAAAACAGCGGCACGATCAGAAACTGCGCCGTTTCCGGCTACAAGCTCTCCTGCTACGCTTACAGCGGAAGTACCTGCTATATCGGCGGTCTGGCGGGTTACAATGAAGGAACGGTCAGCGCTTGCAGCGCCGCCATTCCCAGCATTTCCGGCAACACCACCAACGCCCGGGGCTACTATGCCGGCGCGCTGGCGGGCGTGAACGCGGGCGGCGGCTACATCCGCCAAAGCTACGCCCTCGGCAGCATCGAACTGCGGGAGATCCGCGGCAGCGCCGTGATCTCCGGCTTTGTGGGCGACAATCAGGGCACCATCCGCAATAGCTACTGCGCCACGGCCCTGAGTGCCGTGACAGGTGCGGAGGTCAACGGTTTCGCGTCGGCCCACGGCAGCGTTTCCGACTGCTATTACCTCAGCGGCGGCACCTATACCTTCGCGGGAACGGTGCGCCTGTACGATTACAAGCCGGGAGCCTCCGGCGCGGAGAAGAAGACCCACGAGGAAATGAAGGAGTTGAAGCTGTCCGGCTTTAGCAAGGTGGATGAAGATAGAACCAAAAACCATCCCAATACCGAGGTGGCCGAGGGGACAGAGGCCGCGTATCCCTACATTGGCAGCGTCAGCGGACAGGGCAGAACCGTCCATTACGGCGACTGGCCGACCCCGGCGGACATGGGAACCGTGGGCATGATCTACTGGGAGTATGAGGAGGGCGGCGCCAACAGCGGCTACCACTTCTCCTACATCGGTTTCACCGGAGCAAACCGCAAGACGGGCAGCAGCCTTTGCACCGCCCACGACGACGGCGGCAGGATCACCGCCTACGGCTACGGCTACTATGAGAAAGAGAAAACCGGGAAGGTCACGCCGCCCCCCCCCGGCGGCGCGCTCAAGCTGGAAGGAGAGCGAACGGATGTGGCGGAGGCGCTGGCCAAGCAGGTGTCCGGCTATACCTTCACCTGCTATCGGACCGGCGAGGCGGGTCTGCGGCTGGAATCCTCCATTGACGCCAACGGCACATGGAAACTGACACAGGGGAGCAATACATACACCTACGCCGTCTGCCCCTTCTTCGGAGACTCCTTCTGCACAGTCGGCACGGGTCAGGATGTGGCTGACGCGGAGGACCTTGGCAAAGCGGGGACGGAAAAGCAGTACCAGATCCGCTCCGTGGAGCAGCTGCAATTCATCAACTGGAGCTATTTCAAAGGCACGGGCAGCGTGAGCACCGACGTCACGAAGGATACTTACCAAAACTTCCCCTATCTGCAATATGCCACCGTCACAGGCAAGGGGCAGCAGGAACGAGCCGACGCGGAGAAACACCGCCCCCAGCGGAGCTGGACGCAGACCCACGACCTCAACGGCGTAGACATGGGAAACCCGACGAACGGCGCACAGAATACCGTGTTCCACCCCATCGCCGGAGCGGTAGAAAATCGAAAGCAAAGCGGGCATGTCTACAATCCAGCGTATTACAATGTTACGCTCTACGCATGGTTCGGCGGGCAGTACGACGGCGGGAACTACTATATCAAGAACATTGCCATCGACTCCTACTGCTATAATGTGGGCCTGTTCGGCACCACGGCGGGTGCCGATATTCGGAACATCGTGCTTTACAGTGACAACGGCGGCGTCATTCAGCGCAGCACAGACTACACGCCAACGAACAACGGTAACTGGAAAGAAAATCAGTATCAGTGCGCCTATGTGTTGGGCGGTCTGGTGGGCATCGCCTATGATTATCAAGATAATCTTGGCACGAGCACCATTGAAAACTGCGCCATCGCGGGCTATTCCGTGCAGGATAACAGCAAGAATAAGCAGGCCTTGGGCGAGGCTAACATAGGCGGTCTGATCGGCGTTTCCAACGTTAACCTGAATAGATGCTCTGCTGTGGTGGACATTCAGATCAACTGCACCCACCGTGATAATGATGCAAACGGAGCCTTGAACGCGCCGATGTACGGTACCTTTGTTCGGGTGGGCGGTATGGCTGGCGGTGTGCGCTATCAGGTGAAAAACTGCTACTCCGGCGGTACGATCACGGTTGGGAAGGAAACGCTCCGCGAGCGCGTCGGAAGCTACAGCAGAAGCCTGCTCGATGAGCAGACGCTTCAATTTACGGACTGGAGAGATTGGGCCTTTAGGATGATGAATTATGGAGATATCTTCTACCCAGCTACCTATATTTTTATTGGCGGCATCGGCGGCAGCGGTTTTTCGTCTAACTTCACCAATTTTACCGGTGACACGGAGAGCATCGACGGCCAGCCCCACTACGAGAACTGCTATACCTACATGACCTTCCCCAAGATGGAGGGAGCGATCAACGGCATCTCTCTCATCGGCAGCGTGGCGGACCGTCACGCGCACGCCAAGAAGATGACGATCACCAACTGCTATTATCTGGAGGGCAGCGCGGACATTGATTTCTCCAACGCACTGATAACAAAGGGAGATAAGGCGACAAAATCGCTTGCCGACGTTTACGGAGGCAAGGCGCCGGACGCCACGCAAAGGGACGCGCGGGAGCGTATGCTTCAGGGCAATCTGCAGGACATGAGGAGCGTGATGTGGGGAGAAGTAAATCAGGTTATTATTTACGCCATCGATTTGAAAAAGCTGACCTACGCGCAGATGTCCGGTAAGGAAAACCTGATCGAGACCGAAAACGGAAGCGCGGCGGCGTACAAAACTTTCCTGGAGGCGCTGAACCAGAACGGCGGCAGGGCCTTCAGCTGGGTCACCAACGAGGAAAACGGCTCTACGATCCACGGCAAGTACAGCTTCCCCGGCGGCGACACGGCTCTGCAAGGGCAGGATTACCCCTTCCCCACGGTGCTGACCCAAACGAACAGCTTGGGAGAGCCGGTGAACCTCCACTACGGCGCGTGGCCCAAGGTGGGTATGTTCTGGAGCCAGGGCATTGTCTCCATGGATCTGATCGCGGACTACGGCACGGTTGACACCGGCAAATCCGCCATCAAGCTGGAGCTGAACCTGAGCAACATACCCGGTACGCCGACGGGCGAGCCGACCTTTACTTACAGCGACGAGGGCAGCGAGAATCAGGTGGTCAAGGTAGCGGAATCGAAAGAACTCAAGACAGCGGATGGCAAGCTGGTGGGCTTTGAGGTTACGCTGGAGGGGTTGCACTCCGGCGCGTCTGAGGTGACAGCCACCTTCGACGACTATACCGCCCGCTTGATGGTCACGGTCACAGATAAGTTGACGGTGGTCTTGGAGCCCGCCTCGGTAGAACTTACGCTAAATCCGCCTACACCGCCGACCGGCGGCCCCAGTAAATCGGCCACGGTCACGCCGACGCTCGTTGACAAAAACGGCAAGGTGCTTACGGTCACTTCTTGGGAGGCCGTCAGCGCTAACACGGATGTGGCGACGTGTGAGGTCAAGACGAACAACACCATCACGGTCACGGGTCTGAAACAGGACGAAACGCGAATCAGCATCACGGCGACCTATAAGCTGAACGGCAAGGAATACACACCCACGACGCTCCTGCCGGTGACGGTCAAGGAAATAAGCGGCGGAGGCTGAACAACACAATGGGACGGCGTTTGCCGTGGAGATTTCCAAAAAATGAGAAAGCAGGAGGACGATCAGGATGAAAAAGGTGAAAAACAACAGCGGAGCCACCATCCTGATGGCCCTCCTGCTCATTTTGCTGGCCACGGCGGTAGGCGCGGCGGTGTTGACCGCCGCTGTCAGTGCCGCCCGCCATCTGCGCAGCGACCGGGAGGCCCAGCAGAACTACCTGACGGTCAGCTCCGCCGCGGAGCTGATCCGGGACAGCATTGCGGGGGACGAGTATACACGGACCATGACGGAGACCTATACCAAGCACGAAGATGATGACGGGAATATAACATATACGGTCACATACAGCACTGATGTAAAATCCCCCACGGGGATCATGAAGGAGTGGCTGTCCGCCTGCATTGAAGATGGTGGAGAAAAAGACCGCTACGCCAGTTTCAAGGCTTTCAGCGATACTATCAATGTAGATCTGGAGGTCGGCAAAGGCACCAGCCTGCGGACGGTGCAGGCGAAATTTTCCGCGGAGCCGAGTACCATCACCATGGAGGGGAAGGTGCTCTACATCAGCATCATTCAGGTGGAGCTGTCCTTGGCGCCGGAGAACGGCAAAGCAGACGACTGCCGCATGACCCTGACCATGCAGGGGAAGCTGGAAATGAAGGGAGATCCGGTTCCCCCTGAACCGAACAAGGAGAGTTACCCGTTTACCACCACGGTCAAATGGGGCTCTCCAATAATCAAAAAGGGCATTGGAACCAAGGAGGCGGGCACATGAACAAGCTGAGAGACAACCGGGGCGAAACGCTGATCGAATCGCTGGTCTCCGTTCTGATCGCGGTGCTGGCCTTCGCGGTGCTGGCAACCTCTGTGGTCACGGCGGAGAAGATCAACGCAAAGACCCGGCAGGAACGGGCAAACAACGGAATGTTTTCCTATACGGACGCTCCGCCAAGCATCGGGGAGGTTACGCTGACCGGCAAAAACGGCAACAGCGGCAAAAAAGTCACCGGCACGGTGTCGCTTTATGAAAGCAAAGGCTATTACTATTACAATTACAAGAAACCGGGGGTCGGGTCATGAACAAGCTGCGAGATCAAAAGGGCCTGACCATGGTGGAGCTGCTTGTGACGGTGGTCATCGTGCTGCTGTTCAGCGGCCTTGTGGCGGTGGGGGCCGACGCCGGTGTGCGGAGCTTTCGCACCTCCATGGCGGACGCGCAGGCGCAGGAGCTTTGCTCCACGTTGACCACCGCCCTCAGCGATAAGCTGCGCTACTGCACCGTGGAGAACGACAAAAATCGGATCTTCTTTCAGGATGTCGGCTATGTAGATGGCACCGTTGGCAACGTTTTTTCCGTGAATGACGACGGCCAGCTGGAGCTGGGCGGAAAGCGCTTTCTGGGAAAGGCCGCCTACCCGCAGGGGTTGAAGATCAAGGATTTTTCCATAAATTTTGCGGGTAATACCTTTACAGTCAGCTTTCAGATCATAAACCGGGAGGACAAGGACACCACGATGGCCTCCGCAGATTTTCAGGTAAAACGGATCAATTTGGAAGTGAAATAAACAGCATTGTAACCATCGGTCAACCCGGTGGTTACAATGCTGTAATCATATCTTTCTGCTTAGAGCTTCCACGCCGAGACCGCGTAGGTGCCGTGGGTATCCTCAAAAATAAGACTGCACAACGGCGCGTAGGTCGGTCGAAGCGCCCAAAACTGTTCCCGCGTGAGAACGATGTTTTTTTCGACCTGTGCGAATACGCCGTCAGCGTAATTTCTGACAAAGTGAATGGTGATCAAGCGGTTGAGCTCCTCCAACGCGGAGCGGACGAGTTCGTCCTCCGGCTCCAGCTGCGCACAAAAGAGACCGTTCATAGCCCAAACGGCTGCTGATTCGTCCACCGCCGTCATGATGCGGAAGCGTTCGCCCTGCGGGATACGGCAATCAATGAGCGTGTAGGTCCTGTCGCCGTCGGGAAGTGTGTCGGGGCTCATGGCCTCAAGGCTTAACTCGGCGGATTGACCGAAGAGCTCATTCACTACGGAAATGACCGTCTTTTGCATGGCGAGGGCGGCATTGTTTGCAGTCTCGCTGGGTGGGTCCTCCTTACCGATAAAGCGGTCAACGCTCTCCGTGTGATAGATGAGCGCGGGGAGCAGAGTGCCGACCAGATGCTTGATGGAGCGGGGACTGTAATCGCTGGCGACCATCTCCGCCTTCATTGCGGCGACCATTTGCACCATAGCGTCATGCAGCTCCTTATGGCGGGCATAATGCGAGTAGCCGATCTTACGCATATAGGCTTCTTCATCCGAGAAGTGGCGGGTCACATGATCCTCGAGGAAACGGACGAGCTCCTTACATACGCGCTTGTTGCGCTCAAAGTCCTCCTCCAGCAAAATGCTCTTCAAGCGGGAGATCGCGGAGAAGAGCGCTCGGTGCTGAGCGTCCAGCTGCTCAACGCCGATCAAATAGTTTTCTTTTACAGACATGGCTGCTATTCGACTTCCTTTCGCCGGTGGATACCGGCCTCTTTACGAAACGGTTTGTTGACCTTATCAATATAACACGGTAAAAGCGCGGAAGCAAGTGGATGAAATCGAGCATTTGCTCAGACAGCTTGTGCACGGTAAAGGAAGGTGACGATCTGCGAACGGGTACACGGCTCATCGGGAGAGAAGGTGGTGGCGCTGGTCCCGTTCGTGATGCCGCGGGAGAGCGCCCAGCGGACCGCGGAGGCGTAGTAGGCGTTGTCACTCACATCGGTAAAGGGTGCGTAATAGCTTGAGGAAACGAGGCCGGCGCTGCGGTGCAGGTAGGTCATGGCCTGCGCGCGGCTGACAGTCATCTCAGGGGAGAAGGTGGCGGCGCCGGTGCCGTTTGTGATCCCATTTTCGACAGCCCAGAGCACGGCTTGATAGTAGTAGCTGCCCGGGAGCACATCAACAAAGGGGGTGAGTGTGCTGCGCGGCATCGGACTGCCGGCGGCGCGCCAGAGGAAGGTCACGATCCGCGCCCGTGAGCAGGGCTCGTTTACGCCGAAGCGTGTTTGGCTCACGCCCTCGGCAATGCCGTTATAGACGGCCCAACGAATGGGCTCGTAGTAATAGGCTGTTGGGTTGACATCGCTGAAGGGGAGGAGAAAGTCCGGCGCTGCGGCACTGATGCCGACGGAGATCTCCACCGTTCCGGTATAGGTCTTGCTGTTTGTGCTGCGGCCGGTATAGTCGATCGTGACCGTTCCGGAAAAGCCGGTGGCTGCGGCAAAGGTCACATCGTCGATCAGGCGGCTGCTTCCGCTGCGATAGCAGTTTGCCGAGGATGAGAGCTCGATATTGCTTTTGCCGGAGACACTGTATTGGGAGTACAGCGTGCCGCGGCGCGCGGAGGGCTGCTCAAAGCGGACATAGCTCAGGCGTTCACCGATGATAGAAAGGCAGGCATCGTTGAAGTCGTCCGCGTCAAAGCGGATATAGCCGTTCTGCGGGATCGAATAGCGCACGACCTCCGCACCGTAAGCGTTGTCCACCACAATGCGCACCGTGCCGGACCAACGGGAGCCGCCGTCGTCATAGCCGCTGAAGGGGATGGACACCACGCCGGTAAAGCCGCCGGCGGGGACAAAGCACACATTGGAGACGCCGGGACTGCCGCTGCGGTAATAGCTGGTCGATGCAGAGACCTTTGAACTGCTGTAAGAGCTTGCGTAATTATAATACAGCGTGCCCTGCGAGGAGGCGGGCAGCTCAAAGCTGACGCGGCTGAAGCTGCGCCCGCGATCGCGGAGGCAAAGCTCATTGAAGTCCGCGGCCTCAAAGTATACTGCCTTGCCGCGCGTGGTGGTGTAGCTGACAACGCCGTCGTCACCGGAAACGCGGATGACCACGCGGCCGGTAAAGCTGCCGGAGTATTGATAACCGGTATAGGGGATGGTCACGGTGCCGGAGAAGCCGGCAGCGGGAACAAAGGTAATGCCCGAAATGCGCGGCGAGGAACCGCTGCGGTAATAGCGCGCAGAGCTGTCCACGCGGCTCGTGTAGCTGCCCGAGCCCGTGTAGTTATAATAGAGGACACCCTCTGAGGCGGCGGGCAGATCGAATTTGACATAATTGAGGCTTGTGCCGTTATAGTCAATACTGGCGGCATTGAAGTCCTCTGGCTTGAAGGAAACGCCGCGGCCAACGGTGGCAGCGTAGCTCACATCGGTGCTGCCGGTGGAGCCGTTGGCGGCGGAGACCTGAATGGTCACCTTGCCGTTGTAGGTGCCGCCGGAGCTGTCCGTGCAGCGGTAGGGTATCGTCACGGTGCCGGTAAACCCGTCGGCGGGGACAAAGCTGATGCGGTCGAGAGAGGGATTGCTGGTGATATAGTAGCGGGTGTCGCCGCGTACCTGCTGAGAAAAGGGCGCGGCGGCGCTGTAATCGTAATACAGCGTGCCCTGATAGGCGTTGGGCTGGTCAAAGGTGAGATAGCTGATGCTGCGGCCCGTCCGGGATTGGCACACGGCGATAAATTCCTCGCTGGTGAAGGTCAGCGCCCGACCTGCGGAGGCGGTGTAGGTCACGTCGCTGTCGCCGCTGACATTCACGAGGATCGTGCCGTGGAAGGAGCCGCCGTTGGAGGCGTAGCCGGTGTAGGCGATCTCCGCTGTGCCGCTGAAATCTGACGCGGCCACGAAGGAAATGTCGGAAATGCCCTCCTGCCCGCTGCCGGGGGCGTAATAGTACTTCTCCGAACCGCCTACGCCGTGGCCCGGCGCGTCGGCGGAGACATAGCCATAGTACAAAACGCCCTGCTTGGGGGAGACGGAAATGCTGCTGAGATAGCTGAGCGAGCCGCCGGTCTTTTCGGTGCAGCGGCTGCGCAGGGTGGAGAGGAAGGAGGAGAAGGCAAGGGGGCTGGCACCGTCCACAGAGGAGCGGATGGCCTCGGCCTCGTCCTTTTTCACGGTGACGCTGCACTCGGCGGTGTAGCCGGTGCCGTTGACCGTGGCGGTGATGGTGGCGCTGCCCTCATAGTGGGCGGAAATGCTGCCGCCGAACACCTCCGCCACGGAGGGATTGCTGGTCGTCCACACGATGCCCTTGCCAGCGGCGGTGCCGAAGGTGGAGTAGGTCAGGCTCTCAGTGCGGCCCACCAGCAACGTGACGGAGGTTTTGCTGAGGGTGACGCCGGAAACCGCCACGGTGCACTCGGCCGTCTTTTTCGGATCCGCCTTTGAGGCGGCGGTGATCTTGGCCTCGCCCGGGGCCACGGCGGTGACGACGCCCTTGTCGTCCACTGTGGCGATGGAGGGGCTGGCGCTCGTCCATTTTACGGTGCGGTCCAGCTTGGCGGACTCGTCCGGGTCCGCCGGCGGGTCCTTGTAGGACACGGTGGCGGAAAGCTCCATTGTTTTGCCAACATCCAGCGCCGCGGGCGTGGGCGGGTCGATCGTCACGGCGGAGACCGTGGGTGCGGGCGTGGGGGCAGTTTCGCCCTCGTCGGCATACACCGGCAGGGTCAGGGCGCAAAGCAGCGCCAGCGCGAGAACAAGGGCGCGCAGACGCGGGAGCGTGGTTTGTCTCATAGGAAGGGCTGCACTCCTTTCAGAAATAAAGCGTGGGGGCGGGCGGTGACGCCCGCCCCCGTTGGGGAAAATCATTTGGGATAGATGGTGGGCTTGCCCCATTCCGAGCCGGCGTTGGCTATGTCGAACCGGGGACGATACAGGCCGTCCTTGTCCTTGAACTTGCTCATGACAATAGACAGAGCCTCTGTGCCGGTGATGCCGCGGCTGTTGGAGATGGAGGAGGAGAAGGTGATCGCGGTTCCAAAGGTGATATTCTTGTATTTAATCTTCAGAGATTCGCAGGGAGCGTTCGGGTCGTTCTTTTTCAACCCGGGAACGACATAGGGATTGGTACCCGTAAGAAGGAGCGTGGAGCTCTTGAAGTTGGAATCCACACCCAAATCTATGAGACTTTTATCAACGACCTGATAATACTTCGGACTGCCGCCGGTTGTGTCCTTATCCTTATAGTAGAGCGGCGTACTGAAGGCGATGGTGACTTCGCCGCTGTACGGTTTTTCAGCCTTCAGCGGATCTGTTTCGATGGGGGTGGTCGTCGTGCTCGTTGAGATCGAGATCACCTGCGGCGGCGTGTTATCCGGGTAGTAGAGGAAACCGCCGGCGCTGAACGCGTAGCCGGAACCAAGGGGGCTCTTGCCGATGGCGACAAACCAGTACGTCATGTTGGGGTTGTTCGGATTCATGCCGTTTTTACAGTTTGTCGAGGTCTGCGTCCAGTTGTTCCGTGTGTCCAGATTCATCGTTCCGCTGGCCATGATGCTGGTGTCGTTTGTGCTGGCCGCGTTCAGGGAGTTGGCGATCTCGTTCTGTACGGTCTGCTTGGCAAAAAGGTCAAAGATAGAGCCTTGATTATAGCCGCCTACCGAATAGGACTGCGCCATCGCCTGAATCAGTGTCAGCGTCTTGTATTGCCTACAATTCGTAATATCCTGATCTTTCAGTCCGGCGGCCTTGGCCACATCTTCGTCCCAGCAGGTATCCATCGTCTGCTTGAGCGCGTCACTCTCCTGACCGGAGACGATCAGCAGATACTTTACGCTCGCGTCCTTTGCAGTGGTGTTGTGGCTCCGCGGAACAGACTGAACGATGGCCTCAGGGTTGTTCAGCGATACGCTCAAGGTCGGCCGCACCACATTTTCAGTCTGGAAACGGAAGGCGTAAACGCCGGAGGTGGATTCCGGGGACTCGCCCTGAAGGACAATGTAGGCGATGTACTTGGTGCTGGCCTCCAGTCCGGTGAGCTTAACGGTTTTCATGCTGCCGTCGTAGCGGCCGGTGCCGGCAAGGAAACGGGGAGCCTGATTCTGATAGGTGCCGCTGGTAATGGTGCTGGCAAGCGGCGCGGAAACGTTGCCGTTCTTTTTTATGTCGTCCGGCGTTAGACCATCACCATTTTCCGGCAGTGTATCCCAGTTGGCGTCGGTGATTTGGGTGTTAGCGGCATCATTCAGGGTGGTGGTAATGTTTCCTGCCTGCGTGACCACATAGTAGAACTTCGTGTTGGGGCGGTTGAGCATGATGTCGATGTTGGCGCTGGAATCGCCCACGGTGAAGGTGGGTCTGCCACCGCTGAAGGTGGGCGGATTCTGGTCACGGAAGGTGCGGGAGACTGTGTACTCCTTGGGCACGCCGATCTCCTTCACAGCGTAATTGCTGGTCTGCAAGTCCTTATACTTGTCCGGGGTCAGGGAGAGATCCGCCAGATTTTTTAGGGTTCCATCGGTTCCGGATACGGGAAGAAGGGTCAGTTCCACCTTGCCGCTCCAGTCGTTTTCCACCGTGCTGCCCTTTAGCGAGGTGACCTTGATGGCGTATTCCCGGTCGGTGGCAAACTTCTTGAGCTGCTCCGGCTTCATTCCCAGCGCACCGGCGAGGGTGACGCCTGTCCGGGGTTCATCGCTGGTGGTGCTGATCGTGATCGCTTGGTTGCCGATCTGCTCCCATACGTCAGTGCCCACCGTCCGCTGATAGATCTCAAAGGAGAGGGTCTTATCCGACCAGATCACCATGTCCCAGAGAATGCTGTCGCTGACACTGGAGGCGGTGACGGGAGAGATGCGGAAGGTCATATCCGGGGCGGCACCACTCGTGAGTGTTCCGCTGTTTTCCACGGCGGAGAACACCAGCTGCGCGTCGATGGTGGTGAATTCCGGCAGCTTGGTCACGCCGCGGCTGCCTACCATGGCGTTCTCCGCCACGGAGGTATCTACAATGCCGCTGAGCTCGAAGTAGTATGTCACGCCGCTGGAGAGGTTGATGGCGCTCTCGATGGGCTTATCCTTGTTGTAAGGGAAGGTGACGATCATCTCGCCGCTGTCCGCGTCCAGCGTGACGGTGGCGTAGCGGTAGTCGATGACCCAGTCGCCGACGCTGGTGGCGGTTTTTTCCGCTACAAGGGTGGGCTGGCCGCTGGCGGGCCGATAGTAGAGCTTGATGTGAGATCTCAGGGCGTTTGCCAGCGCCTCCCGCGCGGCGCCCTTTTTATCTGCGGGAGCCGAGAATATCTTATCATAGAGCGTCTTGAAATCGTTGTAGACCGGCTTGCCGGTGCCGTCCTGCGTCTTGCCCTTCACGCTTTCGGAGAACACAAGGCGGATGGACGTGTCGGGATAGGGAGTGGGGAGTTTGCCGCTGTCCGTGCCGTCGTGGGTGAACTCCTGCTTGACGGTGGGCGGCTCGCTGTCCAGCGTGTTCAGCACCAGGGGGAATTCAAATTCCTCGGTGTAGACGTTGTAGTTGCCCGCCTTGTCCTTGACCACATAGTAGAGGTCGTAGCGGGTCTGTCCTTCCAGGCCGCTGACGGTGAATTTCATGTCGGCAGCGGCCTTGGCGGCGTTGGTGCTGCCCTTTTTCAGCGCGCCCAGACCGGTTTCGATCTGGATCTTCGCGGCCAGAGTTTCCTTGTCTGTGATGCCGTTGGCAAAGAAGTCCGCGCCGTGCTTGACCACGGCCCAATAGAGGGTGGCAGGCTCGTTGACCGAGAAGGTTACGGAGACGGAGCGGGCCGCCACGTCGGACACGCGGATGCTCTGAAGGACAGGAGGCGTCGTATCCAGCGTGGTGACGCTGAGCTTCTTCACCGCGGAGCTCTTGCCGTTGTCGGCGTCGTTGAGCCAGAGGTAGAGGTCGTAGGTGGTCTCCTCTTTCAGATAGGCGGTATTCACGCGGGGGATCAGCAGCGGCGTGTTCTTCTTCACATCCACCACGCCATAGCCTAGATTGCCGGTGATGGAGCCGGTCTTGAAGTTGGCCGCCGTGGGCGCGACAGAGCCCTTGGGCAGCAGCGCGTAATAGAGGCGGCAGTCCTTGGTGGGCATAACCATGGCCTGCACGATCTGCTCCTTGCCGGCGGCGTCCGTTTTGGAGAAGGTCATGTTGGTGTAGGGATAACCGGCGGCGAAAGCGGGGACCGTGTCATCCGGGGTGGTGAAGGCCGTGACTTTCACGGGGCTGTGCCGTCCGCGGGTGTCCACCAGCATGGCGGAGATGTAGTAGGAGCCGTCCTTGGTGAGACCGGAGAGCTTGGCGGTCAGCTCCGTTTTGGAGGCCGCGACCTTGATGTTGCCGCTCTTGACCACGGAATGAGAGGTGGCGGGGTTCAGCAGGACGGTCTCATTCACAGAGCCGTCCGTCAGGGCGGTGACGGCCCAGTAGATCGTGCCGCTCTTGTTGGCGCTGAACACGGCGTCCGCCGAGGTGGGGGCCACGTTCCGCGCGGCGGGATAGCCCGCCAGCAGGCGGGGGTCCTCAGAGGATTCGATGGCGGCGGCGGAGTCCATCACCGTGCCGCCGATGTTGCCGGTCACGCCGGGGCGCACCACGACGGTGTCGGGCAGCATGGGGATGGTGGAGCCGCTGGCGTTGACCGTGGCGTTGGTGATGTCGCCCTTGCCGGTCACGGTGGCGGCGGTGTCCAAATTCAGATCCCGAACGGTGCCGTTGGTGCCGATGTCCAGCGTGGAGCCGGCGGCCCGCTCGTCCACCGTCACCTTATTGGCCACGCCGCCGCCGATGCCCAGGAAGGAAGCGGGGGAGCGGTTGATGACCTCTTTGATGTTGCCGGCAAGCTGGAACTGAGCGCCCTCCGCGCCGTCCAGCTTGATGAGGGACAGGCCCTTGCCGTCCGCCGTCAGATCCTCAATATAGCCGGAGGTACGGGCGACGGTGTCCTTGATGCTGGTGAGGCCCTCGGCCCGGACGCTGAGGTACTGGTTGGTCATGCTGTCGATCTCCAAACCGTTCGCCGTCACGTTCCGCAGGATCACGCTGCTCTCGCCCTTCTGACTGGCGCCGGTGCCGCAGACCACGATCTTGCCGCCTACGGTGACGTTGTTGAGCACAACATCGTCAAGGCCGATGCCGCCGGTGAGGTAGAGGTTGCCGGTGACAATGGTGTTGCTCAGGGTGACGCCGGGAGCGGTGATGGTGAGGTTGCCGTAAACGTTACCGACATTCTGCTCACCGGAGCGGTTCACCAGCGTTCCGATAGCGCGCGAGAGAACGCTCGCGGCCTGCCCGCGCGTAATAGGCTCCTGCGGGCGGAAGGTGCCGTCCGCATAGCCGTTGATGATGCCCATGTCGGTTGCCTGACTGACGATGCCTCGGCTCCATGTGCTGATGCGCTTGCCGTCTTGATAATCCTGCGTGGAGCCGGGCGTGTTTTTCAGACGCAGGCTGCGCCCGACAAGGGCGACGGCCTGCTCACGGGTCACAAGGGCATTCGGGGAGGCGGTGGTAGCGGAGCTTCCTTGAAAGTAGCCCGCCTTATAGGCAATGCGGATGTCATCGGCGTACCATGCGTTGTTCGGCACATCGGTGAAGGGATTTGCGCCCATCTCCTGATAGCCGAAAGCGCGGTTGAGCATGGCGACAAATTCCGCGCGGGTGATCGCTCGCTCACCGTTCAGCTCGCCGTTGGCGTCGCCCTTCATCACGCCCCATTCCTGCATCTGATTGAGGTAGGGGTCCATCCATGAGGCGGCCTCCGCCGTTTGGGTGAGCGTCAGTGAAACGCCAAAGAGAACGGCGAGGCACAGCCAAAGGCTTGCCGCGCGCCGTGCGGCGTTGGTGATGCAGGTGAGGATATGGGGTCTTTTCATACCTGTTCTCCCTTCGTGTTTTCGTTGACGGTATCCTTGTGGGGACGACTTTTGAGCTGCACGCGAAAGACGGCCTCGCGCACAACGGTTTCCTCGTCGTCGCACATTTCGATGAATTTTGCGGCGTAGAGACAGCGCTCTCCGCTCAGCTCGTTTCTGCGCAGGACCTGACATTTGAGAATAACGGGCCGAACCGTTACGGGAATGACGATCTCGCAGCACTCCCCCACCTGAAGCACCGGGGCGCAGTAAAAGGCTACGCCGCCGCAGCTGAGGTCGATGGAGCTGATGGCCCGCCGTCCCTGCCACTGGGCACTGCGAAGGGGATAGATAAAGCTGGAGAAGCGGACCGGGACGCGCAGGTTGCGCCAAAAGGAGCTGTCCAGCAGGGCGATGCGCTCCAGCACGAAGCGGTCATCCCTGCGGCGCAGCAGCCGGCATTGCAAAGAGACCTTCCCGCCGGCGACCTCGACCAGATTGATCACCTCGTGGCGGGCGACATCGTCCTCCTTCCCGTCAAGCACCTGAATCTCAAGCGTCTGACCGCTTGTAGGGGTGAGAAGCTTTGCGCTGCCGAGCGGATTGCTTCCGCTGTCGAGCAGAAGGATTATGTTGTTTTTATATAGGGCTTCCATAGGCTGTATCCCTCCTGTGATCAAGTCTGCGGCGGCGCGCCGTCCCCGTCCGGCTTCTCCGGGTCGAACTGGAGGAAGTAGACGTAGATCTCGACGATCACCTGATATAAGCTCTCTGGGATCTCCTGCCCCAGCTGGAGCTGGGAGAGGATGGTGGCAAGAGAATTGTCCTCGTAAATGGGTACGCCGCTGTCGGCGGCGGTCTCCACGATCTTTTCGGCAAGATAGCCCATGCCGGAGGCCACAATGACCGGCGCGGTGTCGCTCTCGCCGTAATGCAGGGCGACGGCCCGCTTGGCCGGTCTGGAGGCAGGATCACGCTCTGACATTCACACCGCTCCTTTTCTCAAAAATCTTGGGGAATACCTCCGTCAGCGTGACGGGCTTATCCATGCGCCGCACCGTAACCTTGGCGGGGGTTAGGTCGTTGCGGCGGACGATGTCGGTCAGGGACTGCTCGATGCGCTGGGCAAAGGGGAGCGCCCGGGCGGGACAGCCCACCTGCACCTCCACCTCGCTGCCCCGGGTGGTGAGGATCACGTCGAAAAAGCCGAGAGACTGCACGTCAATTTTGAAGAGCAGCTTCATGCCGCGGTCCTTCCGGCCGGAGCCGTCTCCGCGGTCGTTCTCCGCGTCGGGGTCCACCCACAGCTCGGAAAAGAGCATCCGCCCGTTCCATTCTAAGGGGAGCAGGTAGTGGTTGATGGGCATATACACGCTCTCGTTGACCAGCATGGCGCTGACGAGGTTGCGGAAGATCTGCTGCACGTCGGCGCTGCCCTCGCCCCGGAGGGCGGCGGCCGCTGCGGCGGAGAGATGATCCGCGAACTGCACGGCCCGGGCGTCCCGGCCCGCGCCGTCCTTCAGCAGCGTGAGAAGGGACTGGTCGTCGATGCCTTCAAGCTGGCCCTTCAGCGTACCGTAGCCGCCCAGCTGGTGGAACAGCTCCAGAAGATTTTCCACGGAGCCGTTCTGGTAGCGGGCCACATTCAGCGTCAGCATGGTCAGAAGCTCACGGGGCGTTCCCATATCGTGGGTGCGCTCTACATATTCCGACATATAGGGGATCGCGCCCTTTTGCAGCAGCGCCAAATTCCCCTCGCGGTCGCCTGCGGCGATGCCGTTTTCCAGCTGGGCCAGCAGCTCGTAGAGCTTGGCTCCCCAGCTGGCGGGCATGGTGTCGGCCATGCCCCGCAGCTCCCGCAGGAGGTTGCCCTCGATATGGGCGGTGGAGGAAAAGTCGGCGTAGCTTTTGAGAAACTTGAGGATGTCGGTCTGCACGGCGTCAGACGAGGCCCGGGCGTAGGCCCCCCGCAGCAGCGCGAACAGGGCGCCGCCGAAGCGGGTGCCCGCGCGCATCTGCCCCTTGAGGAACTCAAGCAGCTGCCCCTCGTCCATCTCCAACAGCTCAAAAGCCTTGGCCATCTCGGTGGCCACGCCCTCGCTCATGCCGGAGAGCACCACCGTCCGCTCGCCGGCGAACAGGCGGGAGAGGCTTTCGGACATGGATGGAGCGGCGCGAAGCCGCTGGAGGAAGGTCTGGAAATTCGAGTCGTAGCGGATGGGACCGTCGCCCTGCAAATTGCTGTCCTGCCGGTCGGTCCGCCGATCGGCGCGGTTGACCTTGCTCAGGTCCGGCGCGTTTTGAATATGGGGGTTTTCCGGCGCTGTTTGGGGCATACGGTTGTTGTTCAGGGATTTATCATAACCGGGCACGGGGTTGGTCGCGCCCAAGAGATCGGGCATTTTTCTTCACCTCGCAAAAAAAGTTGACGACGGCACTTATCTTTTTGCCTTTTCTGGTCGATATAAATAAAAAAGTCAAAAAGGCGGTGCTATATAGACCATGGGTAGTGGAAACGAAATCCTCGATACTTATATCTACGAAACCAATACGCTGCTTGAGCAGCTCGAGAGCATTGTTCTCGAAGCGGAAAAGGCGGACACCTTTTCTCAGGACGATGTGAACGAGATCTTCCGCATCATGCACACCATCAAGGGCTCCTCGGCCATGATGGAGTTTGATACGCTCACGACGATCTCTCACCGCATCGAGGATCTTTTCTTTATTATAAGAGAGAACACGATGTCCGTCGTGTCGGAGGAAAACCGTCCCGCGCTGTTCGACCTGATGTTCCAGTCCATCGACTACTTCCGGTCGGAGATCGATAAGATCGAGGCGGGACAGCCCCTTGATAAAAATATCGACAGCTTTCTTGCAAATATTAATAGCCTGATCGCCAAAATTAAGGGCGAGCCGGAGGGGGCTGGGCAGTCGCCCGCTCCTGCGGCTGCCGCGCCTGCCGAAAAGAAGGACGCGGCTGTGTCGGCGGGCTCGACGGAGGATGGGAACGCGGACTTCCCCTATGCCCTGCGCGTCTTTTTCGACGAGGGCTGCGGCATGGAAAATCTCCGCGCCTTCATGCTTGTCACCGCAATTCGCGACTTCTGTGCGGAATCCGACTTCCTCTTTGTGCCCGCGGGCATTGAAAATGACGCATCCACCGCCGAGCAGGTGATCGAAAACGGCTTCCTGCTGATGTTCAAGCACGCGGAGGATCGTGAGAAGGCGATCCCGGCCGTGCGCTCGTCCGGCTCCGTGCGGTCGTATCAGCCACACGACTATGAGCCGCCGAAGCAGGTGGAGGAGGAAGAAGAGCCTCAATCCGCAGCTCCCGCCGCCTCGGCGGCGGTGTCCGCTCCCAGCGCGTCCGCGCCTGTGGCCGCGGCGGCAGCACAGCAGCACCAGAAGGAGAGCCTCATCAGCGTCAACCTCAGCAAGCTGGATCAGCTCTCCGCTATTGTGGGCGAGATCGTCATCACCGAGTCGATGGTCACGTCCTCTCCAGATCTCAAGGGGCTGCATTTGGACGCGTTCTCCAAGAATGCCCGCCAGCTCCGCAAGCTGACGGACGAATTGCAGGACATCTCCATGTCCCTGCGGATGATCCCCGTGTCCAGCACCTTCCAGAAGATGAACCGCATCGTCCGCGACATGAGCAAGAAGCTCAACAAGCAGGCCAAGCTCACCCTGATCGGAGAGGACACCGAGGTGGACAAGACCATCGTGGACAGCATCGGCGACCCCATCATGCACATGATCCGCAACTCCATGGACCACGGCATCGAGGAGACCGAGGCGGAGCGCATTGCCGCCGGCAAGCCTGCGGTGGGTGAGATCATCCTCTCCGCGCAGGACACCGGCAGCGAGGTCATCATCGTCATTCAGGACGACGGTCAGGGCGTGAACGATGAAAAGGTGCTCAAGAAGGCCATCAAAAGCGGCATTGCCTCTCCCGATGTGGAGTATTCCCACCGGGACATCCTGAACTTCCTGATGATGCCCGGCTTCTCCACCAACACCGAGGTGACGGAGTTCTCCGGCCGCGGCGTGGGCATGGACGTGGTGAAAAAGAGCATCGAGGATCTGGGCGGCAACGTGTCCATCACCAGCGAACTGGGCAAGGGCATGACCACCACCATCCACATCCCCCTGACCATGGCCATCATGGACGGCATGGAGGTCTCCGTGGGCGAGTCCATCTTCACCATCCCCATCAAGAACATCAACCAGAGCTTCAAGGTCTCTGCCAGCGACATCCTGCACGACTCCGTGGAGGGCGAGATGATCAAGGTGATGGACAACTATTATCCGGTCATCCGCGCGCGGCGTTTCTACCAGATCGAGGGCGGAACGGACACCATCGACGACGGCATCATGCTCTGGCTGGAGTCCAGCGGCAATTCTTTCTGCCTGTTTGTCGACGAGCTGCTCGGCGAGCAGCAGATCGTGGTGAAGCCTCTGCCGTCCTACGTGAACAATTTTGACATGAAGAAGAACGGTATCGCCGGATGCAGCATCCGGGGCGACGGCAACATCAGCCTGATCCTCGATGTGGGAAATCTGTATTCCGCGATGCAAAACTGATTAGATAAATGAATGAGGTGAAGAACTTGAACACCGAAAACGAGACTGCTGTTATGACCGGCCTGGAAAGCGGGACGGGCGACATTTCCACCCAGGAGATGGAAGATAAGGGAAGACGGTATCTTATTTTCGTCATTGACGATCTTAAGCTGGGCGTGGACGCTGAATTCGTGGTGGAGATCCTCAGCAGCCATACCGCCACGGCGCTGCCCCTGGTACCCAACTATGTCCGGGGCATCTTCAATATGCGCGGCCAGATCATCCCCGTGCTGGATATCCGCCGCCGCCTTGGCAAGAGCGACAACGAGGGGGACAATCTGCTCATTGTGCTCAATTACGACAATACGCAGATCGGCGTTTTGGTGGATGCGGTCGACCAAATGGTTGAGATCAACGATGAGGTCATTCTTCCGATGCCGGCACAGAGTATGCAGCGGTTCGTGTCTGGAATGTGCACCATTCCCGACGGCTCCGGCACCATGCTGGTGCTGGATTGCGGACAGCTTTTGCGGAACGAGTGACGCGGCGTATGATCGAATTGAACAAGAACAAAGATAAGGTGCTTGAGGAGACGGGCGTGAGCGCGGCGTTCAGCCCCATGTCGATCTCCGACGCGGATTTCCGCCGCATGGTGGATTTCATCAAATCCTCTTACGGCATCGACCTGTCGCAGAAAAAGCAGCTTATCACGGGACGGCTTTCCCCCGCCATCCGCAAGCTTGGCTATAAGAGCTTTTCCGAATTTGTCAATCATCTGCTGGAAAAGCGGGACGAATCCGAGGTCACGCTGGTCATCAACAAGCTGACCACCAACTATACGTTTTTCATGCGCGAGCAGGAGCATCTGGACTATTTCTATAAGAGCATCATTCCAGAGCTGGTCCGCCGTCATCAGCGGGACAAGGTGCTCTCTATCTGGTCCGCGGGCTGCTCGAGCGGCGAGGAGCCGTACAACATCTCCATGCTGCTGTTCGATTACCTCGGCGCGCAGGCTAAGGACTGGGACACGAGGATTTTGGCCACGGATATTTCCGCTCAGGCTCTCTCTAAGGCGCAGAAGGGCGTTTACGACCTGCCCGACACGATCCCTTCGGACTGGAAGAAGAAGTATTTTACCGCCAACAAGGACGGCAGCTACACCGTTGCCCCCGCCGTGCGGAACAATGTGATCTTCCGGCCCTTTAACCTGATGGACCCCATCGCGTTCCGCCGGAAGTTCGACCTGATCTTCTGCCGAAATGTGATGATCTACTTCGACCAGCCGACCAAGGACGCTTTGGTTCGCCGTTTTTACGACGCTACGGTACCCGGGGGCTATCTGCTCATCAGCTACTCGGAGAACCTGAGCCCCAATACGCCCTATCGCAGACTGGCTACGGCAACATTCCAGAAATAGCCAAAGGAGGCTGGAGGCAAGTTATGCCTATTATCAATCAAAAGATCCGCGTGCTGGTGGTGGATGATTCCATGGTGGCTCGCAGCATGATCATGCAGGGCCTTTCGACCCATCCCCGCATTGAGATCATTGGCTGCGCCATCAACACCATGGATGCCAAGGCGAAGATCGCGGCCCTCAAGCCGGATGTCGTCACTATGGATGTGGAGATGCCGGGCAAGAGCGGCCCGGAGTTTTTGCGGGAATACATCCCCCAGCATCCGGTCCCCGTGATTTTGGTTTCCTCTTTGAACCTTCGGGTGTTCGACGCGCTGGACGCCGGCGCGGTGGACTTTGTCCAAAAACCACAGAACCATGGAGATCGGGATGCCTTCATCACGGCGCTGGCCCAGAAGGTGCTCATTGCCGCCACCGCCAAGGTGCGGATGGCACAGCCTGCCGCCACGACTGCTGTGGACGCAGCCGGCGCGAAGCCCTTTCCGCCCTTGGGTGCCAACCCCGCGCTGAACAATGTCCTGATCGGACTGGGCGCCTCCACCGGCGGTACCGAGGCCACGCTGGAGGTGATGAAGCGTCTGCCGGAGGACATCCCCGGTATGGTCATCGTGCAGCACATGCCGCTGGGCTTTACGAAGATGTATGCCGAGCGCTTGAACCGCCTTTGCAAAATGGAGGTGCGGGAGGCGAAGAACGGCGACGAGATCCACCGGGGCCTCGCGCTGGTGGCTCCCGCGGACTTGCAGGCGCGGGTGGTGCGGATCGGAAATCGGTACACGCTCTCCTGCGTGCCGGGGGAGAAGGTCAGCGGACACCGCCCGTCGGTGGACGCCATGTTCCAATCTATGTCGGAGACCGTGCGGTGCAAAATGGTGGGCATTATCATGACCGGCATGGGGCAGGACGGCGCCGCCGGACTGCTGGCCATGCGGAAAAAGGGTGCCTACACCATTGGTCAGGACAAGGCTTCCAGCGTAGTCTACGGGATGCCCATGGTGGCTCACGACATCGGTGCGGTCTGTACGCAGGCCTCCTGCGAAGACATCGCAGGTGTTCTCATCCGACATTTGAAGGGGCTTGCGTGAGAACGGATAACCACATGGATAAAGCTGCTGCCACGAGACGCGAAAAGCCTCGTGGCAGCGTTTTTTTCTTTTTTGTAAGAAAAGTGCGGAGAAAGTTCTTATTTTTAATAGGTGGACTGCCGATATAAATAATGTAGTATAGTAGAAAACATATGGATTGTTTTCTGATTTCCAAGTAGAGAAGGATGTGAGGCTTCATGCTGACTTTTTTGACCGGCGGCGTTTCTTCTGCGAGGGCACCGGGTTCCTATTATGTAGAGATAAAGCACGGCGCACCAGCCAGGGAAACGGATGGACGCAGCTATGACAGCGCAGAATTTACCACCGAGGGCGGTGAAAGCGATTTTCGCCGCTGCCTTGTCAGCCGACTGGCAAACGAGGTTCGCACAGCCAACTCGACCGGCGACATTCAGGCACTGCGGGCGCAGGTGAGCGCGGGCACTTATACGCCCGACTGCATGGCCATTGCCGGACGGCTCCTTTACATGGCCGGGGAATAAGCGCCCGTAAGGAGCAAACGAGTATGAAAGACCAATTTGAAGAATATATCGCCCTTCTGGAGACGCTGAAGGAGGAGCTGGACCGCCTCGCCGCCCTTGCGCGGAAGAAAAACGAGGCCGTGTGCGGCGATGACCTGATGGCTCTGGACGGCGTCATGCGGCAGGAACAGGCCATCGCCCTTCAATTCCGAGGATTGGAGCAGAAGCGGGGCCAGCTTCTTGCTGCTTTGGGACTGAGCGCCGTGCCTCTGTCCGACCTTCCGGCGCATTTCCCGTCTGAGCGGCGGGAGGCTGCCCAAAGGGTCGTGGACGGCGTGAAGGACAGTTACCGCGTTTATCAGGCCAACAGCACCGTGGCGCGGAACGCGCTGGAGAGCAACCTGCGGGAGGTCGAGCATGTGCTCGATATGCTGGGCGGCGCGCAGGAGGATATTTCCGGACCGGGCTATGCCCCGCCGGAGGCCGAGCCGCCTCAGACAATGAAAACAGACTTCCGCGCCTGAGAGACAAAGGAGATACGATATGGGTTCCATCGGTACATTCGGTTCGTTCACGCAGGCCCGCCTCGCGATCTACGCGGCGCATAAGGGCCTGAGCGTGACGGGCAACAATATCGCAAATGTCAATACCGTCGGCTACACCCGCCAGCGGCTGGAGCAGTCCAGCTTTGGCGCCAGCGGCGCGGATCGGTATTATTCCAGCTTTGATTCCCGGGTGGGCAACGGTGTTCTATGCACCGGCCTCACGCAGCTCCGGGACCCCTATCTGGACATCCGCTATCGTGGTGAGATGGCCAACGTGGGCAGCATGGATGCCAAATTAGGCGGCTTGGAGAACATTCAGGCGGTGCTGGACGAGGTGGGCGACGGCGACGACGCCTTCGGCATCATCGAGGCCCAGCTCTCCGACCTGGTGGCCAAGCTCCGTCAGCTTTCCGACCAGACCGGCCACAGCCTGTACGATATCCAGGTGCGCGCCTCGGCGGACACCTTGACCAAGCAGCTCAACGCCTACGCCAGCCGCTTGCAGGAGGTCTATAAGAACAACATGGCGTCCTATCAGCAGGACGTTTCCAAGGTCAACGGCATCCTCACCAACATCCGGGACCTGAACGCCACCATCCGCAAGAACGAGATCCACGGCGACAACTCTCTGGAGCTGCGGGACGAGCGGAACGTGCTGATCGACCAGCTCTCCCAGTACATGAAGATCGATGTGACCTACACCACCGAGGAGCTCGGCGGCGGTCAGACCGTGGAGAAGCTCATCATCAAGCTGGGAGACGCCAACCCTGACGGCAAGCCCGGCGGAACGGACACCACCACGCTGATCGACGGCGTGTACGGCGCGCAGCTTTCCACCACGCAGGTGCCCAAGCCCAACCCGGACTTTGACAAAACGAAAACCGATAACGATACGGATAATCAGCGCTATCTTGATGTGAATGGCAACAAGACCAACGATGAGAAAAAGGCCGCCAAGATCGACGACCCCAACCTCGGTCTGACCGTTTCTACCTTGGTCGACGGACGAGGTGAGCCGCAGTACACCACGAAGGTAGGGGCGGAACAGCCGAGTGACGACATTGCGTACGATGCCGCCACGGTCATCGACGGCAAGAGAAAGACCATCGAAAAGAATGCGGATACCGGTGTTGTCACGGAAACGGTATTCCGCAAGGAGAAGCAGAAGGACGGCACGATTAGTTATTTCGCCACGGTTTACACCCACACCCCCACCACCAAGCCGGTGGATCTGAGGGACAACGACCTCTATGGTGCGCTCCAGTCCCAGCGGGAGCTGCTGACCAGATCCGGCGAGTTCTCCACGGATGCCGCCATCAAGAGTGACCCCAATGCCGCCAGCCAGCGGGGCATCCCCTACTACCAGAAGTCTCTGGATCTGCTGGCGCGGCAGTTTGCCCAGACGCTGAACGCGGCCAACCAGGGCTATGTTTACGACGAGAAGGGCAACTATATCAAGGGCAAAATAGATGCCGACGGCAAGATCACAAGAGCCAATCCCAGCTTTTTTGAGCTGAAGGATCCCGCCGATCCGACCAAGACCCACACTCTCAACCGGAATGACACATGGGACAAGCTCCCTGATTGGGTGAAGGATCAGATGGGCGGCGCCAATTCCATAGAGGGATATCTCAAGGACAACAAGGGCATCAAGCTGGGCGAACCCCTGTTCAGCAACCGGGGCGACGGAAACGATACGAAGGACATCACCGCCGCCAAGATCTCCATCTCCGCGAAATGGGCCGAAGGCCCGCAGATCGTGCGCTCCTTCACGCTGCCCAGCGCCATGGACAAGATCCCCTCCACGGAGAGCAGCAACATCGACCACATGATCTACCTCTTTGAAAAGAAGCAGGACTATAAACCCGGAACCGTTCAGGGCGACGCCAAGGGCAAGGATGTCACCATGTTCACCGGCTCCTTTCAGGAGATGTGGTCCAACATCGGCTCGGTGCTGGGCAACGATATGAAGGTGACCTCCACGCTGCTGGACGCCTACTACGCCTCCTCCGTCTCGCTGGACACCAGCCGGGATTCCGTTTCCAGCGTGGACTTCAACGACGAGGCCATGAACCTCATGCAATATTCCAAATCTTATAGCGCCGCCTGCCGCCTGATGACCACCATCGATTCGGTGCTGGATAAGCTCATCAACGGCACGGGCGCTTGATAAAGAAGGAGGAACGCTCCCATGATCCGTTCAACCACTAACGGAACTTTGAAAACCTATCGCTACAATTTGCAGCGCTCGAGCTACACTAAGAACAAGGCTCAGGAGACCTTGCAGACCCAGCGGAAGTTCAACTCCTTCGCCGAGGACCCCGCCGCTGCGGCCAAGGCCTTCCAGCTGCGCCGCTCCCTCCTGCGAACCGACAGCCAGTACAACGTGGGCGATTCCGTCAAGCACAAGTACGAGGTGGCCTGGAACACGCTGGAATCCGTGGTGCAGGATGTGAACAACCGCAAGAGCGACTCCGCTTTCGCCATGATCTTACAGGGCAAGAGCGACACCATCGGCTCCGGCGCGGTGGCACTGGGCCAGTCCATGCGAACTCTGGCCACAGGCATCGTCCAGAGCATGAACTGCCGATACGGCGAGAACTTCGTCTTTGCCGGGGCGGACGGCCTGAACGTCCCCTTCGAATGGCAGGGCGAGGGCGATGACCGCAAGCTCTGCTACCGCGGCATCCCTGTGGATACACAGGACGCCGATCAGCTCAAGGCGCTGGAATATATGGCGAAAAATGAGCGAAAGAACGCCGACTTGGGCTTTGGTATGCAGGAGGATGAGAAGGGCAATGTCATCAGCTCCAGCGTGGCCAATGTGGGCCTTCAGGGCATCACATTCCTCGGCTACGGCAAGGATGCAGACGGCGATCCCAAGAACATCGTCTCCATCGCTGACCGGCTCGGCACGCTGCTCCGCCGCTGCGACTCTAACAGCGGCGATTGGGCCAATGCGGCGGATAAGGAGGAGTTTTCCCGTCTGGCCAAAAAATTTGAAGCGGCGGCCTCGGAGCTGACCGACAAGCACACGGAGATGGACACACAGGCCGCCTTTATCAAGAGCAACCAGGACCAGCTCAAGGCCAACACCGACACCCTGCAGGAGCAGATCCTGGGCATCGAGGATGTGGATCTGGCGGACGCTATCACCTCCTACTCCTGGGCGCAGTACTGCTACAACGTGTCCATCAAGGTGGGCAACAGCATCCTCTCTCAGAGCCTGATGGATTATATCAACACCTGATTTTTCTACATTCGATTTCTTTTCCCGGCGGAACGCCGGTGAGATGGATAAATAATTTTGACGATCGGAAGGAGATGCGTGACGGCCATGATGCCACTGATCGAAATACAGAGCGTGCCGATCGAGATCGAAATGAAGGTCTCTCACGCTCGACTGGAGTACACCCGCGCCACGGCGGATCTGGAAATTTCCCGCGCCAAGGGCGGACTGAGCATCAAAAGCAGACCCATTCATTTGAACATCGACACCTTTGAGGCTCGCAATTCCATCGTACCCTCACCCATGCGGGCCACCAAGCAAAACGCCCAGCGGGGACAGGAGGCGGCCTATCAGGCCACGGCCACCTATGCCCAGCAGGGCCAGCTTCTGCTGAAGGCCCAGGTGGGCGAGGAGCTGGTGACGCAGTTCGCTCAGGACGCGATGAACAAGAACTTAAAGACCAACGTGGGTATTGAGTTTCTGCCCACCGTCGGCCCGGAGATCTCCTGCGATCCCGGCGAGATGAACATCCGCTTTGAGATGGATAAGCTGAATTTTGACTGGAGACAGTCCAAGGGGAACTTTGAGTTCATCCCCGGCGACATCGAGATCTCCGTGAAGCAGCGTCCCGACGTGATCATCAAATACATCGGCGGACCGATCTATGTTCCGCCGTCCTCCGACCCGGATTATGAGCCGGTGGACGTACACGCCTGATTGAGAAGAGGAGCAACATGAAGCTTCAGACCAAGTATTTCGGCGAGATCGACTATGAGCCGTCCCAAGCGCTGACCTTCCCCAACGGGCTGTTCGGCTTTGAGGAGGAGCGGAGCTTTTTGCTCCTTCCCTTCGAGGGGAGCGGCGGGACGATGCTCTGCCTGCAAAGCACCGCCACCGGCCCGCTGGCCTTTGTGCTGCTGGACCCCTTCTCTCTGGACGGAGAGTACAGCCCGGAGCTGAGCGCGGCGGAGCTGGAGCAGTTCGGCGCGGAGGACATCTCAAAGCTGTGCTTTTATGTGCTCTGCGCGGTGAAGAACCCCGTCTCCACCAGCACGGTCAATCTCAAGTGCCCAGTGGTGGTGGATCCCCGGAGCGGCGAGGCCCGTCAGATCATTCTGGAAACAGACCGCTACGGGATGCGCCATCCGCTCTCGGAGTTTAAGCGCGAGGGGGCGGAGAAATGCTGATCCTGCAACGCAAGCGCGGAGAGTCGCTGCTCATTGGCGAGGACATTTCCGTCACGGTGGTATCGGTGGACGGCGAGCGTGTGCGGCTGGCCATCTCGGCCCCGCCGGAGGTGTCCATTCTGAGAAGCGAGCTGGTGGCCGCCAGAGCGGCCAATCGGGATTCCGCCAAGGAGGAATCCGATCCCAAGGCGCTGCTGGCGCTGCTGGACGGCATGACGGAGCACGGAGCGCTTTTTATGAAACCAAACGGTGAGACTGAAAAGGAGAGATCGGTATGATGGAAGCGATCGCCGGCGCTGCGATGGATATGAAGTCCGCGCAGCTTGCCGCGGAATATTCGATTGCAGTGACCAAAAAGGTCATGGACACCCAGGAACTTGCTGCACAGGAGCTGCTCAATATGCTGCCGGCCACACCGCCGGTCGTCCAAAAGGGACAGCTCATTGATACCTACGCTTGAAAAGAAGGAGCCGAAAGGCTCTTTCTTTCTTTTTTTAGGGAGAAAAACATGGCGGGGGAAGAAAATGCGGGATGAGCCCAAATTTTCCTAAAATTAAGAATTTTTTTGCCGCAATTTTGAAATAAGGGAGGCTGAAAGACGATGTGGAAGAGAAAATGCTACTTGAAATCCCCGCAATCGCAATGTATAATATAAGATATTTTGGCGAACTGTGTAGATTTCTGAGATATTTTGGGGAAATACAGGGTAAAAGTACCAAAAACGGAGGGGAAACGGATGGAACTTTTGTCAAGCAACTCGTTCCTGATGATGGAGAAGTCCATGGACTTCCTGTGGGCTAAGCAGGCGGCCATTTTAGACAATATCAGCAACGCGGAGACCCCCAACTATAAGCCCAAGGTGGTCACCTTTGAGGAGACCCTGCGGGAAAAGCTCCAGCGGGCGCAGGAAAAGGATCGTCCCCGAAAGGAGACCCGCGCGGCGATCCGCTCCGCGGAATATTCCGTGAAGGAGAAGCCGGTGTCCACCCGCATGGACGACAACGGCGTGAATGTCACCGAGCAGAGCGTGGAAATGATCCGCAACGCTTATCAGTTACAATATGTGATGAAGTCCATCAACAGCGACCTGACGGTGCTCAAAGCCGCGATTCAGGGATGATGCGCGCGTAACGGAGAATAAAAGGAGAGAGACACAATGGCCTTTTTAAGCTCGATCAATATCATCGGCTCCGGACTGACCGCCCAGCAGCTTCGGCTGGACGTGGTGTCCGAGAATATTACCAATTCCACCACCACCAGAACGGAGAACGACGGCGGGGCCTACCGCCGCAAGATGGTGGTGTTTGAGGCCCAGTCCGGCAGGGAGAGCTTCCGCAGCGCCATGGCGAAGGCGGCGGGCAAAGCGGTGGCGAACCGGGATAACGGCGCAAACGCCGGCGGCGTCCGGGTGACGCAGATCGTGGACGATCCCTCCCCCTTGAAGCTGGTCTATGACCCGACCCACCCCGACGCCAACGAGGAGGGCTATGTGGAAATGCCCAATGTGGATACGGTCAAGGAGATCACGGATGCCATGGCGGCAACGCAGGCGTATTCGGCCAACGTCACGGCGTTCAACACGCTCAAAAGCGTGATCGCCAAGGGCCTTGAGATCGGCGGCTGACGCCGGAATGGGAGGAATTAGCGTATGATCACGCCTATTGAACAGATCACGAGTATTGTCCCTGAGGCGCGGAGCGCGGAAAAAGTCAACGCTTCGGGAGAGCAGGGCGCTTTCGGCGGCATCTTCCGTTCCGCCATTGAAAATGTCCGCCAGACGGACGCGGAAAAAACACAGGCGCAGTATCTCCTTGCCACCGGTCAGCTGGACAATCCCGCCGCGCTGACCATTGCCTCGACCAAAAATGAGATCGCGGTGAGCCTGCTGGTACAGCTGCGCAACAAGGCGCTGGACGCCTATTCCGAGCTGACGAGGATCAGCCTGTAACGGAATATAGCGGACGCGGCGAATTTCGCCGCGTCCGTCGTGAGCATTGATGGAGGAGGCAACCCCGGTTGAGCGAGAAGATAAAGAAGCTTTGGGAAACGGTCAAGGAACGCCTGAAAAAGGTGTCGAAAAAAGCGTACATCATCATCGGCGTTGTTGTGGTCGTACTGGCTGCCGCGCTGACCTTTGCGCTGAACAATAAGCCTTACAGCGTGTTGTTTACGGGCGTGAGCCCCAGTGAGGCGTCGTCCATTCTGTCCTTTTTGGAGGGGCAGGGCGTCACGGATTATAAGGTTGAGAATAACGATACCATTCTGGTCCCCAAGGGGAAGGAGGGCGCGCTGAAGGCACGGCTGGTGATGGAGGGGTACCCTCAGTCCGGCTATGCCTATTCGACCTATTATGACCATGTCGGCTCTCTCTCCACAGAGTCGGAGCGCAACAACGCCTATCTCCTGTTTTTACAGGAGAGCATCAGCAACGTCATTCGCAATTTTGACAATGTGAAGGACGCCAAGGTGTTCATCACCCGGGGCGAGGATCGGGGCTATGTGCTCGACAGCGGCAACGTGGTGGACGCCACGGCCGCGGTGCAGGTGACGATGAACGGCGCGGCGAAGCTGTCGAACCAGCAGGCCGAGGCCATCCGAAATCTGGTCTCCCACGCCGTACAGGGGCTGAAGATCGGCTCTGTGATCATCACCGACACCATGGGCAACACCTACACCTCCACCGACGAATATTCCAACAGCGATTCCTCCGCCCTCAAGCTGCAGCTGGAGGAGGCGTACCAGAATAAGACCCGTACTGACGTCTTGCAGGCGCTCATACCGTTTTTCGGCGAGGACAATGTCCGGGTGAGCGTGAACTGTCAGGTGGAGGTCAGCCAGCGCACAGTGAACTCCCGTGATGTGCAGCTCCCGGAGTGGGCGCAGGACGGCAGCACCGACGGCAAGGGCATCATCGGCTCTCGAATTTACGAGTATTATGTGGGTCGTCCCAATGAGGACGGCGTTGGCGGCGTGGTGGGCACCACCACCAACAGCGACCTGCCGGAATATGTGGAGAAAAAGACAGATACCGACGGTACGGAGGTAGAGATCAGCGGCAGCGGACAGACCGACTACGATAACCCCTGGACGGAGACCTCCGTCATCTACACGGCGGGCTATCTGAAGGACTGCACCGTGGCCGTCAGCGTTAACGCGGATGCCGCCGGCGGCATGGACGCGGACACCATCCGCACCCATGTGGCGCGGGCCGCCGGCATTGTCGGCACCGTAGACCCCACTACCGGCGAGGAATATCTTGCCGACAAGATCTCCGTTGTCACCATGAAGTTCTATTCGCCGGAGGTCATCCTGCCGAATACCGGCATCCCGGTGCCGCTGTGGATGCTCTACGCGGCGGCGGGCGGACTGCTGCTGTTCCTGATCCTGCTGATCGTGATTTTGCGGGTCCGCAAGAAGCGGAAAAAGAAGGCCGAGAAGGACAGGGAGCTCGACGAGCTGCTTGCCTCTGCCGGCTTCCCGCAGGCAGCGGCACCGGCTGTGGGCGCCGATGTGATGGCCCTCCAGACCGAAAAGAGCATGGAGCTGCGTAAGGAGGTACGGCAGTTCGCGAGCGACAATCCCGAACTTGCCGCACAGCTGATTCGCGGTTGGATGAGAGGGGGCGATGACAATGAGTGAGGCAGCGGCACCCGCGCAGGCGGTACAGCAGAAGAGTCCCAAGAAGCCCCTGCCGGAGCTGACCGGCCCGCAGAAGGCGGCGGCGGTGGTCATCGCGCTGGGCGCGGAAAAGGCGTCCAACCTCTATAAGTACATGGACCCCGAGGATGTGGAGCAGCTCACGCTTGAGGTCGCGCGGCTCGGCTACCTTAACTCCGAGCAGACCGAGAGCGTACTCACCGAGTTTACCCAAATGTGCATGACCAATAAGGCCGTCACCGAGGGCGGGCTGGAGTATGCGCGCTCTGTTTTGGAAAAGGCCTACGGTGAGCAGGCGGCCGACGACCTCTTGAACAAGGTGACAAGGACGCTCAAAAACCGTGAATTTGCCTTCATGAACAAGGCCGATGTCAAGTCCCTCTATTCCGCGCTGCAAAACGAGCGGCCCCAGACCATTGCGCTGGTGCTCTCCTATGTGGAGGCGGAAAAGGCTGCCGGCGTGGTGGCCCAGCTTGAAGAGAGCAAGCAGGTTCAGGTGGTTGAGAATATTGCGAGGATCGAAAGCGTCTCGCCTGCCGCGATCAAAATCGTTGAGGCAGAGATGAGCAAGAAGTTCTCCAGCATTCTCACCAGTGCTAATGTCAAGGTGGGCGGCATCGACTATGTGGCCGCCATTATGAACAACATCGACCGCGCCAGCGAGAAGAACATCTTCGACGGCCTCTCTGAGCGCGATCAGGTTCTCGCGGACGAGATCCGCAAGCGGATGTTCGTGTTCGAGGACATCATCACCATGGACGACCGCTCCGTGCAGCGCTTCCTGCGGGATTGCGACCCGAGAGACGTGGTGCTCTCCCTCAAGTCCGCCAATTCCGATGTGGCCAACAAGCTGTTCAGCAATATGTCTACCCGTATGGCGCAGAACATCAAGGACGATCTGGAGATCACCACCAATGTCCGTATGCGCGACGTGGAGGAGGCGCAGCAGAGGATCGTGGATATTATCCGCGACCTGGAGGAAAAGGGCGTTATTGTCATCATGAAGGGCGGAAAGGACGATATCATTGCCTAACCTATGGAAATACATTGCTCACCCGAAGGCGGAGCCGTATCAGTTCACTGAGGCGGAGGAGCTTTTGACCGACGAGCCGCAGATGCCTTCCTCCGAGACTGCTGAGGACGCGGCGCCTCTGCCGGAGGAGGAATCGGCGCTGGAGGAGCCGTCTGAAAGCACGGACACCCTCCGCTACGCCGAGGTACAGGCCGACCGGCTCCTGCGGGACGCCAAGCGTCAGGCGGAGGCCATTCGGGAGCAGGCGGAGCGGGAGGCGGAGCAGCAGCTCGCGGAGCTGCGGGAGCAGGCCCGCAAGGAGGGTTACGACGCAGGCTTCTCCGAAGGGGAGAAGGACGGCGCCGCCAAGGCCGAGGAGGAGGGCCGCCGGCTCTATCAGGAGCGCTGCGACGCCCTGTCCGCCGAGGTCAGCCGGTTTTTGGAGCGCTCCAGCGACGCGCTGGATCAGCAGTTGGAGCGGAATGTGGACGAGATGCGGGATCTTGCTATCGCGGTGGCGGAAAAGGTGGTCAGCGTCAGCCTGAAAAGCAGCTCCGAGGTCATTGGAAAGATGATCCACACGGCCATCGACAAGCGCAAGCGCCGGGAATGGGTGCGCATCTATCTGGCGGAATGTGACGCCAAGCGGCTCCAGCCCATCTCGCCGCCTCTGGCGGCGGCGCTGGCGTCCCTCTCCGATCAGGTGCGGATTGTGCCGGTGGCGGACGACGAGTCGGGGACCTGTATCATCGAAATGCCCGACGAGATCATTGACGCCAGCGCGTCTACCCAGCTGAGCAATATCCGCAGCATAGTCGCCGACGTTCCGGCGGACGCGCCGCGGCAGGAGTTTGAAATCAGAGGAGGCGGGCCGGGTCATGTTCCGCAATATGATTCGACAGGTTTATAACGCGCAGACCTACAGCCTCACCGGCAAGATCGAAAACATCGTGGGTATGTCCATCGAGGCCTCCGGCGGCCACGCCGCCGTGGGCGACATCTGCCGTATTTACAACGGCGAGACCGGCAAGCAGATCAACGCCGAGGTGGTGGGCTTCAAAAACGACCGCATCCTGCTGATGCCCTACGCCGACATGAGCGGCATTTCCGCAGGCAACTTCGTGCGCAACACCGGCCGCCAGCTGACGCTGAAAATGGGCGAGTTCCTGCGGGGCCGGATCATCAACGCCTTGGGCCAGCCCATCGACGGCCGGGGGGACTTTTCCGACGGAGAGCTTTTCTGCGTCAGCGGCAAGCAGATCAACCCCCTTGACCGCCCCCCCATCCGGGAGCGGATGGACTTCGGCGTGAAGGCCATCGACGGGATGCTGACCATCGGCAAGGGCCAGCGTATCGGTATCTTCGCCGGTTCCGGCGTGGGCAAGAGCACCCTCATGGGCATGATCGCCAAGAACGTGCAGGCGGACATCAATGTCATCGCGCTGGTGGGCGAGCGAGGCCGAGAGGTGCTGGAATTCGTGCAGAAGGATCTGGGCGAGGAGGGTATGCGCCGCTCCGTTCTGGTGGTAGCAACCTCGGATCAGCCCGCCATGCTGCGGATGAAGTGCCCCGGCGTGGCCACCGGCATCGCGGAATACTTCCGGGATCAGGGCTACCACGTTTTGCTGATGATGGACTCCCTGACCCGTTTCGCCATGGCCCAGCGGGAGATCGGCCTGGCGGTGGGAGAGCCGCCGGTGGCGCGAGGCTACACGCCCTCCATCTACGCGGAGCTGCCCAAGCTCCTTGAGCGCAGCGGCAACTTCGAGCGGGGTTCCATCACCGGCGTCTATACCGTGCTGGTGGAGGGCGACGATACCAACGAGCCCATCGCCGACACCGTGCGCGGCATTTTGGACGGACACATCGTCCTCTCCCGCGCGTTGGCCAACAGCAACCATTACCCCGCCATCGACGTGAGCGCCAGCATTTCCCGTCTGATGAACGAGATCGTTTCACCGGAGCACCGGCAGCTGGCTTCCCGTATCCGGGATATTCTGAGCGTTTATGAAAAGAACGCGGACTTGATCGCCATCGGCGCTTACAAGCCGGGCAGCAACCGAAAGCTGGACTTCGCCCTTTCTAAAATCGACGCGGTCAACGGCTTTCTGACCCAGGAGGTGGACGAGTCGTTCACCTATGACCAGTGCATCGAGCAGATGCGCGCCATCCTTGCCTGAGAGACTGAATAGGAAGGAAAGCTATGCAGAAATTCCGATTTTCCCTGAATACCGTGCTGGCCTACAAGCAGCAGATCGAGGATTCCCTGCAAAGTGAATACAGCGCGGCACTGGCCCGTGTGCGGGAGCAGGAGGAGACCCTTGAGGCGCTCCGGCAGGCGTACCGGGGCTGCGGCGCGGAGTACACGGCGGCCTGCGGGGCGGGCCTTGCCATCCTTGAGGCGCTGGCCTATCAGGGCCGCCTGCGGGCCTTCGAGCGGGAGATCGAGGAAGGCGAAAAGCAGCTCCAGCAGCTTCAGGAACAGGCGGAGGAAAAGCGTCAGGCAGTGGTGGAGGCCCGGAAGGAAACGGCCTCCCTTGAAAAGCTGAAGGAGAAAAAGCTGGGCGAGTACAACAAGGCGTTCTCCAAAAGCGAGGAGCTTGCGGTGGAGGAATTCATCAGCGCCGTCCGGGCGCGGCAGCAGGCGTGATAAAAACGAGTCCGATCCGGCGGGTGACCGCCGTTTTGGAATATACATTCTCAAATAGAAAGGAGGGAAACGAACATGGAACAGATGAATCAGGCGGTGCTTGGCATGATGCAGATGGTCACGGCGGGGAAGTCCCAGCGAACCGAGTCCGGGAATCGAACCGGGAAGGACGAAAACGCCAAGGACTTCGGCGCTATGCTGCGCGACCGTCAGACAGCGGACAACGCCGCAGAAACGGCACAGGATACGGTGAAAGTACCCACCGGCACGGCGAAGAGCGCACCGGCCGTCGATACGGACGGACTGGAGCAGCAGATGCTGCTGGCGACAATGGCACTGGCCCAGAATCCCATCGTGATCCTGCAAGATGTCCAGCCGGAGGCTCAGGAGAGCGGCACGGCGGTGGAACTTATGCCCCTTCAAACGGAGCAGGTACCCCAGCAGAGTATGGCACCGGTCCTCGAAACGGAACCGGAGGCCCCGCAGCTTCAGACCGTGGAAACGCCGCAGGACGCGCCCCAGACCGAAACGGGCAAGGCTGACAGCGGCGAAAGCCGTGGCAGCGAACTGCCGATGGAGGAGCTTCACGCGGAGAGCCGCACCGAGCAGGCCGACGTGGAGCCTCAGCCGGTATTCCGGGACATCAAGGCCGTACCCGTCAAGGTAGGCGAGGTGTACCAGCCAGAGCAGACGGCTGCGGTAGAGGTCAAGGATCTTGGCGACACGCTGACCCAGGCCATCGACCGGGGCGAGAACCGGCTGGAGCTGCAATTACAGCCCGCCGAGTTGGGCCGCATCCGGGTAGAGATGCGCTGGAGCGACGAGGGCGCGCTGCACGTGATCCTTCACGCCGAAAGCACCCGCACCCAGAGCCTTCTGGAAAAGGACATGGCCAGCTTGCAGTCGCTTCTTGGCCGGGAGACCCAGCAGGAGGTCAAGGTCGAACTGCCCCGTGAGCAGGAGGCCCCCCGTCAGAGCTTTGACGATGGCCGTCAGAACGGCGGACAGCAGCAGCACCAGCAGGAACAGCGGCAGAGCAGCCGCCACAGCGGACAGGATTTCCTGCATCAACTTCGGCTGGGACTGATCCCGGCGGAAGAAGTATCATAAGAGAAAGGAAGTGAAACAATGGGCAGCTATATGGGCGATATTTCCAGCATCGGCTCCATCGGCTCCGGAAATCAGCTTCCCGCGGATTTGAAGGTGAAGTCGAAAAGCGACAGCATGGGGCTGGATATGACCGACTTCCTCAAGCTGATGGTAGCGGAGCTGACCAACCAGAGCATTGACCAGACGGCGGACACCTCGGATATGCTCAACCAGATGGTGCAGATGCAGATGGTGCAGGCGCTGGTGAACATGACGGACGCCTCCGTGATGAGCTACGCCGCGTCTCTGGTGGGCAAGCAGGTCACCGTGGGCCAGTACGACAGCGAGGGCAAGCTCCAGGAGGTCGTGGGCACCGTCACCGGCACCGGCACCTACAACGGCAGTCAGGTGGTGTTCGTGGGCGACAAGTACTACCCCCTCAGCGAAATTCTGGCGGTAGGCACCCTGCCTCCCAAGGTGGAAAAGCCGGAGGAGACCAAGCCGGGCGAGACGCCGCCGAAGGTGGACAGGCCGGAGGAACCGGAACTGTAAGAAAGGAAGGAACCTATGGTCAACCGGATATATGGCGGCGTGATCGCCCCACAAGAGCCGGTACGATCCGGGCAGCAAACGCGGCAGGGCGGCGATTTCCACGCGGCGCTGCAACAGGAGCTGCAACGGAGCGAGCAGACGAGGGAGGTTGCATTCTCCAAGCACGCGATCTCACGGGCTGAGCAGCGGGGCATTGAGATCACCCCCAACCTGATCGACCAGCTCAAGGGCAGTATGATCCGGGCGCAGGCCAAGGGCGCGACGAACATTTTGGCTATGGACGCGGAAAAGGCGTTTATCATCAATGTGCCCAACGCCAAGGTCATCACCGCCATTACACAAGAGGAAATGAAAGAAAGCGTATTCACCAATATTGACGGCGCCGTGTTCCTGTAATAATATAACAGACAGCAGGACCGGTTTACGGAGGCTGTCGCGCACTGTCCGATTGACGGCGCGCGGCGCGGCGTCAGAACCGAAAGGAGATCAGCAAAACAAATGACCGGAGCAATGTATGCGGCGATCGCGGGCCTGAAGACCCACATGAGCAAGCTGAATGTGGTAGGCAACAACATCGCCAATGTCAACACAAACGGCTATAAATCCCAGCGCACGGTTTTCCGTGACGCGCTGTACACCATGTACAGCGGCGGCTCGGACGGCACCACCACCACCGGCAGTAAGAACCCCTCTCAGATCGGCTATGGCTCTCAGGTGTCCAGCATCGATCTGAACATGACCACGGGCAACTATTCTCCCGGCAACGCTATGGACTGTATGCTCTATGGCGACGGCTTCTTCCTGGTGGGCAACAAGACCACAGCCGCGACCATCACGGGCATGGACCCCGCCAGCTTCAAGGCTTTGAAGCTCACCCGTGTGGGTGACTTCCGCTTCGGCGCGGACGGCTATCTGGTGGACGGCAAGGGCAACCCCGTCTACGGCTTTATGAACACAGGCGTGGACGCGAAGGGCAACCCGCAGATCAGCGACCAGCTGGTGCCCATCCGCCTGCCCAAGGTGGACGGCAAGACGATCAAGTACGCGGTGGAAAAGGATAATGACGACAAGTACATCGCGCTGAAGGATGCCACGGGCCTCAAGGACCCCGGTGACCCTGCCAGTGACCCGGTGGAGCTGCCCTTCGCCTCTTTGGACAGCATCAGCATCGACACCAAGAGCGGCCGTATTTCCGGCACCGTGAAGGATACGGACAGCGTTGTCACCATCGGCTATCTGGCCGTGGGCAACCCCACCAACCCCGACGGCGTGACCCACGAGGGCGAGTCCTATTACTCTTGCAGCGACGGCGCCGGCGATCTGAAGATCACCATGCTGGGCGGCGTGGCCGCGGATCTGGGCATCACCCATGTCAACGGTCATCTGGACAAGGGGGATAAGACGGACGCGGACTTTACCCCCAACACCAAGGCCGCCATCGGCTCCGCCGGTTCCACCACCCTCTACACCGGCGGTCTGGAAGGCTCCAACGTGGATCTTGCCACCGAGATCTCCGAAATGATCACCACCCAGCGGGGCTATCAGGCCAACACCCGCATCATCACCGTGACGGACTCCATGCTCGAAGAGCTGGTGAACATGAAGCGGTAAGCGGCGAACCTAATTTATAACGATACGCGGGCGACGGGACGCGCAGCCGTCCCGCCGCCCCGCGGGAAAGCGAGAGTGCCATGATCCTTTTAACAAAAAGAAATCAAGAGAAATTTCTGCTGAACCACACGCAGATCGAGTGCATCGAGAGCATTCCCGAGGTGAAGATTACCATGATGAACCACGATTTCTTCCTTGTGCGCGAGAGCGTGGAGGAGATCATTGATAAAATTGCGAATTACAACGCCAAGGTCCAGGACATTCACCGTGAGATCACGGTGACGGACAAGCGTTGAACAGATAAAAAGAAAAGAACAACAGGAGGGAAGAGTGCTCCGGCCAAGGGGAGCGAGAGAATATGAACCTAAATTATATTATCGGTCTGGTTGGTGCCGTTGTGGTCTGTATCTTCGGTATGGTCACCAGCGTCAAGCTGGGCGCCCAGCCGCCAATCACCATCAATTTCGACAATATCATAAACTTCTTTGACCCGGCCAGTATCCTCATCGTCATTGGATGCACGATCTTCATCGTTGTGGCCAGCTTCCCGGGGAAGATGCTCAAGGCGATGCCCAAGCACTTCAAGATCATCCTGAACAACAAGCTCTACGACCCCGGCAAGTACATCGACCAGCTGGTTGATCTCGCCCAGATCGCCCGTAAAAACGGTCTGCTGGCGCTGGAGGAGAAGGCCAACAGTCAAGAGGACCCCTTCTTCAAGCAGGCCATCATGCTCATCGTGGACGCCTACGATCAGGACAAGGTGCGGAGCATTTTGGAAAACGACATCGAGTGTATGTCTGCCCGCCACGAGGATGCGGCGGCCATGTACGATAAAGCCTCCGCCGTGGCCCCGGCCTTCGGCATGGTGGGTACGCTCGTGGGCCTCATCAATATGCTCAAGGGCATGAGTTTGGACGGCGACGGCGCCTCGAACATCGGCTCGGACATGGGCACGGCGCTGATCACCACGCTCTACGGCTGTATCCTCGCCCACATGGTCTTCGGCCCCATCGCAACGCTGCTGCGCAACCGCGACGAGGAGGAGGTCCTCTGCAAGATGATCATTGTGGAGGGCATCATGTCCATTCAGGCGGGCGAGAACCCCAAGTTCCTGCGTGACCGTCTGCTGACCTACATGGCGCAGAAGCAGCGGGAAGGCTCCGGCAAGGGCAAGGGCAAGGGCGCCGACAAGGGCGGCGAAGAGGAATAACACATACCCGAAGCACACTTCGGGGAATGGAGGAAGTAGCTTGAAAAAAAAGTCAAAGGGTGGTGGCGGCGCAAACTGGATGGACACCTATGGCGACATGGTGACGCTCCTGCTTTGCTTTTTCGTGCTGCTCTATTCTATGTCCACCATCAGCGAGGAAAAATATAAGGCCATCGTGCTGAGCTTCAACCCCAACGCGGTGGAAACGCCCACGGTAACGCCGGGCGGAGACGGTCCCAGCGCCGACCCCGAGCAGGGCGAGGGTATGCTGGAGATGGATCAGGCGCAGGTGGACGCGCAGATCGACGACCTTTACGAGAAGCTGAAGGAATATGTCTCCTCGCAGCAGGGGACGCAGGGTGAGATCTCCGTCACCCGCGGCGACGGCAAGGTGTTCATCGCCTTCAACCAGTCTGTATTTTTCGACGGAGACAGCCCCGTGCTGCGCGAGGAGAGTCTCCCTGTGCTGGACGCGGTGAGCGAAATGCTCAGCGCGGCCACGGACGCCATCGACGAGGTGCGGGTGCTGGGCCACACGGCTCAGGCCAGCCCCAACGAAATCAACAATCCGAAAAAGGATCGAACCCTTTCCAGTCAGCGGGCAACCAATGTTGTCATTTATGTGCAGGAGCACTCCACCCTTGACCCCGCGCGGCTCGTGAGCGAGGGCATCGGCCAGTGGCGGCCCATTGCGGACAACAGCACGAGCGAGGGACGGGCGAAAAACCGCCGCGTGGAGATGATCGTCAGCGGGCGGAACATTGAAGAGGAACTGAAAAACGGCATCCAGCAGTTTGAAACTTGAACATACAGCCACACAATGGCGCTTTGAAGATGTTGGGAGGGTATGGGTAGATCCTCCCGGCAGAGTATGAGGGATTTGCATGGCAGAAGTATTATCACAAAGTCAGATCGACGCCTTGCTCCACGCGGTGCAAAGCGGAGAGAAGGATCTGAACGAGCCTGCGGCGGAGCAGGAAAAGAAATACCGAAAATATGACTTCAGCAGTCCGAGGAAATTCACCAAGGACCGCATCAAAATGCTCAACGGCATTTTCGACAACTATTCGCGCATCATCAACTCGCGCCTCAATGCGCGGCTGCGCGCCAACTGCGAAATTACCGTGGAGAGTATCGAGGAGCAGCGATACTATGAATTTTCCAACGCCTTGACGGAGAGCGACGTGCTGGCGCTGGTGAAGGTGACGGTGAAGAATAAGGAGCAGGACGTTCCGCTCCTATTCTATCTCTCCACGCCGACGGCCCTGAGCATGATGGACCGGCTGATGGGCGGCGAGGGCACATCGGACGAATCGCTTCCGGTGGATTATACCTACACAGATCTGGAGCTTCAGCTTTACGAGGACCTCGTGAGCGATATGGTTTCCGTAATGGGCAGCAGCTGGGAGAATTACATTCCCATTGAGTTCGTATATAGCAAAACCGACGTCAACCCGACGCTCAGCCAGATCATCGGTTTGGACGAGATCGTCGTTATCGTGGACATGAAAATGCAGTTCCCCAATATCGCGGGACGCATGAGCATTTGTCTGCCGGGTGAGATGCTGACGAACATCTTTGCGGAGATCAGCCGGGAGAATCCCGTCCGCAAGCTGACCACGGAGGACAAATCGGAGGAGATCTTTGATAAGCTCCGCGATTCCAGCCTTGAGATCGTCTCGATCCTCGGAGAGACGAGGCTCTCGCTCAACGACGTATACCACCTCAATGTCGGAGATGTGATCGACCTCGGCTGCACGAAGGATTCGTCGATCTACCTCGATATCGGCGGTTATCACTGGTTTACCGGAAAAATCGGAACACATAAGAAAAATATGGCTGTGAAGATAGACAACGTGTGCTATCAGGCCGAACAAAGGAGTGAATAGGCGAATGGAGAAAGAACTGTTTAGCCCAATGGAAATAGACGCCATTGGGGAAATGATGAACATCAGCCTTGGCTCCTCGGCAACGGCCGTATCGAATATGCTCGATCACCGTGTGGACATCACGACACCGAAGGTTTCCGTCGTGGCGGTCAAGGATTTCACCATCGGCAAGCTCGAGCCCGCGATGGGCGTGGAGATCAAGTATGTAGAGGGGCTTGAGGGCAGCAACATCATGCTGCTGCGCAAGAGCGACATCAAGGTCATCGTTGATATCCTCATGGGCACCGAGACGCCGGAGGAGGAGTTTGAGCTTGATGATCTGACCATCAGCGCCGTGTGCGAGGTGATGAATCAGATGATGGGCGCGGCGGCGACCGCCCTGTCGGATTTCCTCGGCTACCCCGTCAATATCTCCACGCCGGAGCCCTTCGAGCTGGAGGATCTTGAGGAATTCAAGAGGACGCATCTGCCGCAGGGTGTGGATAATGTCGTGGTCGTGCGCTTCTCCCTCAAGATCGAGAACGCCCTTGAGAGCGAGTTTATGAACGTGATGAGCGTATCGCTTGCCAAGGAGCTGCTGCGCGGACTGGGCCTCGGAGACGAGGACGAGGAGGAAGCGCCTCCCGCACCGGCTCCCGAACCCGCGCCTGCCCCTGCGTCCGACGAGGGCAGCGGCGGCGGACGGATGCTCTCACAGGCGGAGATCGAGGCGCTGATGGCCGGGAACGCAGGCGGCGGAGATGCCGCGTCCGCTCCCGCACCGGAGCCTGCTCCCGCCGCGGAAAGCGGCGGCGGCAGACAGCTTTCACAGGCAGAGATCGAAGCACTGATGGCGGGAAACGCAGGAGGCGCGCCCGCAGCAGAGCCGGCTCCCGACCCTGCTGCTGCACCGGCTCCGGCCGCCGCGCCGCAGCCGCA
>OIXG01000321.1_pt1 | contig 61105 bp, 62 predicted proteins | sample 1587731 | NCBI WGS metagenome assembly OIXG01 (sample SAMEA3888908, study PRJEB22519) | human gut metagenome | biome: human gut; feature: human-associated habitat; material: faeces | place: Denmark | collected 2010 | reverse complement strand
AGTATAGAAGTGCGCCCTTTAGTTCCTAAAGGGATTTTATCAGTTCGCCAAACTGAAAGTTTCCGTTGCTTGTCTATTTATATAAAGCCTCTTTTTTTTGCTTCTTCAATCAATATAGGTTGAATTAAAGGATATGTCCAATTTTCAACTAACTTATCTGAAATCAATATCTTCTCAATCTCACTATGTAATTCCTCAAATGAGTTAATGTCTGCAATAAATAACATTCCGAAAGTTTCATCATCAATATTTTCATTTACTCGTGTCTTTCCTTTAACAGAATACACACATATTGGTTCAATTCTAAAATCAACTGCTCCTGTTTCTTCTTGTAATTCTCTTTTAGCTGTTTCTAAAATACTTTCTCCAGGTTCTCTGTGACCTCCTGGTATTTCATAAGTCTCTCTTTCTTTGTGTTTACAGAATACCCACTTGTTATCTGTTTTGGATATTATCACTGCAAACTTCAAAAATTCATCTGCGACATTGTCATAAAATTTTACTTCTACCATTCTATCAATACCTCGTCAAATTCAAATTTATCTAACTGTTTTATGAATTAAAATCTACTGATTGTAATGATACAACACTTCTTTTCCATGCCTTTCAGCATACTCAATTTCTTTTTTCACAGATGTTCCAATATAACCATCCATATTTACAACATATATTCCATCACTTAAATCTGTTTTTCTGTAATGAGCATCTTCAAGTTTTAAAAGTTCATCTTCAGTTGGAACAATATTATCTTCACAATAAACACATTGTAATATATTATATCTTATATCCTTTGCTTATTTCAAGGTCATAAGCAATTTTTTTCATATCTTCGGCAAATTTCATGCTTCCACAAATTGTATAAGTTTTCACCCAATCACCTCATCAAATTCCGATTTGTTGCTCACTTTTCGTATTCAAATTATACCATAAAACTTGTGAACAGTTCTACCGCAACTTTGGACTATATGAGAAAAGTCCGAACAGTTTTCTGCCCGGACTTCCTCGCTCAATCATAAATCAATTCCGCTTTCACAATCTCCTCTGCCTGTGCCTTGCAAGCGTTCATCTGCCGCACCCATTCCATTTGATTATCGGCTTTCAGTTGCTCGGTCACGCCGTACTGCTTTGCCAGCTTCGGCACGATCAGCTCCATGCGGTTTCGTGCCGCTTCGTCAATCTCGGCGCAATACTGTCTTACGGACACCCGTCTATACCGGGCTTTCCGTTTTTCAAGAAAAGCCTCGCAGAGTTTGCCGCCCGCAGGCGGCAAATCAAGTGCGAGCCTTTTGCCCAAAAAGGGCAAAGCCCTTTTTGGGCAGTCTCAATATCAGATTCCGAAGAAGCGCTTTCCGTTTTCCCAGGTGGCCTGCTCCACCTCCTGAGGGGTCATGTCCCGCAGCTGGGCAATCTTCTCCGCCACCAGGTGAACGTAGGTGGAGTCGTTGCGGCGGCCCCGGTAGGGCGCCGGGGTCAGGTAGGGGGCGTCCGTTTCGATCATCAGCCGGTCCATGGGCACGGCCTGGATGACCTCCGGGGCCTTCCGGGCGTTTTTGAAGGTGGCCGCTCCGTTGAAGGACAGGTACCACCCCATATCCACCAGCTCCCGGGCCATTTCCACGGACCCGGCGAAGCAGTGGAACACCCCCCGCAGGCCGGGAAATTCCCGGACGATGGCCATGGTGTCGGCGTGGGCGTCCCGGTCGTGGATGATCACCGGCAGCGACAGCTCCCGGGCCAGGGCCAGCTGGCTGCGCAGCACCTGCTGCTGCAGGGGGCGGGGGGGATTTTCCGGCCAGTAGTAGTCCAGGCCGATCTCGCCGATGGCCACCACCTTGTCCTCCCGGGCCAGGGCGCGGATGGCGTCCAGGTCCTCCGGGCGGAAATCGCCGCAGTTTTCCGGATGGATGCCCACGGCGGCGTAGACATGGGGGAAGCGGCGGGCCAGCTCCACCGCCGTCCGGGAGGACGCCGCGGTGCAGCCGGGATTCACCACCAGGCCGACGCCCTGCTCCGGCAGGGAGGCCAGCAGGGTCTCCCGGTCGCCGTCGAACTGGTCGTCGTCATAGTGGGCATGGGTGTCAAACAGCATAGGGGGCCTCTCAATCCAGATGGACCCGGCCCAGCTGGGCGTCAGCCACATACTCGCTTTTCAGCCGGCGCAGCTGGTCCATGTGGGGGGTGCGCAGGTGAATCTGCTGCTGCTCCTCCGTCTCCCACTGCTCCACCAGGAGGATCTCGTCGGCATTCTGGACGGACAGGAAATAGTCATACCGCAGGCAGCCGTCCTCCCGGCGGATGGCGTCGATGACGCCATGGGTGGTCAGCTGGCGCAGAAAGGTCTCCCGGCAGCCGGGCTTGGCCAGATAGCGCACATACAGAGTCAAGGTGTTTTCCATGGTGATTTCTCCTTTATGAATAGCGCCGGTCCAGAATTTCGATCATGGCGGCCATGGCGTTTTCCCGGCAGTCCGGCAGGATGTGGACCCCCGGCACCCGGTGCACCGTCGGAATGGCGTTTTCCGGGGCGAAGGCCATGCCGGCGTATTCCAGCATGGGGATATCGTTGGCGTGGTCCCCCACGCAGCAGACATTCTCCTGCCGCACGCCCAGAAGCTCCGCCAGGCGGCGGACCATGCCGCCCTTGTTGGCTCCCCGGGCGGTGATCTCCAGCAGGTTCACGGCGGAGGCCACCACCTCGTATTCCCGGCTCCAGTCCTGGGCCCGGATGGCCTCCTCCAGCTGCCGCAGCCGCTGGGGCTCCTCCTCGAACAGCAGCTTGGCAATAGGTGACGGGGCCTGGTCCAGGCTGTCGATCTGCTGGGAGGGGGTGTGGGTCAGGTGCAGGTGGCGGGCGGTGATCTCGTTGGGGTTCACCACATGGATGGAGTTGTCGTCGTGATAAATTTCATAGGTCAGGCCCGGTATCAGCTGCGACAGCTGCCGCACATGATCCCGGATGCACTCCGGCAGAAAGGCGGTGCGCAGATACCGCCCCGCCGGGAAGTCGTAGATGGCCGCGCCGTTGAACAGCACCGTGGGGCCGTTCATGGGCACGCCGTCCATGACGCTGGCGAAGGAGGGCAGGGCCCGGCCGGTGGCCACGGAAAATGTCCCGCCCTGGGCCATAAAATACTCGATGGCGTCCCGGTTTTCCCGGGATATGGCCGGGACGGGCCCGCCGCTGCGCAGGGCCCCCTCGGTATACACCATGGTGTTGTCAAAATCGCTGGCGATGAGCACGCCGTCAAACTTTCCCACGGCTCAGCCCTCCGATGCCGGGGAGCTGCCGCCGCCGCTTCTGCGGCGTCCACCCCGGTGCCGGGGACGGCGGCGGGACTGGACCCCCTCCTGGGCCTCGCCTGCGGGCTTCTGGGGCGGCTTGGGGGCGGCGGGCTTGGGGGGATTCTTGGCCGCCTGGGGACGGCTGCCGCCCTCCTGGGGCCGGTCGCCGGACTTGCGGCGGCGGCTGCGGGGCTTTTCGTCAGTCTTGGGGGCCTCCGGACGCTTTTTCTCCGTCTGGCGGGGCTTTTCGGCCTTTTCCGGGGCCTTTTCCCCGGCCTGCTGGGGACGGCTGCCGCCCTTTCTGCGGCGGTCGTTCCGGCGGCGGGGAGGACGCTCCTCCCGGGCGGGGGCGTCGGGGTCAAAGTCCGCGATGACCAACGGCATGGGGACCTCATCCTCGGGCCGCTCCTCCACATACCGCTCGGGCCGCTCCTGGGGCACCTGGATGCCGTCGCGGCTTCCTTTGCCGTTGCGCAGGACGCACACCTCGCAGTTGTGATAGCACCGGGGGGAATCCGGCTTTTCGTCCAGCCGGACCTTCATGGTCTCCCGGAGCACGTTCACCTCGCACACGTTGCCGGGGCCGTCGGGGGTCTGGACAAAGGAGTCGTTTTTGGGCATGCGCTTCAGGGCGTCCTCATAGGCGTCCTGCTCGTATTTCAGGCAGCACATCAGCCGCCCGCAGGTGCCGGAGATTTTGGTGGGGTTCAGGGACAGGCTCTGGGTCTTGGCCATTTTGATGGACACCGGCACAAAGTCGTCCAGGAACTGGGCGCAGCAGAAGGGCCGGCCGCAGATGCCCAGGCCCCCCAGCATCTTGGCCTCGTCCCGGACGCCGATCTGCCGCAGCTCGATGCGGGCCCGGAACACGGAGGCCAGGTCCTTCACCAGCTCCCGGAAGTCCACCCGCCCGTCGGCGGTGAAGAAGAACAGGATCTTGTTCCCCTCGAAGCTGCACTCCACCCGCACCAGCTTCATCTCCAGCTTGTGCTGGAGGATCTTCTTCTGGCAGATGTCGAAGGCCTCCTTTTCCCGGGCGCGGTTGTGGGCCGCCGTCCGGCGGTCATTTTCCGTGGCCACCCGGACCATGGGCCGCAGGGGCTGGATGACGCAGCAGTCGTCCACCGGGTGGTTGCCCATGGTACACTGGGCGTATTCCAGGCCCTGGGCCGTCTCCACGATGACGTGGTCCCCGGTCTGCACCTGCACGTCGCCGGGGTCAAAGAAGTAGGTTTTGCATCCGCTGCGGAAGCGGACGCTGATCACAGTTGTCATATAGTTAAGTCCTTTCGTATATCCGTATAGCTCATGTCTCTCATAGCAGCTCCTGCCACCCGGCGCACAGGGCCCCCAGCACATGGCCCACGCCCACGTTATAGCGGCACTCCAGGCAATAGCGCTTCATCAGCTCCGTCAGGCCCCGGAGCTGCCGGACGGTAAGGCCCCGGCGCAGCTCCTCCGTCCCGGGGATATCCGCCGGGTCCGGCTTTCCATAGGCGGCCAGCAGGGCCTCGGCGGCGGCGCGCCATCCGGCCTCCAGCAGCTGCTGCAGCTGCTCCCGCTTCAGGCGCTTGTTCTCCAGCCCCACCAGGTATTGGCTCACCGGCAGCAGCTGTCCGCTGGCAAAGGCCCGGCACAGGTCCCGGGCGGTGTCGTCCCGGGCGTCCTCGTCCCCGCCCCGGAGCTTCCACTCCACACAGCGGGAGCGGATGGTGGGCAGCAGCGCCGCCGCCGTCTCCGCGCAGAACAGGAAGGCCGCATAGGGCGGGCCCTCCTCCACCAGCTTCAGCAGCACGTTCTGGTCCCGCTGGTTCAGGGCGTCGCAGTCCGGGAAGATATACACCTTGGCGGCCCCGTCGTTGGGCCGGATATAGGCGTCCTGCCGCAGCCTGCGCAGCAGGTCCACCGGCAGCTCCCGGTGGTCGGGGTCCTGCACCGTCTGCACGTCCGGGTGGATGTCCTCCATCACCTTGCGGCACTGGCGGCATTGCAGGCAGGGCCGCCCCCCCTCCGCCTGGCACTCCATGGCGGCGGCGGCGAAGCGGGCGGCGGCCATGCGGTCCCCGCTGCCGGAGAAAATGATGGCATGGGGCAATGCGCCGCCCTGGGCGGCCCGGCGCAGGCGGCGGGCCAATGTGCTGTTTTCCGGCAGAAGCTGCCCCATGGTCCGCCCTCCCTTCCATGGCCGCTGTGATGGTCATACGAACCGATTCTATAAGTATAGCACACCCCCGGGTTCCTCCGCAAGGCGCAGGCGCGGCTTTTCCACAAAAAATAGTTTCCTGTCGGGAGAATATTCCCGGTAATTTTCGGCCATAATGGCAAAAAGATTCCTTTTTGCGAAAATGCTCTTGCTTTTGGCGGGGGATGTGCCTATAATGAGATGTTCGTAACTATATTTTATATACGGAGGGAACTAAATGAGTAAGAAGTATTGCTATCTCTTTACCGAGGGCAACGCCAAAATGCGCGAGCTGCTGGGCGGTAAGGGCGCCAATCTGGCCGAGATGACCAACATTGGCCTGCCCGTGCCCCAGGGCTTCACCATCACCACCGAGGCCTGCACCCAGTATTATGAGGATGGCCGCCAGATCAACGACGCCATCATGGCCGAGATCATGGAATACATCGAGAAGATGGAGAAGATCACCGGTAAGAAGTTCGGCGATCACGAGAATCCCCTGCTGGTCTCCGTCCGCTCCGGCGCCCGGGCCTCCATGCCCGGTATGATGGACACCATCCTGAACCTGGGCCTGAACGAGGACGTGGTGGACGTTATCGCCAAGAAGTCCAACAACCCCCGCTGGGCCTGGGACTGCTACCGCCGCTTTATCCAGATGTACTCCGACGTGGTCATGGAGGTGGGCAAGAAGTATTTCGAGCAGCTCATCGACGAGATGAAGGAGAAGAAGGGCGTCACCCAGGACGTGGAGCTCACCGCCGAGGATCTGAAGGAGCTGGCCGGTCAGTTCAAGGCCGAGTACAAGTCCAAGATCGGCGAGGACTTCCCCTCTGACCCCAAGGAGCAGCTCATCGGCGCCATCAAGGCCGTGTTCCGCAGCTGGGACAACCCCCGCGCCAACGTGTATCGCCGTGACAACGACATCCCCTATTCCTGGGGCACCGCCGTCAACGTGCAGTCCATGGCCTTCGGCAACATGGGCGACGACTGCGGCACCGGCGTGGCCTTTACCCGCAACCCCGCCACCGGCGAGAAGAAGCTCATGGGCGAGTTCCTGACCAACGCCCAGGGCGAGGACGTGGTGGCCGGCGTGCGCACCCCCATGCCCATTGACCAGATGGCCGAGAAGTTCCCCGAGGCCTATGCCCAGTTCGTGGACGTGTGCAAGACCCTGGAGGATCACTATCGCGACATGCAGGACATGGAGTTCACCGTGGAGCACGGCCAGCTGTATATGCTGCAGACCCGCAACGGCAAGCGCACCGCTCCCGCCGCCCTGAAGATCGCCTGCGACCTGGTGGACGAGGGCATGATCTCCGAGCAGCAGGCTGTTGCCATGATCGACCCCCGGAACCTGGATACGCTGCTGCATCCCCAGTTTGACCCCGCCGCTCTGAAGGCCGCCGCCCCTGTGGGCAAGGCTCTGCCCGCCTCTCCCGGCGCCGCCTGCGGCAAGATCGTCTACTCCGCCGAGGACGCCAAGGAATGGGCTGCCCGGGGCGAGAAGGTGGTTCTGGTCCGTCTGGAGACCTCTCCCGAGGATATCGAGGGCATGAAGGCCGCTCAGGGCATCCTGACCGTTCGCGGCGGCATGACCTCTCACGCCGCCGTTGTGGCCCGCGGCATGGGCAAGTGCTGCGTCTCCGGCTGCGGCGCCATCGTCATGGACGAGGAGAACAAGCAGTTCACCCTGGCCGGTAAGACCTATCACGAGGGCGACTGGCTGAGCCTGGACGGCTCCACCGGCAACATCTACGACGGCGCTATGCCCACCGTGGACGCCAGCGTGGGCGGCGACTTCGGCCGCATCATGGCCTGGGCCGATAAGTATCGCCGGCTGCAGGTCCGCACCAATGCCGACACCCCCCACGACGCCGCCAAGGCCCGTGAGCTGGGCGCTCAGGGCATCGGCCTGTGCCGCACCGAGCACATGTTCTTCGAGGGCGACCGCATCGCCGCCATCCGTGAGATGATCTGCTCCGACACCGTGGAGCAGCGCGAGAAGGCCCTGGCCAAGCTCCTGCCCATGCAGCAGGGCGACTTCGAGGGCATCTATGAGGCCATGGAGGGCTGCCCCGTTACCATCCGCTTCCTGGATCCCCCTCTGCACGAGTTCGTTCCCACCGAGGAGGCCGACATCGAGCTGCTGGCCAAGGATATGGGCAAGACCGTGGCCGAGATCAAGGCCATCATCGCCTCCCTGCATGAGTTCAACCCCATGATGGGCCACCGCGGCTGCCGTCTGGCCGTGACCTTCCCCGAGATCGCCGTGATGCAGACCCGTGCCGTGATCCGGGCCGCCATCAACGTGCAGAAGCGTCACCCCGAGTGGAACATGGTTCCCGAGATCATGATCCCCCTGGTGGGTGAGGTGAAGGAGCTGAAGTATGTCAAGAACGTCGTGGTCAAGACCGCTGACGAGGAGCTGGCCGCCGCCGGTGTGGAGATGAAGTACCTGGTGGGCACCATGATCGAGATCCCCCGCGCGGCCCTGACCGCCGACGAGATCGCCACCGAGGCCGAGTTCTTCTCCTTCGGTACCAACGACCTGACCCAGATGACCTTCGGCTTCAGCCGCGACGACGCCGGCAAGTTCCTGGGCGCTTACTATGACAAGAAGATCTATGAGAACGATCCCTTTGCCAAGCTGGACCAGGTCGGCGTGGGCAAGCTGGTGAAGATGGCTGCCAAGATGGGCCGCGAGACCCGTCCCGACCTGCACCTGGGCATCTGCGGCGAGCACGGCGGCGATCCCAGCAGCGTGGAGTTCTGCCACAAGGTGGGCCTGGACTATGTGTCCTGCTCTCCCTTCCGTGTGCCCATCGCCCGTCTGGCCGCCGCACAGGCTGCCATCAAGGAGCAGCAGAACTGAGCTGCGCCTGAGGGCATAGAGGACAACGCATAAATGAAACGGACACACCGTCTCCACGAGGCGGTGTGTCCGTTTTTGCATCATACGTTGCTGATTTTCGACAATATATTACGCCTTCACGCTTTCGGCCAGTTGCATGGCCATGCGCTCCAGGTCCTCCTGCTGCCCCTGGCGCAGGGCGGAGCGGAGGGTCACGGTGTCCGCTGCCGTCTCCCAGTTCAGGGGCTCCAGCAGCTTCTGCATCCCCCGGGCGCTGGTGGGGGCCCAGGAGCCGTTTTCGATATACGCCGCCCGGCGGCCCTTGAGGCCGTGGGCCGTCAGGTCGTGGAGCAGGTTCTCCATGGTGACGAACACGCCGCCGTTATAGGTGGGAGCCGCCAGCACCACATGGCTGAACCGGAAGGCCGCCGCCAGGATATAGGACGCCGGGGTGACGGAGGTGTCGAACATCTCCACCTGCACCCCCTGCTCCCGCAGGCGGCAGGCCAGGATGTTGGCGGCGTTCTCCGTGCCGCCGTAGACGGAGGCATAGGCGATGACCACGCCCCGCTGCTCCGGCTCATACCGGCTCCACAGGTCGTATTTGCCCAGGATATATCCCAGGTCCTGCCGCCACACGAAGCCGTGGAGGGGCAGCAGCATCTGAATGTCCAGCCCAGCGGCCTTTTTCAGCACCGCCTGGACCTGGGTCCCGTATTTGCCCACGATGTTGGTGTAATACCGCCGGGCCTCGTCCAGATAGTCCCGGTGGAAGTTCACCTCGTCGGCGAACAGCGCGCCGTTCAGGGCCCCGAATGTGCCGAAAGCGTCCGCCGTCAGCAGGAGCTTGTCCGTCTCGTCATAGGTCATCAGCACCTCCGGCCAGTGGACCATAGGCGCGGCCACAAAGTGCAGGGTGTGCCGCCCGGTGCAGAGGGTGTCCCCCTCCTTCACCACGCTGATGCGGCCCTCGTACCCGGGGCCAAAGAACTGGGCCAGCATATTCCTGGCGGCGGCGGAGCACACCACGGTGGTCTCCGGGTGCCGGGTCAGCAGGTCCCGGATGTCAGCGGCGTGGTCCGGCTCCATATGCTGCACCACCAGATAATCCAAAGCCCGGCCTCCCAGCCCGTGGGCCACGTTTTCCAGAAAGCTGCGGCACACGGAGGCGTCGGCGGTGTCGAACAGCACCGTTTTCCCGTCCATCAGCAGATAGCTGTTGAAGGAGATGCCCCGGGGCACGTCATAGACGCCCTCGAACATAGCCAGGCGGCGGCCGTCGGCCCCCACCCAGGTGTAATCGTCATTGACCTTTCTTGTGCAGAACATCAGAAAACCCCTCTTTCCCTATTTTATCCGTTCTATTATAGCCTCTTTCCAGCAAAAATTCTGTGTCATATGCAACACTTTCGCAAAAAATGCGCCCCGGTGGGACACGTTGCTCTGTCAAAATAGCCTCGCAGAGTTTGCCGCCCGCAGGCGGCAAATGAAATGCAATCCATTTTCGCCCGGGGCGTGTACCTGGGCGAAAATACTTCTCAGTCTGCAAGTGTGGAATTTGTTCGCTTTCAGCGAACAAATTATGCGCGCGGCAGGCTGCAAGCCTTTTGTCCCAAAAGGGCTTTGCCCTTTTGGGACAGCCTGAAAAATGCGCCCCGCCGGGGCGCATTTTTCAGGCTTCGTTCAGGTCGATGATAACGTGGCACGCCGTCCGCAGCGCATCCTCCACATACGCCGCGTCCTTCTCCGGCAGGGTCACATTCTCCGGATAGTACAGTTGGATGATGTACTCGCTGCCGTCGATACACAGCTGCGCCATATAGAACCCCTGGTTCTGGAACAGGTACACCGGCACATAGCGGTACACGTCCCACGGGGACGGCAGATCCCCCACAACGCCGGTGACTCCCACGGAGACCTCCGCGCTGAAGGCAACGCCGCCGCGCTCCATGGTGCCGGACAGGGCAAAGCCGCTGACCTTGGCCAACCGGGAGGGGCCGTCCATCCGGAGCTGACGCTCCGTCACCGTCCACGGCAGCAGGTCCTCTCCGGGGACCCGGATGTCCGTTTTCTTTTCCACCGTGTCCCGCAGCTGTTCATAGCTTTCCGCCGGTTTCATCCGGGTGGGATTCACCGGCCAGACCATGACGGCGTACACGATCACGCCCACCATGGCCAGCAGCACCACCAGCAGGACGATTTTTGCAGCTTTTTTCATGGCAGGACTCCTTTCCCGTTACGAATACAGGTCGATGATTTCGCGGCAGGCGGCCTGCAGCAGACCGTCGAAATAGTCGGTCACATCCTGGGACGCATCCTCCGGGAGGTACACCCGCGCGGAGTATTCATTGCCCCGGATATTGAATATGTACAGCATCGCCTGCTCTCCCGTGGACCGGCAAATGGGTACCGTCCGGTAATTTTCCAGCAGCGGTATTTCCCCGGAAACAGAGGAGTGGTCCTCCAGGCCCACCAGCTCCACAAAGCAGGACGCATCGCCCCGGGACACATGGCCGCTGATCAGGAAGCCTCGGGCCTTGCTGGTTCTGCTGCGTCCGTCCAGCTCCTCCCCATAGGTCACATCGTGCCAGGGCAGAATATCCTCCGGCGGCGCCAGCAGCTCGGTCTGCGCCAGGTCCTCCCGCAGCTGCGCGTAGCTATCCACGTTTTTCTGGGGTTGGGGATATATCGGCCAGGTCAGCACAGTATACACGATGCCGCCCACAAGAGCCAGCAGCACCGCCAGCAGGACGATTTTTGTGGATTTCTTCATGGCAGGACTCCTTTCCCGTCAGGAATACAGGTCAATGATGTCGTGGCAGGAGGCCAGCAGCAGACCGTCGAAATAGTCGGTCACATCCTGGGTCAGGGCGCTTTCCGGCGGGGCCATCATGCCCACCTGATAGAGGTGCCCCTCCACTATAAATTGCATCTTCACGCCCCCATCGCCTGACTGGACATAAATGGGGACGGTTTTGTAATTCTCTCTCAGCGTCGGATATTCCTCGTGCTTCTCCGTATTTCGTAACGCCAGGATGTACACCGGGTATGTGGTCCCGTCATAGATAACCTTCCCGGCCATATCCCAGCCGGTGGGCCGGGCGAAGCGCCTGATGCTGGACAGATAGATGCTGTACTCCTCCTGCTTCCAGGGCAGGATATCCTCCGGCGGAGCCAGGACCCCCAGCTTTTTCGCCGTCTGGCTCAGCTGCTCATAGCTCTCCGCCGGTTTCTGTAAGGACGGGTGTACCGGCCAGCAAAACACCAGGTCGTATAGGACGACTCCCGCCACAATGGCCAGAATCACCAACAGGACGATTTTCCGGACCTTTTTCCCGTTTTTACGTTTCATTACAGCAATCCCCCCATCACTGATACAGATCCACCACCGTGTGACACGCCTCCAGCAGGAGACCGTCGAAATAGTCCATGGCATCCTGGGGCATCTTCCCGTCGGCGTACACCGTGACGGTGTATATATGGCCGTCAATGCTCAAGAAATACAGCACCGAATCTTCCCACGCGTCCCGGTAAATGGGCGTCATCCGATAGTTTTCCCGCAGCGAGATCTCCGCGCGCCACTCGAAGCTCCATTTCTGAGACTCGAAGATCTCCGCCCTGTATGACGCACCGCCGTATTCCACGGTCCCCGACATCAGAAAAGCCCTGGGCTTACTCAGCCGGTCCCGGCCATCCAGCTCTTGACTGTAGAACGTTTCCACCCATGGCAGGACGTTCTCCGGAGGGACCAGCACACCCGTCTTTTCCATATCCTGCCGCAGCTGCGCGTAGCTATCCACGCTTTTCCGGGGTTGGGGATATATTGGCCAGGTCAGCACGGTATACACGATGCCGCCCACAATGGCCAGCAGCACCGCCAGCAGGACGATTTTTGTGGATTTCTTCATGGCAGGACTCCTTTCCCGTCAGGAATACAGGTCAATGATGTCGTGGCAGGAGGCCAGCAGCAGACCGTCGAAATAGTCGGTCACATCCTGGGTCAGGGCGCTTTCCGGCGGGGCCATCATGCCCACCTGATAGAGGTGCCCCTCCACTATAAATTGCATCTTCACGCCCCCATCGCCTGACTGGACATAAATGGGGACGGTTTTGTAGTTCTCCCGCAGCGTCGGATAGTCGTCCAGCGCGCCGGTTTCCCGGAAGGCGATGATATACGCCGAGTATACGGTTCCCTCATAGGAGATGTCCCCGGCCATGGTATAGCCGCAGGGCCTGGCAAACCGCCAGGTGTTGTCCAGCCAGAAATCATACTCCGGCTGGGTCCAGGGAAGCACATCCTCCGGCGGCGCCAGCACGCCCAGGTCCTCCGCCGTCTGCTTCATCCGCTGATAACTCTCCGCCGGTTTCTGACGGTCGGGGTACACCGGCCAGGTCAGGGCGGTGTAGACGATCACGCCCACCACAGCCGCAAGGATCACCAGCAGGAGGATTTTTCCGATCTTCTTTCCGGTTCTTCGCTTCATGACAGTACCTCCTTCTCGATATTCTAACACATCTTCGCCCATATTGCAAGGAGTATTCGCAATTACCCGACATCGTGCCTGTTATCCAGCCGTTCTGCCGCACGCGATTCGTCATTTTTGATAGTTCACCCCGGCGTAGGTTTTTTGACCCGGAGCGCAGAAATCCATTGACAGCCGGGACGCAATGTGGTAAAATGTATCCTGCGTCTGAGTTGAATATGCTTTTGCACGCACGGAGAGATGGCTGAGTGGTTGAAAGCACCGGTCTTGAAAACCGGCGATGTGAAAGCATCCGTGGGTTCGAATCCCACTCTCTCCGCCAATTTTCATATCGTTTGCGGAAGTACCCAAGTGGCCGAAGGGGCTCCCCTGCTAAGGGAGTAGGCGTCTAAACCACGCGCGAGGGTTCAAATCCCTCCTTCCGCGCCATAATGCGGACACAAAAAAGATGCGTCCGCCGAAAACCCCGATTCTGTCGGGGTTTTTTGCTACCCAAACGGCGATTTTTCACTGTGCCAAAACACAGATGCAAAATCGCCGTTTTCCCTTTGTGGATAGACTTGAACCCCCGAAAACTGAATAATCAAAATGTACGGCAGGTAGAAATCAAAATCTACCTGCCTTTTTTATTGCCCGAAAAAGGAGAAAAAGACAATGCTTCAAAAAGAATTAGCCAAGCGGCTGCGCGGCCGCTTTGAAACCGAACCGGACGGTGACGGTTGGCTTGCGGTGTCCTCGGACGGGATGCCGCTGTGTCGAGTGAAGTACAACGGCAACTGCATCGTCAACGACAACCCCTACCTCTCGGAGGAATACCTCGGCAAGATAGCCGAGGTTCAGAATGACCTGCTCACCGTAAAAGAATATGTCGCCCTTTACGAACACGCGCAGCACAAGCCTTGTGGTTTTTGAAACGCTGTATAAGGACGGCAAAGAGCTTGCCGTACACGCGGATATCGAGGACGAAAATCAGACGGTAAAGGTAAAAATACCCGAAATCGGCACAAAAGCGACGGTGGACGGCAAAAAGGAAGTTACCGCAAGCGGCAGAGTGAAGATTGAGGATACAGTGTCCTACAAAAATCTCACCCCCGGCAAGGAATATACGGTCAAGGGTGTGCTGATGAACAAGGCCACCGGAGAACCGCTCCTTGCAGACACCAAGGAAATTCGCAGCTCCTTCACCTTCAAGCCCGACAAGCCGGACGGCGAGATCAATATCACCTTCGTATTCGACGCTTCCGGGCTTAAAACTGCTACCGAGATCGTGGTATTCGAAACCCTCTACCGTGACGATACAGAGATTGCCGCCCATGCGGATCTGAAGGACGAAGGCCAGACCGTAAAAATCACGCCGCCCACACCGGACAATCCGCAGACGGGAGATAACTCCAACCTCGGCTTCTGGATCGGACTCGGCGCTGTGGCGCTCGGCGGTCTTGTGGCGGTCATCATTATCCGTGTGAAATCCCGAAAGGATGAGGATGACGAATGATGCGCAAGGTGTATGTCTGCGCTCCCCTCGGCGGGGATGTTGAGAGCAATCTCAAAAAGGTCAGGACATATACCGAATACGCACTGAGGTGCAGCACGGCTCCGGTCGTGCCGCATTTCTATGCGGAATGTCTTGACGATAACGATCCCAAAGACAGAGAAATCGGACTTGCGGCGGGGCTGTCGCTTCTGTGGTTCTGCGACGAGCTGTGGCTGTTCGGAGATGCCGTCACAGACGGCATGAAAAACGAGCTGCAGTTCTGCAAAAATCTCAATATCCGCATCCGAAAGATAACCGAAAATGAAATTCAAAAAGTGATCGGAGGTAACCGCTTATGAAAAAGAAACCAACAAGAATCCTTTTCTCCCTTCTGCTCGTGGCCGTCCTTGTGTCGGCCTTTTCCGAGACCGCTTTCGCTGCGGGCGATGTAGCGGGAGCAATTGAAAACACTTGGAACGCCGCCAAAGGACAGATCCAAACGGTGGTCAACAATGTGGTGTTTCCCGTGTGCGATATGATCCTCGCCATCCTGTTTTATGTCAAGGTCGGTACGGCATATTTTGAGTGTCGCAAGCACGGGCAGTTTGAATTCGCCGCGCCATGCATCCTGTTCGCCTACCTGATCTTCACCCTCACCGCACCGCTGTATATCTGGTCGATCATCTGAAAAAATGCGCATATCGGCCGATTCAAGAGTAGATTTCACAAAAATTTCCCTTAAAACTAACACGCTAATCCACATAGTATGTATTTGCGTTTGTTCTAAAAACTGTATTAGCCGTTTATACTCTGTATTAGAGAGTTAGAACAACAGGAAGCAGGTGATTTTTGTGATAGATAAACGCATCGGCAAGCGCATAAAAGAATGCCGCGAAAAGCTCGGTATGACGCAGGAGGACTTCTCCGAAAAGACCAAGTTTTCCGTTAATTATATCTCCATGGTGGAGCGCGGCGGTTCTTTTCCGAGATGCGAACGGTTGATTACGATTATAAATACCTTGGGTGTTTCGGCTGACGCCATTTTCTGCGATGTTATCGAGCATTCTGCGGAATACAAGGCGAACGAGATCAGTAAGCGACTTTCCGCCTTACCCGCCGAAGAACAACAGCGGATCTTGGAGATGCTGGATCTGATGACAAAGCAGGCTGAAGGCAACCAATAACGACGATTCACGACTAAGCTGCACGAACTTCGTGCAGTTTTTTATTTTCTCTCCTTTATTTCGACAATATATTCTGCTATAATGGTGTAAAATTATGTATTAGCAAGTGTGTATCACTTGCTAATACATACAAAGAGAAGAAGATAAATGAAAGACAGAAGTTGTTGCTTCACAGAACACAGACCGAATTCGCTGCCGTTCGGGTATAACGAGCATGAGGAAAGCTGCGTAAAGCTCAAGGCGATTTTAACGGATACCATAGAAAAGCAGATCACCGAGAACGGCGTTACGCACTTTATCTCCGGAATGGCAATGGGTGTGGATACCTTTGCAGCCGAGGCCGTGCTGAAGCTCAAAGAAAAATATCCGCAGATCACTCTCGAATGTGCTATCCCCTGCGAAACGCAGGCGGCAAAGTGGTCGGAAAATTGGCGTGAACGGTATTACGGCATCATAGCCCGTTCCGATAGAGAAACCATGCTGCAGACCCACTATACCGCCAACTGCATGATGAAACGAAATCGGTATATGGTAGATCACAGCGATGCGGTGATCGCCGTGTGGAACGGCTCGAAAAGCGGCACGGGCAATACCGTCCGCTATGCCATGAGCAGCGGGAAAAAGGTGCTTATCATTGATCCGAACAAACTGAAATAATGCTTGTATACGGCAAGGACCGCTGCAGTCGCGAAAGGTTGCGGCGGTTATATTTTTGTGCTGGACTTATGGCAGACGGTGTGGTATGTTGTGTGACTTAGAAAGGAGGCGGGATCAATATGGGATTTTTCAAAAGGCTGTATACTGGAGAGATATGTCCGATAGAAAGCGTCGTCCGGGATACAGCCGAATATAACGACGCGATCCATAAGCTGAATATGGCCGCCGACAGCTTGGAACGAACGCTGTCGGATACGCAGAAGGAATTGCTTCAGCAGCTCAATGATGCCAAGGCGGATATCGATACGCTGCTTCAGGCCGAGGCGTATCGCTTGGGCTTTATGGACGGTATGGAAATGAAACAGGATACGGAAACGATCGGGACAGCCGCTGACAGATAAATGGTCGGCGGCTTTTCTCATGCGGCAGGCGTGAGCGCCTGCCGTTTCACTTTGGAAATGAGGTGATGACTTATTTTTGACTGGTTAGGAGATATCATTTCGGGCATCGGAAGTGCCATTGGAGATACGATCGACTTTATCGGTTCGGGTGTGGGCGATGCGATTTGGAACGCCATGCTCAAATGGCTGTATGAGATTATCTACGACGCCATTGCCGATTTCTTCGAAATGATGGGCAATATGGGGTCGGAAGTATTCGATCTCGAATGGGTGCAGGCTACCGTGAAGCTGTTTACGCTGTTCGGCTGGGGCTTATTCGTTGCAGGAACGGCGGTAGCCATATTCGATGTGGCGATAGAATACCAGTGCGGCAGGGCGAACATCAAGACCACCGCGCTCAACATCCTAAAAGGCTTCTTTGCCTGCTCCCTCATCGGCATAGTGCCGATAGAATTATATAAATTCCGCATCAGCCTGCAAAACACCTTTTCACACGACTTGGTCGGGATCGCCTCCGGCGGGATCAACGAAAGTCTTGCCGATGCAGGGCTTGCAGCCCTCGCCGGAATGTTCTCGTCGGCGGTCTCGGCAACCTACGGCCTTTTGAATCTGCTGTGCATGATCGCCTTTGCTTACTGCGTGATCAAGATATTTTTCGCCAATATCAAGCGCGGCGGCATCCTGTTCATTCAAATAGCGGTCGGCTCACTGTATATGTTCAGCGTTCCGCGGGGATATACCGACGGATTCAATCAATGGTGCAAGCAGGTCATTGCGATCTGCCTTACCGCATTTATGCAAACAACGCTGTTGTTCCTTGGACTGATGACATTCCCGAACAATATGCTCTTGGGGCTTGGCATTATGCTGGCTGCCAATGAAGTGCCGAGGATTGCGCAGCAGTTCGGTTTGGATTCAAGTGTGAGAGTCAACATGATGAGCGTGGTTCACGCCACTACAACGGCGGTCAACCTGACCCGCAGTGTGGCGAAGGCCGCAGGCAAATAACGGAGGTGTCTATGGAATATTACAAGGAAGCAAACAGATTTTTGCGGAAATACGGTTCAGATGCGTTTAAAGTTATCGCTGCATATGAGGATGCAGCGGACATTTCGCAGACGGAACGGTATGCCGATTGGTACGGCGATTACGGTGTTTTTGAGCCGTCTGACAACGCAGAAATAACCTATGACAAGCTGCTTGCAAGATACAACGCCGGGCTTAAATATCTCGGCATTATCAAAGAGCAAACGACTGCGGTATGCAAGGAATTTCTGTCCGAGCAGTTGGCAGAGCATATCCGAGTGGAGCTTGACCGGCACGATTCCGATGCCGAATACCGTCCGGCCTCGATACTGACAAAAATGAAAACCTTTGAACTTACAAGAGCAATGCTTGAAGTTGACGCAGATATGGAGGTGGACTGCGATATCGGGCAGGAGATCACAGCCTATATCGAAACATGGTTCGATGCGGACAAAAAGTTTGGGATCGACACCGCCTCGGAGGACGGCACTTGGCTGAATATGTATGCCAAATACGATCCCTTTGCCGACACCCTGCGTATTGAATGCGAGATCAGCCGTGATAACGGCTCCTCGTACTTCGACTATGAGCCGACGAGCGCAGAATCGCAGCTCATCAAGGACATGATCGCAGAAAAGCTCATGCAGACACACGGTCAGACGCCGCAGGAGTCTTGCGAGGATGTCGGTGATATTACGATGGGAGGAATGACTGAGTGACGCAATATATCTATCCGCAAAACCTCAAGGCCACGGCCAACCTGTGGCTGTGGGGGCTAAGAGATTTTGTTATCCTTGCCGTAACCGCACTGCTGTCGGTGCTGGCGTTGGTGCAGCTCCGCATATTTCTTCCGGCAGCGGCGGTGCTTTGCTATGGCTTTCTGACCATCCGCATGGATGACACCACGGTGCTGAATTTTATGAAATATGCCGTGCGGTACTTTATATCCACACAGCAATACTACGAATGGAAATAGCTGAAAACAAATTGTGACTTTTTCGCCTCGCGCTTGACATTATTTCGGTATGCCGATATAATAATAGTAAGAGGTGATTTGTGTGGTGATAGACACTTTGCTGGAAAAGCGGCACATGACGAAATACAGATTAGCGGTCGAGGCGGGCATTCCTCACGCCACGCTGAACGATATTTGCAGCGGAAAAACGAAGCTGGAAAAATGCTCTGCCGAAACGGTATATAAATTGGCAAAGGTATTGGGCGTTTCCATGGAAACGCTGACCGAAAGCGGTATACGGGCGGCCGAGCGTGAACGCACCTATGAACACGGACTGCCGAACTATCTTCAGCACGATCTGGACGCCTATAAAGAGGGGCTGAAAACCAAGTCCTCCATTCTGGATTGTCTGTGGGGAGAGCTGTACGGCAGCATCAATTTGGCGGAGATCAGCGAAGGCGTCATCACACCGGAGCACGCCGAATATCTCCGCAAAAAATATTTGTGGGAAGGAGCAAAAGCATGACAAAGAATATAGACTTTACGAATTGTCCCCGCCTGTTCGATCGGGCGTATAACGGTGCAAACGGCAAAAAGATCGCCGTGGAATATCAAGGCAGACCGTATATGCTGAAATTCCCGCCGTCTGGTGACGGCAAGCCGACAGAGCTGTCCTATACCAATAGCTGCATCAGCGAACACATCGCCAGCAGTATTTTTAATATGCTCGGTGTCAAGGCGCAGGAAACCATGCTGGGAACATTCACGGTCAACGGCAAAGAAAAAATCGTTTGTGCCTGTCTTGATTTTACAGAGGACGGAAAGAAATTCTATGATTTCTGTTCCATCAAAAACACCGTTTTAGATTCCGATTCCAACGGCAGCGGAACAGAGCTCTCCGACATTCTGGAAGCGATCGAAAGACAGCAGTTTGTCGATCCCATTCGTTTGAAAACGCATTTTTGGGAGATGTTTGCCGTAGATGCGCTGCTCGGCAATTTCGACCGGCACAACGGCAATTGGGGCTTTTTATACGATCCGAAGAATGACCGACGCGAGATCGCCCCGGTCTACGATTGCGGAAGCTGTCTGCTGCCGCAGGCCGATGACGCAGTAATGCGGGCGGTGCTGACCGACAAGGAGGCGCTGGATCTGCGGATCTATCGTTTTCCCACTTCGGCCATTAAGCTGCACGGCAGCAAGATCAACTATTATGATTTCCTTTCAAGCGGCGAATATGAGGAATGTGATCAGGCTGTAAGAGAAATCTATGAGCGCGTTGACATGGATCAGATCGGCGCGTTCATCGACGATGTGCCGTATATTTCCGAACTGCAAAAGAAGTTTTATAAGCAGTATATTGCCGCAAGGGTGGATCTTATCCTGCGTCCGGTTTTTGAAATGACCGAGTCGCTTGAAACGGAACGATCCGGACCGACCATGTCCCTATAACAGAATACCTTTCTCAAAGCCATCGCAGAAAATGCGGTGGCTTAATTTTTTTGGAGGTGACCGAAAATTGAAAGTAAAAAACACACAGAAAAAGAAAAAAGGCCGCTCGGTGCAGGAGCTTTTAGGGATCAAGACATTCACGAAGTACGGCCTTGCAACGACCAAGGGCGAACTGCTCTTTTACCTTGTGTCGCCCACCAACATCTCGGTGCTGTCGCATACCAATATCGAGATCAAGATCCGCCATCTGATGATGGTGCTGTCGGCATTGCCCGACATCGAGATCATCTGCACCGACTCCTCAGAATGCTTTGACGATAACAAAGCCTAGGCCAGCACGGTGGAGTAGCATTTTCTGAGCTGCCGGCTGATTTCCGGCGGCGTGTTTCGAATCAGCAACTCATAGTTTTTGGGGGTATACAGGATACGCAAGAATCCTTTGTTGATACGATATGCCGCTATTTTATGGGTATACTCCACTGGAACCGGGTTTGTACTGAAATAGATCCAAAACTCCGGACGGCCCTCTATGAGGCTGTAGTCTATTCCGATGTACTTCATATCAGCATAGGAATAGCTTTGCCTGGTAAACATCGCCCACAATACGATTTTGTCCTCATGCAGTCTTACGATAGACAGCCAGTCATACCGCCGGAAGAAGGCTGCGATCCATAGGGGAGCCGGAGGGGAAATGATGTTCAATATTGCTTCCAGATGACCTATCTCTTCATATTGCGGGCTTTCAAAAAACAGATAAATCCCGACAGACTGTATCAGCAAATATACTACCGTTATAATCAAAAACCGGCGCGGCGCACAAAGAAAGGCCTTATTTTTCATTGTAATATTTCCCTAAATGCAATCTACTTTCCTTCCTTGGCAAACCTGGCCTGACGGGCGCGCTTTCGCTTTTCACGCCGCCGCCTGGCAGCAAGGCTGGAAAAATACTGCCTGAATCCCCCAAGGCCGGAGAAGAAACCTATTGCCAGGAAAATCAGGGCACCTGAGCAGAAAAGTCCATGAAGGAGACATTTGTCCCTATGCGCCAGCTGGCTTGAACGCTCCATCGTTTGAAACACACGGCTATCACTGCGGATATCACATGCAGACGTTCCACGCCTGGGGTCCCGGTATAAGCGCAAAGATAGCCTTTCTCCCGCAGGAATACTCAGCAGCGTCCGATCCTCCAGCGTGTATACGAAATAAACGTTTCCGTCTGTGAAATGCAGCCTGATGTGCTGCTTAGAGTGCATCGCTCTATAACCAATGTGCCAGGTGGTGTATTTCTCCACATGGGAAAGCGTACCGGTGTAGGCTTCTGTATTTGACTCGTCAAAATGAGAGGGCAACCTACACACTACCGTCTCCAGTACCGCAAAGATAGACAGCACAACCAACATGTATAGCAGTGCACCTTTCGCACTTTTAGACAGTTTTACCTTTTTCTTTTGCATAAATCACAACCTATTTTCTGTTGACTGGGTCATTGTCGCAGTAGGCAAAGAGATTCTTATCCCAGTTGGCTTTGTCGGGGGACGCAGCTACCACGGCGGCGGTATCCGCATTGATAAACCTGCCCCAAACCGGATTATAGTACCGGCTGCTGAGGTAGTACAGGCCCGTTTCGGTGTCATAGACGTACCCGCGATAACGCAGGGGATTCACAGCACCCAGCGTGGCGGCCATAGTGCCGCCGGTGGACATGGGCGCGCCCCAGGGATCGTAGGTGTAGGACACCACCTGGGTGCCGCTGGCGTTCACAAGACCGGTGACATCGCCCAGGGCATTTTTCAGGTAGAAATACTTAACGCCGTTATACGTCACGGACGCGGGACCCAGGCTGTCGTAGGTGAAGTGCATCCGGTTGCTGCCCCAGGACAGGTCCGTCAAGGTGTCGCCCAGATAGGCATAGTTGTACGTCGTGCCGTTGACGGCCTTGGAAATGCGCTTGCCATCGGCATTGTAGCCGTAGGTGATGCTGCTGCCGCTCTTGCTCATGGACGCCAGCTGGCGGCCATGCTGCCAGGTATACGTCCACGTTCCATCGGACAGGGGATTGCCTATGGCGTCGTAGGTGATGGACTTCCCATTGAACGCCGTCAGCAGGTCCGGCCAATCGGCATTGCCGCAGCTGCCCCCGGAGGGGATGAAGCCCCTCCGGGGACACGTTTCAGGGATTAGCGGCTGAAAAGGTGTACTTCAATCGCCATTGCGATACTGCGGCGCTTGTCGAGAGTAATTCTGAAACCTTTAAGGGATGCTGTGCATATCGTTATTTTCCATTCCTGTATCTTGATCTCATCAGAGAATCAACCTGAAAACGGATAATCAGACAGAGCAGGCCTTTTACTGCAATCACGGAAAAAATGAGGATGTTGTTTTGCACGACATTCAGCATATAAACTGCAAGCAAGATTGCATATTGTGGAACAAGTGACACCAACTCCATCAAATAGATCCAATGATACACATCAAACGCCGATCTGTGGCTTTTTAGGAAGGATTTAATAAAGCCCAAGAAAACACGATCTTTTAAGGATCGTTGCCTGTATATATTCCTTGCGTTTTTCCGATTTCTTGCGCCAATTAAAAAATCATATAAAAATCTACGCAGGGAGCTAATGGCAATCGTATCTAAAAGAGCCAAAAGAACGATATACAAAACTACAACTTTGGTCATTGAACGTCACCCTTTTTACTTGAGACTTGATCTGACTATGTTTTTGATGGTTACAGCTGTTGTACCTACAGAGGATTTCCCCAAAGATTCAAGAAGTGGTTTAAAAACATAATCTCCTCCAAGTCTATGGTGCCGTCGGTGGACATGGGCGCACCCCAGGGGTCATAGCCGTAGGCGATGCTGCTGCCGCTCTTGCTCATGGACGCCAGCTGGCGGCCATACTGCCAGGCATAGGTCCATGTGCTTTTCTACCCGTGAAAGTTCAGTAGCCTTCTGTAGACTATCCGTGCAGGCTTATATATGGTCAGGCAGGGAGAATCTTTTCAGATAGTATATTTTCAAGAAATACTGAGTGCCTACCATTCCCAAAAGGGCAGAGAATCCCAATATTACCACCGAGAGAATCGTTCCCCGAGAAAATAGAAGGCCAATTACCCGGGCAGAAGCAATGCCGAGCATTCCGCCTACCGCACCCAACCCGGCAGAAACTTTTCCCGCCCCGTGCAAATATGCTCCGCGGCATACCAGCGCATTCTGAATCAGCAAAAAAACAGCTTCCACCGCCAGCCATATCAGAAAGAATACTAAGACGGCATGTCCTATGATGGCAGAAGGCCGTTCCATTACGGCCCCGATCAGCAAAAGGATAACAGATGAATAGGTGAAAGCCATTCCGTTGCTTAGAAATTTGGAGGACTTTCTGTCGGAATGCTTCATACAGATCAATGCCATGATAGCGCCCACCAGGACCACGATGCACACGGAAATCAAGGCCATCCAATAACCATTCGCTCCCAGCAGGCACGGCGTGCAGCTCAGTAACGCCAAAATAGCCATCTGCATGACGCAGGTTTCTTTATTAAGCGGCTTAAATTGATAATCAATGTATGCCCGTATACTGTCCATGTTATTATACCTCATTACCACAGATAAAGATATTCCTTCTGCCAAGTGCGAATATTTTTGCCGTCAACATACATCAAGTCAGTCAAATAATATAAACCTATTCCCGTTAGATAACCAGCAAAAATACCCACAAACGCGCCAACTGGTCCACCGATGCATCCCCCAATAAGCGCGCCTGCTTTTGCGGAGATAAATACTGCACCTCCGGAATATACAGCATCCACTGTTGCATCAATGGCCACTTTTTTGAACGGTGCGTCTGAAGCGAGATTGTTACGAACTCCTACGCCGACATCAATCAAGGCTGACCCATATGCCATTACAGAAAAAGCCTTTTGAAATCCGGCATTTACTGATCGTATATTACTCAATTCGGCTTGGCGCTGTTTTTCAAAAATTCCAATACCAATATTAGGAGGGCAGGGATCCTGCTTTATTGAACCTACGCAATAATTGGTTAGCCCTTCTCGGCCAGAATCCAATCCTGTAATCAGTGATCCATATATGTTTGAATCCGTGATGTACGGATTCAATGCATAATTGAACATTGTAAGAAATGCTATTTTGCCACCGCCAGTATCTGTCATCATTGTCATAGTATTGCGGGGAAGCATCCCACTGGAATCCCGATAGCGCAGAGGGTTTCCGTTGCAGTACGCAAACATGTTATATCCGGTAAATCCCTGTCCCGTGGAAGCATAGCCGTCCGCATTGATAAACCTTCCCCAGACCGGGTTATAATACCGGCTGCTGAGGTAGTACAGGCCTGTCTCGCTGTCGTAGACATACCCGCGATAGCGCAGGGGGTTCGCGGCGCCGAGGGTGACGGCCATGGTGCCGTCGGTGGACATGGGCGCGCCCCAGGGATCGTAGGTGTAGGACACCACCTGGGTGCCGCTGGCATTCACAAGACCGGTGACATCGCCCTGGGCATTCTTCAGGTAGAAATACTTGACGCCGTTATACGTCACGGACGCCGGGCCAATGGAGTCATAGGTTAAGTGCAGCTTGTTGCTGCCCCATGCCACGTCCGTCAGCCGGGATACTTATTCCTCCTCGTCGGGTTCCTGGTTCTCCAGGTCGGGAGGTATTTCCCCGCGCCGCAGGCTTTCAAATTTGATTTGATTATGAAATGAATCAAATGCAAAGATATAGACCTTGAACGGATGGCGCAATACCCATGCTTGGGATATTTCTCCACGCCGGTTGCTTCGAACGGGAATCAGGCTGCATACATTTGTACTCAGTTCACCGCCGTACTCCGCAACCGCCTCCCGATTAACTTGAGGGGCACTGACCATATATTTCCGAGCCGTCAAAAACTCATCCCAGCGGTAAAAGCGCTTCCATTTCCGGAACCAAATCACCGTAAGTCCGTTAACGTCGATTACATATCCTTTGCCTCCAATCAATACAAGTCTGGCTCCGAATACAATGTATCCCATGAGCATAGCGATTCCCAGGAGAAACGTATCCAGATAGTATTTGTATTTTATCATTAGACACAGAAAAATAGCCGACGTCAGCGAATAAAACAAGCCGTTTAAAATTGCAAGACGCTTCTTATCCGGAATAATCAGAGCGTTTTTATTTTCCATCGTTCGATTATTTTCTTTATCCTCCATTACACGGTCACTCTCCTTGCCGGCCCTCTATTTCTGGATGAATTTATCGAAATATGGATTGCGGTCTTGGCGGATGAAACTGCTCCGCCTACGGCAAAACTTGTTATTCCGCCACCTATTATAGCTCCAGCGCTATGCCCGCTCGGTGAAACTCTGTTCGATATGTAGGCAGCCGCTGCCGCAGACCCGATAGACAGCAACGCATCAGGAAGTGATTCCCTATTGCGTATTGCCGAGATAGTTGCACAGATGGCAGAGGCAACAACTTCAGCCATCCTAATCGCACGTTCAGCATCTTTGGGCGCACGCAGAATGGAAATCAACGGAACTAAGCCCTCCATAACCAGGGATGCCGCCGTGGAAACAGCGCCTGACAACATTCCGGGAAAAAAGCCTTTTGCAAAAGAAGCAAGTGAAACTTCTTTCCCTGCGGCAGCATCATCAAGCATGGAAGATATGCCACCAGTCAATCCGCCGACAACCGTACCCACGATCATTTTACCGACGACATACTCCCATAAATCGCCGCCATCATCTCTCCGATTAACTGGATTATCATCGCAGTACGCGAAAAGGTTTTTGTCCCAATGCGTCTTATCAGGAGAGGTGGCTACTACATCAGCGGTATCCGCATTGATAAACCTTCCCCAGACCGGGTTATAATACCGGCTGTTCAGGTAGTACAGCCCTGTTTCGGTGTCATAGACGTACCCGCGATAGCGCAGGGGATTCGCGGCGCCGAGGGTGGAAGCCATGGTGCCGTCGGTGGACATGGGCGCGCCCCAGGGATCGTAGGTGTAGGACACCACCTGAGTGCCGCTGGCATTCACAAGACCGGTGACATCGCCTTGGGCATTTTTCAGGTAGAAATACCTGTTGCCGTTGTACGTCACAGACGCCGGGCCAGTGGAGTCGTAGGTAAAGTGCAACTTGTTGCTGCCCCAGGTCATCTCCGTCAGCTGATCGCCCAAGTAAGAGAAGTTGTACGTTGTGCCGTTGATCGTTTTGAAAATGCGCTTTCCGTCGGCATTGTAGCCGTAGGTGGTGCTGCTGCCGGATGCGCTCATAGACGCCAGCTGACGGCCGCATAGATCAGATATTTAAAAAGAATTCACGGATGTTCATAACTTGTTGAATACCAGCCTACTATGACATCTGCATAGTAGCGAGCCTGAAGTTCGTAGCCCGTCTCGGTCAATTTTATCCCGTTAAGCCATTGATAATAGTGCGTTAATTCATGTGCTACAGATCGCAAAATGCCACCTAAAGCATTATCTTGACCAGCTTCTTTTTTTTGCACATCATAGTCGCCAACCGCAATGTAGATATGAGGATACTCAGGCCCCATAAATGGTTCTACAAAAAGCGCTGATACATAATCTCCGTCTGTTGCTTCAATACTATCATACGCCATAAATGATATCAAAACTTTAACTGGAAAATGGAAATTGTTCCGAAGCCACCTTGAGAATCTTTTGCAGGATTTTTTTACTTCGAAAGAGCAGCGGGAATCAAAATAGCACCTCAAGCCTTCTTTATGAAAATCAACCAACGCCGTATTCGATCTCCATTCCTCAGATAGCCATATATTCATCTTATTTCCCTCTTATTTCCGTATTTTCGATGGGTTCTCCCTGGTGTATGTTTTGGTAATGGTCGTGCTGGCTTATTAGAACGGTTTTCCCATCCGTTTTGTTTCTTTTTTTCCTTGCGTTCCCGCCCCTGCTTCTTTTGGCCTGGCCTACGATATGGATCGGGATTTTCAGTTTTTGCACGTTCAAGGGACATTCCAATTTCGCCAATTGCTACGGTCATTGTGCCAATAAGTGCACCAAAGGCAGCTGTGTACATAGACATTTCAGCAATGGTGCCCATCGCTGCAGCAATAGCAATCGCACCAGCACCACCGGTCCCAACTGCAAAAGCTGATAACACTGCAGCACCGATTGCAAGACCGCCAAAAATGAGTGCGCTACGAAAAATAGAATCTCCCAAAGTGGTGATTTCTTCCCACAGGTCCCCGCCATCATCTTTTCTGTTGGCTGGGTTATTGTCGCAGTAGGCAAAGAGATTCTTATCCCAGTTGGCTTTGCCAGGGGAAGCCCCAAGGACATCAGCAGTATCCGCATTGATAAACCTTCCCCAGACCGGGTTATAGTACCGGCTGCTGAGGTAGTACAGGCCCGTCTCGGTGTCGTAGACGTACCCGCGATAGCGCAGGGGATTCGCGGCGCCGAGGGTGGCGGCCATGGTGCCATCGGTGGACATGGGCGCACCCCAGGGGTCGTAGGTGTAGGACACCACCTGGGTGCCGCTGGCATTGACAAGACCGGTGACATCGCCTTGGGCATTTTTCAGGTAGAAATACCTGTTGCCGTTGTACGTCACGGACGCAGGCCCCAGGCTGTCGTAGGTGAAGTGCATCCGGTTGCTGCCCCAGGACAGGTCCGTCAAGGTGTCGCCCAGATAGGCATAGTTGTACGTCGTGCCGTTGACGGCCTTGGAAATGCGCTTGCCATCGGCATTGTAGCCGTAGGTGATGCTGCTGCCGCTCTTGCTCATAGACGCCAGCTGGCGGCCGTGCTGCCAGGCGTAGGTCCATGTGCCGTCGGACAGGGGATTGCCTATGGCGTCGTAGGTGATGGACTTCCCATTGAACGCCGTCAGCAGGTCCGGCCAATTGGCGTCGCCGTAAGTATAGTTCACCGTTGCGGACAGGTAATAACCATAATCATCCGGGGCTGCCGCAACTATGACTTCTATTGGAGGTTCAACCGGCGGATCGACCGGTATGACAATATCGCCGCCACCGCCACCCGAACTCTGCTTGGGCTTGTAGATTACTTGCTGAAGAAGATTGCCTCCATCGTCATAGGTATAAACGCAGTGCTGCTTGGCCACGGGGTCGTATACATCCACAAGTCTGCCAAATGCATCATAGGCATAGGTGACCGTCTTGCTTCCATCGCTTATGGAGGTGATATTCCCCTTGTTGTCATAGGTGTACGTGTACGCAGCCTTGCCGTTGTTCCAGGTTTTCACCTGGGTAGAGGTGGCCGACGAGCTGGGGTCCACATAGGTGACGGCGGTGCTGACCACGGAGGTGCTGCCGTTTTTGGAGGTCAGGCCCGTCATGCGGCTGAAGCTGTCATAGGTGTAGTTGGCGGAGATGGCACCCTCCGTCGCCTTGGTCAGCCGGTTATCCTTGTCATAGGCGTAGGTGCTGCTTGCTGTCCGGACGTGGCCGTCAGCCGTGGTAAAGAGTCAGAAGGTAGGAAGAAAGATTCCGGACAACATCCTGGGCGTTTCACGCTGTTCTGCAGAAATACATTTCAATGCGGTATTCTACTTTTCTTGTTGATGTTAATACCCGGTGTATACTTTTCGTCGCCCCGATATGCAAATTGCGGGTCTGTATCATCGGCTAATCTGATAATGTACAGAGACCGTATACCCACATTATCTGCATCTGCGGTATCCAGCAGCATATATTCCATGGCAAAGCGGTACTTATCCTGGGTCGTTTCAACATCGTAAGTCGCATACAGGCATTTCCAATAACGTCCCGTACCATCTTCGTTCATCCCACCTATAGATCCAGGGCCGCCCCAGTCATTATATGAAAGCATATCACCTCGGAAGTAGTCAAACAATGCGGTGATAGTTTCTTCTATATTTTGCGATTCCTTCAGTGATTTTTCAGAAAAGAATGCTTTCAGAGCGACACTGTCTTGATTTTGAATGGCTCCTATTAGTGCTTCAAAACGCTCATTTGCAGTCTCTCTCTCATTTTTTATAAATAAATCTCTTACCATATTTGAGTCACCTGATGAGCAAGACGTTAATAATAGGGTCATAATAATCAGCATTAACAAACATACTTTCCTCATAGCAATTACCTCATAACATCAAAAGTAAAACCTGGCTATACCAAATCCTTGCATCAAGGCAAATGTCCATCCAGCAGGTCTCGAAGCCCGGAAAGCATTATACATACCGGGATCGTTAAGCCGTATAGTGAATATAGCCGTTAAACTGCTCGCATTCATATTCTGGTAATTGGGGTTAAACCCGGTAATCCACCAGGTATAATCGCTGAACGAAATAATAGTTGAACCGTTATATTTCACTTCTACGTACATAGACATTGCAAGGCTCTTGTCCACATGCCAATGCGGTTCACCACCAGTATAAATTCCTAACTCGGCCCCGGCACCTAAATTAATGTAGTCGCCTTTCCACGCCCATATAACATATTCTTGTCCATTGCAGGTATACGTCCACGTGCCGCCGGACAGGGGGTTGCCTATGGCGTCGTAGGTGATGGACTTCCCATTGAACGCCGTCAGCAGGTCCGGCCAATCGGCATTGCCGTAGGTATAGGTGCTGCTTGCTGTCCGGACGTGGCCGACAAAAGACGGCCACGTCCGTCAGCCGGGACGGTTATTCACTCTGGTCGGGTTCCTGGTTCTTAATTGCTGTCCCAAGGCATGAAAATCATGCACGTCAAGATCACCAGGAAAAAGATTCCAACAAGGCATGCCCCTACTATGCCCGTTCTTGCGTCCTTTTTCTTTCCGCCTTTACGACAAACATGGACGATAGAAAGCGTGAGGAGCTCAGCGCCGCCTCCACCTAATCCAATTCCAATAACAATCAAAATGCGGTAATATCGCGCCGGGAAAAAGCCGATTTCATTAAAGGCCAGCAATCCTATTCCAAGCGGCATCAGGAGCATAGCAATATTGGCGCCTATGGGATTCCGCGGATCATGCTTATACTTCCGGGAAAACAGCATCCAAAGCCCTGTTATCATGCAACCAACAGAGGCAATCATCACTACAATAAAGCCTATAGTAGAAATATTACCGATCACGTTTTACCCTTCTTTCTGTATGCCTTTAGGAAGCGGTCCTTTAACACATAGAAAAAACCGTCAACCGCTACTCCGGCTGCAATGGATATAAACACCGCGGGAAATGCGCAGAAGTTGGCGGCGATAAAGCCCCCTAACATAATACATATGCCTACGTCTCTACTATGTACAACTCCGCTGCAGCTACTTTGCAACAGGTTTTTTCGCTTTTTTCGAAAGAATCGTAATATATGACAAAAGACGGCAGATGCTTTTGGCTATTATGCCCAAGCAACGAGATGAAGCTGGGACATAATAGCGCAAAAAGCACCTTAGCCGCCGCCTTATTTGCCGCCGAATTCCGCTTCCATGGCCTTGCGGGCTTTACTTCTGGCTCGTGTCAGCATCATACGAACGCTGGCAGCGCTGACCCCAAATGCCTTCCCTATTTCTGAGTCACCCATGCCTAGAATATATTTGTCTTCCAACAGATTCTGTGCTCTCTCATCCAACTGTGGCCAGACTCTCCAGAGTGCATCCACATCTACTGAAGCCATAATCCGTTTTTCTGGATCAACATAGTCCGCCGAAACAATAACAGCCGCATAGTCCTCCATAGAAACGTCAGTCCGATAACTCCGTTTTTTCTCTGCAATCGCGTTATGCATTGAAAAAATATAGAGGCGATTATATGGGGCGACGGTTTAAATGGCATATGTTTTTCACATCATTTCTGCCGCTTTGGGTATCTATGGTGCTTTTTGACAACGAGAGCGTGGTCATCCATGACCGCCTGCCGCTGGGCAGAGTGCCTCGCATGACCGAGAAAGAGTACTTCACCCGGGGCTGTACGGCTCTGCTGGATGCCGTCGGAGGCGCTATCCACCACATCGGCAACATCCATATGCTCATTGTTGGATATACAGATATGATGTTGACGCATGAAAGAGCATACGCGCCGAATGGTTCCCGCATGGCATCGGTACTTTGTCAAAAACTCAGCGAAAAAAATGCTCGAGATTTCTACTGATTGTGCAGCATCAATTTCTTGGAATAGCCTCTTCTGGCTCACTGTTTTTGGCGGGGCCGAAAGGCCACAAGCATAATAAAGAACATTTTCGATCCGCAGACTGTTGATGACGATACGCCTGTGTGCCCATAGACCCAATCCCATGTGACGAAGTGGACTCCGTGTTTGCTCTGAACTCCAGCCAGCACAGTGCCGTTGAAATCCGCCAGCACCTTGTCTTTGGCATTGATCCGTTCCGGTTCGTTGATATCCTCATTGCGGTAGGTAATACCGCCGTTATCGGTCACCTCACAAAGCGGCACCCCGTCAAGCTGGACACGCAGCCCATCAGTGTGAGTCCTGTCCGTCTGAAATCCTTCTCGGGCAAGGACAATTGCCGTTTCTTTGAGGTAACGAGTTTGCGAATCCTTACTGTGGTCGTTCATATCTGTTTTCCTCCTTCGTTGATAAAATAAAAAAGCGCCCATCTTCGTATTGAAAATGGGCGCCAATTGTGTACTTGATTTAATTGTTGTGGGAAGCGGGGAGGTGTATCTGAACCATAGATAGAACAAGACCGTAAGGCGTTGGCCTTACGGTCTGTTGTTGGCGGAGTAGCCCCATCAAAATCCGAACTCAACGCCGACTCGATCTCTTCAAGCGGGATCGTCTGCGTCTCATGTTGATAGTTATAGGTCAAGACCAGTTTATCATCGAACACATACACTGCGTTCACAAACGTGTCAATCAGGCGTTTCTGAAAATCACGGTTTGCTGGATCGCCATGACGGAACTGCTCAAACCATGCCGTCATCTGTTCGCGGGTCAGCTTTGGCTTTTGCAGTTCAGCAGTCTGGATATTCACAAGGATTTCTTCTTTTCGTGCTTCCAGCTCATCAAGCCGCTGTTTGGTGGACGGCGTGAAAATGCCCTGCTCGATTGCTTTCAGAATGTTCCCAATGGAGGACTCGGTTTCTGCAAGCTGTGAACGAAGCGCAGGCGTTGTCGTGTCTTCCTGCTCCTGCATAACAAGAATTGCGTCGATAAGCCTGCTGATCTTTTCTTCATCCATGACACGCTGCATAGTCAGACGGACGACGACACGTTCAATCCAGTCTTTGCGAACAGCCTTCTTGTCGCAATCCTTCAGGCGCTTCGCACCGCTGCATTTGTAATAATAGTGCATAGCGCCGGTATGGCTCTTGCCGCTTTCACCAACCATCATGCGCTCACATTTGCCGCAGAACAGCTTTGTTGTCAGCAGATAGTCCTCTCTTGCTTTTGCCATTGTGGGAGCATGGCGGTTCTTCTCCATGCGTTCCTGCACACGGTTGAACAGGTCTTCCGGAACGATAGCAGGAACGCCGCCCTCAATTACAACATCCTGATAGCGATACTCGCCAATGTATTTGCGGTTTTTCAGCAGAGAGCTGAAACTATTGATATTGAACGGCTGTCCCTTTTTCGTTTTAAGTCCGCAGGTATTGAAATCCTCAACAATGGAACGAACCGATTTGCCATCAGCATACTTTTCAAATATCTCAACCACTAATGGTGCAGTCACGGGATCGATCACAAGCTTCTGTGCTTTCTTGTCCAACAGATAGCCGAGCGGAACGCCACCGCCGTTGTTTTTTCCTTTCAATGCATTCTCTTTCTGCCCACGATGGATCTTCTCTGATAACTCAGCAGAATAGAACTCAGCATAGCCCTCCAGCATTGCCTCCAGAATAATACCCTCCGGGCCTTCGGAGATATGCTCTTTCGCAGAAATAACCTTTACGCCGTTCTTTTTCAGAATGTGCTTGTAGTGAGCACTGTCGTAACGGTCACGGGAAAAGCGATCGAGCTTCCATACGAGTACGATCTCAAACAGCTCTTTCGCGCTGTCCTTGATCATGCGCTGGAACTCCGGTCGATCTGCCGTTTTTGCAGATAATGCCCGGTCGATATACGTTCCAACGACGGTCATATCATTGCGCTCGGCATATTCCCGGCACTCGCGGAGCTGACCTTCAATGGATTCCTCACGCTGGCTGTCGGAGGAATAGCGGGCATAGATGACAGCGTTCATTCTTCATCACCCTCGTTGCCTTCGCCACTTTCCAGTGCGAGCTCTGTCAATTCACGCAGCTTGTTTTGCAGAATGGTTTTATCAGGCAAGTGCAGCGTGTAATCTGCTACCATGGTCGGAGACATGGACCGGCTAAGTGCATATTCAACCACGGTATCGTCTTTGCCGGTGCAGAGAACCAAACCGACGCTGGGATTTTCGTTTGGCTTCTTCACATCGCGGTCAAGTACTTCCAAATAAAAATTGAGCTGTCCCAGATGTTCAGGTCGGAAGGTATCGATCTTTAATTCAATCGCCACAAGGCAGGACAATGCACGGTTATAGAACAGCAAATCAATGAAGAAATCCGTGTTGCCAACTTGAACGCGGTATTCTTCGCCAACAAAAGTGAAATCATGTCCAAACTCTAAAATGAAATCTTTCAGATGCGAGACAATCTGATGCCGCAAATCCTTTTCCTTGTACGGTTTTTCAAGGTCGAGAAATTCAAACACATAGGAATCGCGCAAAGCCGCAAGTCCGCCATTCCCAGCAAGCAGGTTCTTATGCTTTTCGTGAGAGATCATCGTCCGCTCATACAGCATACTGCCGATCTGACGATCCAATTCGCGTTTCGTGTAACGATTTGCAATGCACAGGCGAAGGTAAAACTCACGTGCTTCATCGGTCTTGCAGCCAGTCATAATCAGCAGATTGCTTGTCCAAGGAATTTCTCTCACCAGTGGTGAGAGTTTTTCGTTGTCACAATAAGTCTCATAAAACTGCTTCATACGCCAGATGTTCTGTGCAGAAAATCCCTTTGTTCCCGGATAATGCGCTTGCAGAAATTCGGAAAAATCTGCAACCACACTTTTTCCCCAACCACCATCTTTCACTCTACCGCTGACATAAGAGCCGATTTCCCAGTACATCTGAATAAGCTCTGCATTGACTGCTTTCATGGCGCGGCTGCGGGCATTGTCGATGATATGGATAACCTCGTCAAACTGTCCCGGATTATGGGTTAATTCATTGCTCATTTCTTCGCCTCCCCAAGCATTTTCAGCATTGCTTCTTTCAGCTTTTCATTCATCGGTGATTCCGGATCGAAACACATCTCAACAAACTTCCTCAGTTCAGGATTGTTCGCGTCAACCGGAGGTTTTGCCTCATACAACTTGCCATGCGGATCATCACAGCGGGCAAAGATATAGTCCATTGAAACGTCAAAATAATCCGCATATTTGCGCAAAAGCTCAACGGTCGGCGTTGCCTGACCATTTTCATAGCGGTTGATGCTGGACTGCGTAGAGCCGATCACATCGGCGAATTTTGATTGGGATAAGCCAATGCCTTCCCGCAATGCGCGAAGGCGCATACCCAGTTGTTTCATGCCATTCAACCTCCAATTCGGGTTAATTGTAGTATAATCAAAATCCGAGCAGATGTCAACCCGGATTTTGAAACTTTTGCGTGAACAGTAGGGACTCGCAACAATCTCAAATTTATTTTTCGGTTTTAAGCTTAGAAATTATAAACAACAAGTACTTTATACACCACGCAAAGAATACAACACCAATTATTAGTGCCGCAATTTCGATCTCAACAAAGATGTCTTCCGCTTTTGAGGGAATGTCTAAAAAGACTAATGAAAACGCAACAATAATCGTGATGATATTTGCAATCATTCCCACGAAGGCTGACCGATAGAGATTGTCTAAATAGCTGTTATTCCATAATCGTTCAATGCGCTCTTTGTCAATCACAGAAATCAGAATGCTAATCCCTGTAAATAAAAAGCCTCCAATTATCGCGGACATAGATATTGCATTATAATGAAAATCCGGAGCCAATTCTTCAAACTTGCTTATATCGAAGAAAGGGCTTTTAAATAATATAATAGATACTCCAATTGACAATACTAATACTAAACCTATCCATATCCAGTTTTTTAGCTTTGTCATTTATTCCACCACCAATTCAGGTTAACTTCGACAATATCTCAAAAGCTCTGTCCTATATAAATCGTATGTATTTACGAGTGCATCTTTGAAATCATCAAGTGTCAACAAACCTTCGTCCTCTCTACCAAGGACGACTGTTTTTGTAAAGTTATATTGCAGCAAATCATATGTCTGTGATTTTTCGTTATAATCCTTTGCGTTTGCAGTCAGCCCTTGCAGGTTATCACCAAATTTAATTTTTATTGCGGCGATCATTTCGGCGAGTTTTGAACTAGAAGTAAATATGTTCTTATTGCGGCGACCTACCAATATGTATGTCGCAGTTTTTGTACGTACATTTCGAATCGCATCAAAATTTTCAATATCCAGCCCGATGTCGCTTAGAATTTGATCTTCAGGTACAGCTACCGTAACAGATACCTTGCTGATAATATGCTTCCGAACTAATACTTGTAGAATATCATCAGTCATGATTGCTGCAAGGTGGGCAGAAGTATTTTCTCCCGGTTCAAGCGTTTGATCAAACAAATTGCGGACAGCTGAAATTTTGGGAGCCCCGTTAATTCCAATGTAGCTCACAATTCCGCTCTCAAAATCAATAAGGCAGAAAGTATAAAGCTCCAGCAGCTGACTTTCACGCATTGGTACATTTTCTGTTTCCAATGTTGTTCGATCTCGCAGAGCAACAGTGTTAGAAGGATTTTGCTGACCGATCTTTAAGAAAGCTCTATGCTCTTCAAAGGATATTGCTTCAATGACATAGTGTCCATTTGAAGCCGTGATATTAATTGCTTTATGATTATCGGAAAGTACCTGCATTTTTTCGTTATATATTCCCCTAAAGCAGTCTTCGATTTCGCTGTTGTTTAATTGTGTTACCCGGACAGTGCGCGTTCCCGGAAGCAGTGTTTGTTTTTCCAGTGATAGACGATAAAACGATACTTTTCTTGTTTTGCTCACCATAGTGTTTTCGCATCCTTTTCTCTATTATGTAATATCAAATCCGCCTTCAAGAATAAACCTTCTCAGCATTTGGTCAATCTTCATGTTGATCTGGAATTTCTTGATAGGCTTACCCTCTATCATTTCAAGGAAGGTTTTCGCCTTTTCCGTATCCACGGTTGCCTTCAATGTGTCAAATTTACCAAACTCATTGATATTGGCTTCCGTGATTTTCGACTGCATAAAGCTACGCAGTATCGTTTCATCAACTCCGATGGCGGTGGCAAAACGGTGGATCTGGTCATTTTTGGCGCTGGTCATATACTCTGTAATATAATTCCGGAGCGTTTTTCCTTCGTCAACTATCACATCACCGTTCTGGACATCGTGGAGGAAGATGTTTGCGTATTTTTGTTCCTCTTGTGTGAGCGTTGCAAACGACTTGTGAAGTTCATCCAGCACAGCGGCAGTTTCTGTGCCATCCTGCAACGCCTTAATGTACTTTTTGAACCGGGAGTTCATATAGTTCGCATCAATTACACCAGTATTGATTTCCGTCAGGTAAGAGTCAATTTCATACGGCACATCCTCAACACCGGCTTCTCCACTACCGCTAGCGAACAGTTCCTTATAGCGTAAAGCAAGAATCAAGTAGGTGGTTTCATCGAGGTGCAGATTTATGATCACTTTTCTGCCAACGTTCTTAAATTCATAGGACAACTTATTCCAAGTGAAGCCCTGTATCTTAGCAGCCTCGAGATAGCTGTTAAGCTGCTTGAATAATTTAGCAAATTGTCCGCGCTCCGTATGATCAACCGGAAGTTTTTCGAAGTTCTCAATTCCAGCAGAACGGAAGATGCTCCCAATATCATCGTACAACGCATTCATTTTTTCGAGGTTGTGTTCCAGCTTGTCGGCAAATAGGCCAAGAGGTCTATCACCGGAATACAGCTTGAACGCTTCTTCAATGTTTCTCTGCATTGTATACGGTTTACGATAATAACGAATCGTGCCAAAGGGCTTCTCCGGACCATAGAGACGATTGGTGCGTGAGAATGCCTGAATCAACTTTTCATAAACCAAAATCTTATCCAAATATAGCGTGTTGATCCATTTGGAGTCAAAACCAGTCAGCATCTGATCGACAACGATCAGTAGATCAATTTGCTGGTCGGGAGTATGTTCAATTCCTTTGTACTGTTCTTTGCGCGCCAGACGATAGGAAATGTCCTTTTTGAAGGTTGCATAAGTTGCCATTTGGAACTCCATACTGTATCTGGTATTGTAATCTTTGATGATTTCAACAATGCCCTCTTCTTTAAAAAGTCCATTACCATTGTTATCAATACTGGGGTCAAACAAAGCGGTAATCTTCAGATTGCCCTTTGCTTTAAACAGTTTATAATACTGGATTGCCTCTGGAATGCTACTGGTAGCAAAAATCGCATGAAACTTGCTGTCGTGGCTTAGGGTTGTCCAGTTTTCCAAAATATCATCAACTACGGCACACTGATGCTCTTCGCGTTCGTACTGAGAAACAGGCAGATAATCTTCAATGCCTTTCAAATAGCTACCATCTGCCTGAACATATCCAGCCATCGGCACTTTTGTGTGATCCATATAATGCAGATAGACTTTTTTCTTTTTAGGGTCTGCCAACGCTTCTGCCTCAGTAGTTGCCTTAGCTCTTTCAAGTGCAACCGCTTTCCGAAGATCACGATCTTTGTATGTTAGCACCATGTATGGATCAAAGCCCAGAACATTCTTATCACGGATGCCGTCCGCAATGCTGTACCTGTGCAGCTCATTGCCGAACACATCCGAAGTAGTGCTCATTTTCTTCTGATTTTCATCGTGGATCGGCGTGCCGGTAAAGCCAAAAAACATGGCGTTCGGGAAAGTCTCTTTAATAGTCCGCAGCATTTCGCCAAATACATCACGATGAGCTTCATCAATGATAAATACAACCCGTTTATTTTGAATCAGTTCGATGTCGTGCGCATTGAAGCCATTTTCTTCTTCCACACGGCTCATTTTCTGAATAGATGTGACAATCAACGTGTTTGCAGGATCATCGCTCCGCAGTTTTGCTACGAGAATATCCGTGTTTTCTGTAGCTTGCACAGAGTCTGTATCGTCGGCAAACCCGCGATAGTCCAACAGGGATTGCGTGCCAAGTTCAACTCTGTCCATCAGGAATACAACCTTGTCGGCATCCTTGGAAGCTGCAATCAACTGAGCCGATTTGAAGCTGGTCAGTGTTTTTCCGGAACCGGTGGTGTGCCAGATGTAGCCGCCCATCTGATCCCTATCAGCCCATCGGCGCATAGCAACGCGGCTGGTAATACGAGAAGTCGCATAATACTGATAGCTGCGCATCACCTTCAAAATACCGTCGGTATCGTCGGCAACGGTATAGAAGCCGATCAGCTGGTGCGCCATAGGGATGGAAAGCAGATACTGTGCAATGTCCTTCCAATTGTTCAACGGCTCATTGTTGGCGTCAGCCCAGTGAAAGTAAAAGTCTTTGTTGAACTTTCCGTCCGGGCCGGGGTTGGCAAAATAGACCGTTTCATCCGGCTGCATGGCAATAAAAATCTGCACAAGGGCAAACAGTCCTGTAAATACGCCCTCGTGTGCATATTTCTCAATCTGATTGGTAGCCTGGCTGACATCGACACCGCTGCGTTTCAGTTCACAGTGAATCAGCGGCATACCGTTGATCAACAGCATAAAGTCACCCCGGCGGTTGGGCAGAACAGAGTTCCTTGCCTTGAATACCGGCTGTTCGGCAATCTGATAGCGGCTCTGACCGGCGGCAATTTCCTGACGGTCATAGATTTTCAGACTGACTTCTTTCCCGAAGTGCAGTTCATCTGCGGGATTGTCGCGTTTGACAGCAACGGTTTTACCATTGATAAAACCGTTGAGTTTCAGCGGCGTGCGCAGACGGGTAATCTGGCCAAGAATCTGCTGCATTTCGCCGTCGGTCAGCGGAACATCATTCAGCCTGTCCACATCGCGGTTGTTTTCAAAGAGGATCTGTTTCCAGTTTTGGATCAGGTCTTCTTCTGTTTTATAGCGCAGAATTTCCGGCTCCCATCCGTATTTTTCTGTCAGCAAATTAATGAGCGCCGCTTCAAAAGCAGCTTCCTGTTCAAATGCCATAGCTTGCCTCCTGTATCAGACAAACATTTTTTCAAGCAGTGCTTTTTTGATGCTTTGGAGCTTTTCCAACTCACGCCGTTGGAGGGAAATAAGAGTATTTATGGAGTCAATCGCATCTCCAATGAGCTTTTGCTCTGGATATGAGGTGAACGGAATTTCTATTGTTTTCATACCTTCAATGTCAATACTCCGTCCATCTCTGATACCGTAAACGTGCGGCTTTAAGTCTGTGTCAATAAAATTTTTTGATCTGAAATATGTGTAGTAAAATCTCGAATCAACGCCTTCCCCGTGAAAAGTATGATATGCAGGACTAATAATTCCTTGCGAGTTTGCCTTTTCCAAACCGCCTTCAAAAGATCTTAAATGTACGATAAGGTCACCTTCATTAACCACCTTATAGTTTGACAGACTTGCTTTATCGTATTGGAGTGCACGTTCTGACTCGTCGCGTCTGATTGTGCCGCTGCCTTGAATTATTGTAAGTGGAGGCAGATCCGCCCGATTCTTTTCCGAGTATTCTTCAAACACATCTCCGAACTTACGCCGCTCCCAAGGGCCAGTAAATCCCTTGAAGCGAACTGCGGGATAGCAGCTTCCATTTTGCGGGAACATCTTTTCGAGCATCGACTTTTTCACATTCGTCAACTTTTCAAACTTACGCTGATGAAGGGTGATAAAGTTGTCTAATTTCATAAAATATGCTGAAATCTTTTTTTGCTCTTCCACAAAATTTGGTATAGTAAGACGTAATTCTTTTAACTTATTCAAATACATATAAGTACGAGAGCCACCTTGTTTTTGAAGAACAGCATATTTTGCAAATTCTTTTCCATAATTCAGCTGATATTGCAAATATCTTGAATCCAGGTTTTCATCAGTAGTAAATACAGGATAAAGTGTACTAACTATGCCGTTTTCTGTAATATCATTGATATTAAAATGGAAAATTTCATCATCCGACATATGCCTATATGTAAAATATCCATACGGTACAATGTTATATCCAGTATTATCAGCGGAAGCTATTTGATTTCCATCATAATAGTCAGTTTGAAAAAATATTCCTCTTCTTGAAGAAGTTAAAACAGGATATTGATTGTTAATTGTTGTTTTTTCTGTATATTCAGCAATATTATCCCCTAACTTACGCTGTTCCCAAGTGTCGTCAAACCCGTGAAAACGAATGGAGGGTTTTTCAGTTTTACTCATTTGCATCCCCCCGCAACAGCGCTTTGAGCTCTGCCAATCCCTTCATGTCGTACTCACTGCCGGTCAAATCATCCATCATGGAAGAAAGCACTTGCTCGGATTTTTGAATCTGCTCATCCAATTCCAAGTAAGTCACAGCATACTTATCCGCCAACGTCTGTACCGATTTTTCCAGTGTGTCGATGATCACATCCGGCATTGCACGGAGAGATGTGCACAGCGGAACAATCCATTTCAGGCGCAGCAACTCAAGGGCTTGTTCATCGGACAGCCCTTCGATGGTTTCTTTGGTTTTCATGTGGAGCGCATAGGTTTTTTCTTTGACATCCTTTTTGACGGCTTTTTCTTCCGTCATCAGCTTATCAGCACATACCATCTTCGCCTCAAAGGAATCTTCCGGGAAGGAATATGCCTCGCGCAGCGTTTTCATATAAGCCGCGACTTTGCCCTTGGTATACGGGGCATTTCCGTCTACAGATGCCCAGTTTACTTCCTTGTGCTCAAAAATATATTTCAGTTTTGCTGCCTTTCCGGCTTTGGCATCTATCAATGCAGCATATCCCTGCAAGCCAAGCAATTCCGGGGAAGAGATATCTGCATAGATTTCCGCAAGTTTTGCTGCAAATGCTTTGGGGACAAATGCAGTATTGTCATCATTCAGAAACTCTCCGCGATCACCCTCATCAATGGAATCTATGATCTCCGTCAGTTCAGCGGCAATTTCATCCAATCTGGCTTCTTTTGCCTTGAGTGCATCATAATCTTCCCGAAGAAGTTTAGTCTGCACCAAATCAAAGGGAATGACATGGCCTACCCAGCCGTTCTGTACTTCTTCTTCCTTATCGTCTTTCTTTTTGATGACCATATTCGGGTCGACCTGCTTTGTGGCCGCAAAACCCTCCGTCTGGATAATTTCAAGATCGGTGGAGATTATATTCCACTTGTCATTCAACAGTTGATACGCCTGATACTTGTCGATCAGGGGAAGCGGTGCAACACGGCCAAAGATATTCTGCGTAATAGTATCCTCAGCCTTGGAAACATTCAGATCCATCATTTTTCCGATCAGTTCGCCGTCCAGATATGTATCAAAATCTGCGAACGCTGACTGATGTGCTGCAACGAACGCTTGTACATCGGCACTGCCTTCGATAGCTTCTTTGATGTTTTCAACCGCCAATTTTGAATACGGGGTTTCATCGGCGGCAAACAGAACACTTCTCAACTGAGGGAACGCAGTCCAATACTGTTCCAGAAAATCAATTTCATGGTTGGGAATGCCGCCAAACATGGTGGCGTAAATATCCCAAGTTTCCGCCGCTTCAGAAGAATCGATATAACGGGGAATGTTCAGGTTATATCCATTGTGGCGAATCTCTTCCTTGGAAACCAGTCTGGCAAATTTTTCAATACTTTCAGGACGGGCAGCAATCGCATCGACAATCTTTTTGATATCCGATGCTATCAGTTTGTTGGTCTTACCAACTTTGGTGAATCCCTTGGAAGCGTCGATAAAAAGCACATCGGAAGCTTCACGTTTTTGCCGTAAAACCATAATGATGGTGGGAATACCCGTGCCATAGAAAATATTTGCGGGCAGTCCGATAATTGCTTCGATGTTGTTATTTTCGATCAGATTTCGGCGAATACGTCCCTCGCCTTCACCCAGTCCATCAGCGCCTCCAACAGCATCACCACGGAACAGAACACCATGAGGGAGGACGATGGTCATAATACCGTCTGGTTTTACATGGTACAGGTCATGAAGCAGGAATGCATAGTCAGCTTTTCCTTTTGGTGCCATGCCATAGCGATAGCGGGGATCGGTTTCCTTGTGAGAAGGATCCCAGTGCTGTGAATACGGTGGGTTGGAAACCACAGCATCCAGATACAACGGGTTATACGTCTGAGTGACATCATCGTACATAGGCCAGTCCTGCTCCAATGTATCGCCACAGCGAGTGAAGATATTGGCTGGATTGATGCCGCGCATAACAAGATTCATACGGGTCAGATTGTATGTGTTTTCCTTCAGCTCCTGCGCATAGTACATGATGCCGTCTTTGTTCTTCAGGTACTTGGCAGCACTCTTGCCGATGGTGATCAAAAGAGAGCCGGAACCGCTCGTAGGATCATATATTTCGATTTTCTCGCGATCCTTCAAGTGGTTTGCGACAATCTCAGACATGAGCTGGGACACTTCATGAGGCGTGTAAAACTCACCGGCCTTCTTACCAGCATTTGCAGCAAAGTTGCTGATCAGATACTCGTAAATAAAGCCTAAAACATCATAGTCCTGCCTGCCATCGGTGGGAATGTCCTTGATCAGCTGAATCAAGTCGCGGATAGCTTTGGTTTGATTGCTGGTGCTGTCACCAAGTTTGCTCAGACCAGTTTCCAGTGTATTAAAAATTTTGCTAAACACCTTTTTCTGCGTATCACTGATCAAGCGATTGAATGCAGAAAGAGCAGTTCTCACATTGTCAACAGTAAAGCTATTTCCCTTATCCAGCCATGTCGAGAAAAGATTATCATAGGCGATAAAATAGCCAAGGTGTTGCTGACAATAATCAACAAGTTCCTCGTTGTTCTCATGTACATGTTCCTGAAGGTCAGCTTCTTCATATCCGTCCTTTTTTAGAAAATCTACTTCTTTGTCAGAGAGAAACTTATAGAAGATGAAACCAAGAATGTAGTCTTTATATTCGTTAGCCTCGATCTTGGATCGCATTTTGTTTGCGGATTCCCAGATTTTATTGGCAAGCTGTTGTTTGTTCATAATTGTTGCTCCTTTGTAGAACTCTGCTATAGTTTGTCGAATCGACGATTTAGGTTGATTTGTGACAAGGGATCAGTGTGCCCATTCGCACCCGCGAGGTGGAAATAGACCCCATTATTTCGAGTCAGTCCCGTTATGACCACTTCGATACCGCTCCGTATTTATCTCAACATCAGCACCTCGGAAAACGGGGAGAACTGATGGGGAGAACAAGCAAAAATATTAAGTTAAGAATACCCGAAAAACTCCATAAAATCAAGGGATTCCGGTCAGGGAGCTACCGAGTAGCGACCACGATTTCGAGTTAGAGTCGCTAATATGATGCGGCTCATTTTTCATTTTCGGCGGGCTTCTTGATATACTTGCCGTTCTTGATTCTCGCGTCCGCTGGCTTCTCTGCGTCCTCTGGGATCCCCCAGACCGAGCCAATGCGGATAGCACCGGGGACGCGCCCCTCGCCGCACAAAATCTGAATACGGCGGGTGGAGATACCCCAGCGTTCGGCGGTTTGCGCGATTGATAAATACTTCATGGGCAGCACTCCTGTTGCAGTTCAGTTCTGCGTCTGCTTATAAAATCACAGTATAATTATAATCGCCAAAGCGAATAAAAGCAAGGGCTTTTTGGAAAAGTTCAGGAAGTATTTTCAACTTAAAGATCAAGGGTTTGGGGCTTCCCCAAAAATCAAAATGGGCGCGTCAGCTGCAAGGCTGAAACGCTCATTTTTCCGGTGTGTACGGACACCGGATGTGCTTGCTACTCTCTCAAATCTCATATCCGCAGATACAACGCGCTCCCGCTTTCGCAAAAGCAGGGGCGCATATTTTTCGAAAATTTTTCATTTCGATACCTGCGTTTCGACGAAGAAATGTCCGTTGTAAAGTGAGGGGCAACGAATCGCCAATGCCCTCGTCTTCAAAATTTTCTTTTCGTCACTACCAAGTTCTTGAGAAAAAATGTCCGTTGTATTGTGAAAGGAGTGTTTCAATATGCCAAATCGCACGCGACCCATCCGCAAGGAAATCTGCCTGAACGAGCAGGAATTGAGCGTAGTTCGCCACAAGATGAATCAACTTGGCACCCGCAACTTCGGCGCGTATGCCCGGAAAATGCTCATCGACGGGTACATCATCAAGGTGGATTACACCGAACAGAAAAAGTTGGCTGCCGCCGTCAGCCGAGCCGCCTCGAACATCAACCAGATTTGCCGCCGCATCAACAGTACCGGGCGCTGCTATGAGGACGACGTTGCCGAGCTGAAAGCGCGGCAGGCCGAGATCTGGGAGCTGCTGAAAGCGCGGCAAAAGGACGAACTTTGACCACAACGGGATTTTCCATGTGTGGGCTTTCCGTCACCGGTTTTCCGGACGGTGGACAAGCTGACGCTCCGGAGCGTACCGTAACCGAATTTCAGGACGACGGTTTTTGTTCCGTTCATCGGGGCTGAAATTCATCCTCTAACTAATAAGAAATAAATCAAGATGCAAGAGAATCAATCTATCCATCAATCAACACAAAAATGGATAGATTGATGGATGGGACAGGAGGTCAGATGAAAACTTTTTGCAAGCTCACGACGCAGAGCCCAGCGGCGTCCTATGTGCCGCTCCCGAGGTTCCTTCTCCAAGACGAAGCCCTGCGGGGCATCAGCAACGACGCGAAGGTACTCTATGCGCTGCTGCTGGACAGAGCAAGCATTTCCCGGCAGAACGGCTACGTCGAGCCGGACGGCACAATTCGACTGTACTTCACCTTGGAGCAGGCGCAGACGAAGCTCCACCGCAGCCGCCAAAGCGCCACGCGGATCTTCCGGGAGCTGGAATACAGCGGCTTGATCGTTCGGCGCAAGCAGGGCTTGGGAAAGCCCGCGCTTATTACGCTGAATTACCCTGCGGACGCAAAGTTGATTCAGCCAAGAGAGGATGGCGCAATATCGCACAAATAAAAGTCGAAAACAAGGTGTTTTCTGCCCCACAAGCGCTGAGAAAACACAGGGGAATATCCTTTCCCATAACACCTCAGAAAAGCGTGTCTATGCGCCTACAGAAGCGATAAAGGAGGAAACAAGTGAACGCAGAAAAATCCAATATCCAGACTGGTGTTGATGCAGCCGAAATTCCCGAATACGTCTTTGAATCGCTGGCACGGAGTCTGCTTCCGGTAATTCAGAAATATTACGAAAGTGAAGACGGTAAAAAGGCTTTTGCCGAATGGAAAGCAAAGACGGAGATTTCAGACAGTGCATCTACATAAAGAAACCGGGAGGATTGCCCTGATCGGCAGTCCTCCCGGTTTCTTTATTACCAGTCTTCAACTTCTTCTACAAAAACAATAAATCCGAACCCATGACCAATCGGTACAAGGTTCGGATTATATTGTTTTGGTGGAGATAAGCGGGATCGAACCGCTGACCTCTTGAATGCCATTCAAGCGCTCTCCCAGCTGAGCTATACCCCCATGGAACCAGAAGCCCTTAATTTTACTGGACTTCCGTGATATTAATTTTTAGATGCCGCGTTGTGATTGCGGGTTGCTTTACTGGTGACTTGCTCTCCCAGGTTAACTACGAATCCCGTACCTACAGATACGCTCTTAGGCAGGTGCTTTCGAAGGATATCAGTCAAAATTATTTCTTTATATCTTCCGTCTTCTGGCCAATGGTGGTCATCAATAAAGTTCCGTAGTCGGCCTTTGATGGATAGTAATTCTTTTGAAATAGACTTTTGATATTCTAAATAGTTTGGCATATAACTTCCCCTTCAACATCTTCAATTAGCCGTAGGATTACAAATACTTCTCCTTTAGCAATTTTGCCGCCCTTACATGTGCAATATTGGAACTTTTATAAAGTTCGTCTACTAACCGTTCTTTTCCTCAACCCTACAATCCAGCGCCGTACAGATCTTCAGAAGTATCTCCGTTGTGACATGGCCATTCCGCCCCATTTTAGTCACAGACGCCGGGCTAATGCCCGCCTTTTCAAACAGGTCCTTTTTCTTCATATTCTTATCGATGAGCAGCTTCCAGAGTTTTTTAACTCACAGGCATAAAAATCTCCTCCGTACCGATATACAAAAATGCTCCGCCGCTTGGCAGAGCATTCGGTCTATTGCAGCCATACTGCCAAGGCCTATTCCAACACATGACAGCGTTGTTTGTAATGATAGCATATTTGGTCAGAGAAAGCAAGAAAATGATAGATCCGCACGAATTCCTCCAGGTTTTCCGGAAAAATAAATGTCTTTTGCAGAAATTACCTATCTTATACCAAAACCTGTTAAAAAGCTTGAAAGGCTTTTTATAGTGCCGAAGGTGCTTTCGTTTTTCATGAGACGTCACATCGCGCTTTCACACGCCGTGCGTGCGAAAGCCTGAGAAGAATTCTTGTTCAGGTACACGCCCCGGCCAAAAAATAATTGCAATTTATTTGCCGCCTGCGGGCGGCAAACTCTGCGAGGCTTTTAATATTTTTTTCGTTAGGCTAAGGAAAAGACGGGATTTTGTAACAGTTTCGTTAATAATTGCCCGCCCCTCTTGCGCGCGGCGCTTTAGAATGTTAAAATTCTTTAAAATGTTTTTTACAGTCGTGTAACAACTGACTTATAATGCGCAAGGAGCGATACGATTATGCCCAAATTCAGCGTAAAGAAGCCGCTGACGGTGTTCGTGGCGGTGCTGGCCATTGTGGTGCTGGGTGTGGTGGCCTATCTGAAGATGACCCCCGACCTGATGCCCAACATGGACTTCCCCTATGTGATCCTGGTGACCACCGACCCCGGGGCCAGCCCCGAAACTGTGGAGGCCGACATCACCAAGCCCCTGGAGCAGTCCATGGCCACCCTGGACCGCATCAAGAATGTCACCTCCAGCTCCATGGACAGCGTGTCCATGGTGGTGCTGGAGTTTGAGGACGGGGTGAACATGGACACCGTCAGCGTGGATATCCAGCAGAAGATCAACCAGCTGAAGGGCTCCTGGGGCAACACCGTGGGCGACCCCTATGTGCTGAAAATGAACCCCTCCATGCTGCCGGTGCAGGTGGCGGCCCTGTCCTATGACGGCAAGGACATCACCCAGCTGTCGGACTTCGTCAACGACACCCTGTCCCCCAAGCTGGAGGGCATCACCGGCGTGGCCAGCGTCACCGTCAGCGGCACGGTGGAGCGTCAGCTCCATGTGATCCTCAGCCAAAAGAAGCTGGATGCTCTGTCCCAGCGGCTGTCCGATGCCATTGCGAAGCAGCTGGACGACGCGGCGGGGCAGCTGGCCTCCGCCCGGGGCCAGGTCAACAGCGCCAAGGCGGCTATCCGCAGCGCCGAGGAATCCGCCGTCCGGGACGCCGTGACCCAGGCCCTTACCACCATCCAGGACAGTCTGAAAACCATGCGGGACAGCCGGGACCAGCTCCAGGACAACCTCCGGGAGCTGGCGGACATTCAGCGGGAGAAGGCCCGGCTGGAGGCGGAAAACGCCCCGTATCAGGCGAAGATCGAGGCCATCCGCCAGAACCCCTCCATGACGGAGGAGGAAAAGCAGGCAGCCATCGCCGAAATCGAAAGTGACCCCGAATACGTCCGCATCCAGGCGGAGCTGGCGGCGCTGGATCTGCGCATGGCGGCCCTGGGCGTCAAGTGGGACGAGGCCGTCCAGCGGGCCAAGGAGTGGCAGAAGCAGCTGGAGGAGCTGGAAAAGCAGCTGCGCGACCTGGAGACCGACGAGGGTGTGGCCAAGCTGGCGGACCAGGTATCCGCCGGGGTCCTGACCATGACCGACGCCGTGAACCAGATCATCTCCGCCAACATCCAGCTGGACAGCGCCCTGAGCCAGATCGACCAGGGACTCCAGACCCTGGAGGAATCCCGCTCCACCGCCCTGAGCCAGGCGGACCTGTCCTCCAGCCTGAGCCTACCCACCATCACCGCCCTGCTGACGGCCCAGAACTTCTCCATGCCCGCCGGATATCTGAAGGAGGACGGCGTGAACTACATGGTTTCCGTGGGCGATGCCATCGACACCCGGCAGGACCTGGAGGACCTGGTGCTCTTTGACCTGGGAATGGACGGCATCGACCCCATCCGCATGAAGGACGTGGCCGACGTGGCCATCACCGACAACTCCTCGGAGATCTACGACAAGCTCAACGGCAAGGACGGCGTCATCGTCTCCCTCAACAAGCAGTCCACCTACGCCACGGCGGAGGTGTCCAACAACATCAACGACCGCTTCCGGGAGCTGGAGGCGGAGTACGAGGGGCTTTCCTTCGTACCCCTGATGGACCAGGGGGACTACATATACCTTATCATCAACTCCATTCTGTCCTCTCTGGGCTGGGGCGCGCTGTTCTCGGTGCTGATCCTGTACCTGTTCCTGCGGGACCTGCGTCCCACCGTCATCACCCTGTGCTCCATCCCCATCAGCGTGATCTTCGCCGTGGTGCTGATGTACTTCTCCGGCGTTACCATCAACATGATCTCCCTGTCGGGCCTGGCCGTGGCGGTGGGTATGCTGGTGGATAACTCCGTGGTGGTCATTGAGAATATCTATCGCCTGCGCTCCAAGGGGGCCACCGTCATCCAGGCGGCGGTATCCGGGGCCCGGCAGGTGCTGGGCGCCATCGTGGCCTCCACCCTGACCACCGTGTGCGTGTTCCTGCCCATCGTGTTCGTGGAGGGCATCACCAAGCAGCTGTTCACGGACCTGGCCCTGACCATGACCTATTCCCTGCTGGCCAGCCTCATCGTGGCCCTGACCCTGGTGCCCGCCATGGCCGCCGGTATGCTCCGCAAGGAGAAGCCCCAGAAGCCGGGACTGCTGGATAAGGTCTACCCCGCCTATCGCAAGGCGGTGTCCTGGTCCATCCACCACAAGCTGGTGGTGCTGGGGGTGTCCCTGCTGCTGCTGGTGGGCTCCGCCGGAGCCGCCCTGGCCCGGGGCTTCGCCTTTATGCCCAATATCGACATGAACACCGTGAACCTGACCATCTCCATGCCCGAGGGCTGCACCCGGGAGCAGGCGGTGGCCCTGGCGGACAAGGCCCTGCAGCGCATCGCCGCCGTGGACAACGTGGAAACCGTGGGCGCGATGATGTCCTCCGCCTCCGGCACCGGGAGCATGGACATGACCAGTATGATGACCGCCGGCGGCGGGGAATACGACGTCACCGCCTACATCACCCTGCCGGAGGGGGCCTCCGGCGCAGAGGCCGGCAAGCAGATGGAGGCCGCCTGCGCCGGTATGGACTGCACCGTCACCGCCTCCGGGGCCATGGACACCTATATGTCCTACCTCACCGGCAGCGGCATCACCCTGAACGTCTACGGCGACGACATGGAGCAGATGCAGTCCGCCGCCCGTGACCTGGCGGCAAAGCTGGCCACCGTCCCCGGCACGGAGAACGTGTCCGACGGCCTGGAGCAGGCGGCCGCCGCCCTGCACCTGTCCGTGGACCGCAACGCCGCCATGGAGAAGGGCCTCACCGTGGCCCAGGTGTACATGGCCGTGGCCTCCGCCCTGACGGACACCGACAGCTCCCTGTCCCTGACCCTGGACGGGCTGGACGTCAGCGTGTCCATCCAGTCCCCGGAGGAGAGCCGCATGACCCGGGAGAAGCTCCTGGATCTTCAGATCGACCCCTCCTCCGCCTCCGCCATGAGCAGCATGATGAGCAGCGCCTCCTCCGGCAGCTCCATGGGAAGTATGAGCGGCATGTCTAGTATGAGCGGCATGTCCAGTATGAGTGGCATGAGCAGCGCAAGCGCCTCCGGCAGCACCCAGAGCGGCAAGTCCGTCCGTCTGGGGGACATCGCCCAGCTGGAGGAGACCGTCAGCCTGAACACCATCAACCGGGACCAGCAGCGGCGGTATATCACCGTGTCCGCCGACGTGGCCGACGGCTATAACGTCACCAAGGTCACCTCCGCCGCCGAAAAGATCATCGGCCAGGCGGAGCTGCCCCAGGGCGTCACCGCTGCCTTCCAGGGGGAGAACGAGGCCATCATGGACGCCATCCGGCAGCTGCTGCTGATGCTGCTGCTGGGCATCGTGCTGGTGTATCTGGTGATGGTGGCCCAGTTCCAGTCCCTGCGCTCGCCGCTGATCGTCATGTTCACCATCCCCCTGGCCTTCACCGGCGGCTTCCTGGCCCTGCTGCTGGCGGGGGTGGAGGTCAGCGTCATCTCCCTGATCGGCTTCGTGATGCTGGTGGGCGTCATCGTCAACAACGGCATCGTCCTGGTGGACTACATCAACCAGCTGCGGCTGGAGGGTATGGGCCGCCGGGAGGCCATCATCGAGGCCGGCGTCACCCGTCTGCGGCCCATTCTCATGACGTCCCTGACCACCATTCTGGGCCTGATCGTCATGGCCTTCGGCAACAACGTGGGCACGGCCCTGATGCAGCCGGTGGCCCTGGTGTGCATCGGCGGCCTGCTGTATGCCACGCTGATGACCCTGCTGGTGGTGCCGTGTATGTACGACATTCTCAGCCGCCGGGACCTGCGGAAGGTGGACGAGGAGGAGCTGCAGCTCCTGGATATGTGAAAAATAAGCGCAAAAAAGCAGCCTTGCGGCTGCTTTTTTGCGCTTATTTTTTCGCTTACAGAATGATCACCGGCCCGGCAGCGGTCAGGCGGCCCTCCCGGACGGTGACGGACTCGCCGGTCAGGGCGTTTTCATAGTCACCGTCGGTCAGGGGGACGGCAGCCGTCCCCGGGCGGCCCGCCAGGGGGAACACGCCCACCGCCAGGTGTTGGCCGTCCCGATAGTCGGCCACGGCCAGGCCCTGCTCGTCATCGGCCTCCACATGGAAGGCGGCGTCCGTAGGCAGGCGCTTTTTGATGTCGTACAGCTTCCGCAGCAGGGGCGACAGGTCCTCCCCGGCGGTCCAGTCGATGGGCTCCCGCTCAAACAGGGAGGGCGTATGGACGGCAGAGACCTCCTGCCCGGCATAGAGCAGGGTGGTCCCCTTCTGGAAATAGCTCAGGGCCGTCCAGGCCAGCAGGCTGTCCCGGTTGGGGAAGCGGTCCGCCGCCCGGCGCTGGTCGTGATTTTCCAGGCAGCTGAGCTTATTGTACCAGGTGGGAAAGCTCAGCTCCTGATAGCTCAGGGCGGCAAAATACCGGCTCAGGGGCATGGTCCCGCCGGCGGCTCCCTCATACAGGGGCCAGATGTCGTAGGGGTACAGAATGTCGAACACGTCAAACAGCTCGTTGTCCGTGGCGGCGTACAGCCCCTGGCGGCGGAAGGCCAGAATGTGCTCCAGGTGGACGCTCTCCCCCAGCCAGATGGCCCCGGGGCGCACCCGCTCCACCGCCTGCCGGGCCTTGCGCCAGAATTCCACAGGCACGGTGCTGGCCACGTCGCAGCGGAAACCGTCCACATACTGGGCCCAATAGCACAGGGACTCGATCTGATAATCCCACAGGCCGGAAACGGCGTAGTCCAGGTCCACCACATCGGTCCAGTCCCCCACCTTGTTGCCCCGGCTGCCGTCGGGCTTGTGATAGTAATACTCCGGGTGCAGGGCCACCAGGGTAGCGTCCGGGGAGGTGTGGTTATACACCACGTCGATGATGCACTTCATGCCATTATCGTGAATGGCGTCCACCAGGTGGAGGAAGTCCTCCAGGGTGCCGTACTCCGGGTTCACCGTGCGGTAGTCCCGGTTGGCATAGGGGCAGCCCATGCTGCCCTTGCGGTTGGCTTCCCCGATGGGGTGGATGGGCATCAGCCACAGGATGTCCGTGCCCAGGGCCCGGATCCGGGGCAGATCCGGCTCCACGGCCCGGAAGGTGCCCTGGGGCGTGTGGCTGCGGACGTACAGCTCATAGATCACGCTGCGGCGCAGGGCGGGATTGGTTTCAAGGGACATAGAAAATACCTCCCAGAGAATTATTTGAGACTGTCGAAAAACTCGGAAATCTTCCGCCATCGGAAAGGAAGATAGTTACGAAAGAAACCCATCAGGGGTGTCTTTCGTTTGCAATCACAGGTTTTTCAGAACTTTTTAAGTTCTGAAAAACCGCACTCAGCTTGTCAAAAAGGCTTTTTTGACAAGCTGAGAATTATTTCAGGGTGCTGCTGTTGTTCAGCACGCCGGTGCTGTACAGAAACAGCACGTCCTGATCGGTGAAGGTCAGATAACGGCCCAGCTGGGTGGGAGACAGATAGCGGATATCCACCAGAGTGACCCTGCTGTACCCCTCCAGCAGCAGAGGAGCCAGGCTGGAGGCGAAGGAATCCCGGAAGACCACCAGCTCCCGGTCCGTCCGGGCGTTGGGACTCTCCACCGTCAGCAGGGACACGGACCCGGACAGAAACAGCTCATATGGGTCGCTGCCCCGGGCCTTTTCCAGGTCGTACACCGGGCCTTCCCTGCCAGTCTCATAATTGGTGACCCGGCAGGCGGCGATGGTGTCGTTGGTGAGATAGCGCAGGGTCTCCCCGGCCAGGGGCAGGGCCGCGTACCCGGAATACACCCCATAGAAGGGGCGGTCCAGGGTCACCTCCGTGTAATCCGCGGCGGCGTCCGCCCCCATGGCGGCGGCCAGATACCGGGCCACGGCAGGAAGCCGCTCCTGCCGCCAGTGGGCGTCGGTGCGGTAATAGTCCTCCAGGGTCAGCCGGTCAAACAGGTCGATATACGTCATCTCCGGCGTGCCCTCCCGCAGCCGGGACACCAGGGCGTCATAGTCCATGGCCGGACGGCCGGAGGCCGGGGCCAGGAAATACCCCTTGTCCGGGATCACGGAGAGATAGACGTTGGCCTCCGTCCCGGCCAGATAGGTGTCGTACACATACCGGAAGCGCTGGGCGGCCCGGTCCACGGAACCGGTGTTCAGGGGGAAGTCCAGCTTGGCGGCATAGCCCCCGGAGAGATACACCCCGTCCACGTCCCGCTGGCCCAGCAGGTCATAGGACACCAGGGAGCGCAGGGTACGGAACTGCTCCCGCAGGGGGAACTGGTCGGCGGCGGCGTGCTCCAGCTTGCCGGCATACTGGCCGGACAGGAAGCCGGAGACGGTAAGCTCCGGCCACTGGGCCAGGGGGCGGCGCTCCGCCTGGGACACGTCCCCCGGGGTCCGCAGCAGGCCCCACAGGCCGAAGCCCGCCAGAAAGCCCGCCAGCAGGCACACGGTGATGATTTGCTTGGTCTTCATGTGCACCTCCTCAGAACCGGAAATACAGGAAGGGATTGGCGGAGCCGCTGACAAGAAACGCCGTGCACACCGCCAGCAGGGCCAGCAGCGCCGCAGGCTCCAGCGCGTCCAGCACCCGCCCGGCCCGTCCGGCGGCGATCCGGCGGCACAGGGCGGCAGGCAGCGGCGTGGACCCCACGGCGGCCAGCGCCAGCACCGGGGCATAGCTGCGCAGATAGTAGAGGGCGCCGCTGTCCCACAGGGGCAGGCCCCCCAGGCCCAGCAGGCCCCCGGCGGTCCCCAGGGCGGCGGGGACAGACGCGGCGTCAAACAGCACGAAGCTGAAAAGCGCCGCCAGCAGCACATACACATGGCCCAGCACCGGGACACGCTTCAGCCACCGGCCCAGAAACAGCTTTTCCAGCAGCAGGAACGCGGCAAAATACAGGCCCCAGGCCACGAAGTTCCAGGCGGCCCCGTGCCACAGGCCCGTCAGGCCCCACACGATCACCAGGTTCCGCACCCAGCGGGCCTTACCCACCCGGCTGCCGCCCAGGGGGATATACACATAGTCCCGGAACCAGGAGCCCAGGGAGATGTGCCAGCGCCGCCAGAATTCCGTGAGACTGCCGGACACAAAGGGATAGCGGAAGTTCTCGGCAAAGCGGAAGCCCATGATGCGGCCCAGGCCGATGGCCATGTCGCTGTAGCCGGAGAAGTCGAAGTACACATGGAGCATATACGCCGCGGCGTACAGCCAGGTCAGCAGCACCGTTTTCTGACCGCTCTGCTGATACACCGTCACCAGCTCATACAGGACGTTGGCAAGCAGTACCTTTTTCCCCAGGCCCAGCACAAAGCGGCGGGCCCCCAGAGCCGCGTCCTGCACCGTGTGGGTGCGGCTTCGCAGCTGGGGGGCCACGTCGGCGTAGCGGACGATGGGGCCCGCCACCAGCTGGGGGTACATGGCGATATACGCCGCCAGGTCAATGAGGTTCCGCTGGGCCGGGGCGTCCCCCCGGTACACGTCGATGACATAGCTGAGGATCTGGAAGGTATAGAAGCTGATGCCGATGGGCAGGGCCATCCGCAGCAGAGGCACCGACAGCCCGGTGACGGCGTTGAAGCCGGAGATCAGGAAGTCGGCATACTTGCAGTAGGCCAGTATCCCCAGGCTCAGCACGGCGGACAGGGTCAGCAGCAGCCGCCTGCGGGTGGGATACCGCTCCATGAGCCGGGCGGCGGCATAGCCCTGTAAAATGGCGGCGGCCATAAACAGCACAAATCGGGGCTCGCCCCAGGCGTAGAACACCAGGCTGCACAGCAGCAGCGCGGCGTTTTTCAGCCGCCCTGGGACTAAGAAATACAGTCCCAGGGCGCAGGGAAGAAAATAGAAGAGAAACGGCAGACTGGAAAACAGCATGGCTGCGGCGGATTACTGGAGGGGCTCGTCGCAGGCGGTCTGAACGCCGGTGTAGGTGGCGGTCATGGTGTTGACAAAGTCGTCCACCAGGTCGTCGGCGCCGAACAGCGCCACCACATACTCGCCATAGGTGAGGACCACCAGCTTGTCAGGGAAGCCGCACATCCACTGGGTGTTCTGGACATTCTGGCGCAGAGCGTCGGCCACAGCGGAGACGTCGCCGCTGTTTTTCACATGGAACGCGCCGCAGGTAAAGCTGTTGGCGTTCATCATGTGGGTCAGCGACGCGGCGTCGTCAATGAGATCGGCCTTGTCGGCGGGGAAGTGCAGCATATAGTCCAGATTGTCGGCATCGTCCACCGGGAAAGCGCCGGGGGCGTTGTCTACGGGGTTATCCAGGCTGCCGCCCACCACGGAGAACTTCTCGCTTTCGGGATAGGCGTTCCACACGGCGGTCAGCAGGTCCACGGCGCTGACGGGGAAGCCGCCGTTGACGTCGCCGCCCTTCTGGGAGGAGCAAGCCGCCAGGGACAGGACCATCACCAGGGCCAGCAGCATAGTGAGAAACTTTTTCATACTAAAAATACTCCTTTGTTATCGTTTTCAAAAGCCATCCGTGCATTTTTGAAGGGCTATTGGCAATGCATCATATCATATTCCCGGCGAAAAGGCAAGCCAGGACGCAAAGATTTTATCAAAAAGGTGTCCCCCACCCCTGTGCTCCCCATACTTTACAAATCTTTTACTTGACGCAGGGGGCCGGGCCTGGTATAATACTTCCAATTGATACCACCGTGAGGGAGTAATTCCACCCCGGCTTCGGGGTTAGGCAGCTTCGTCAGAACGGCGCGCCCGCGCCCGGACTGCTTTGAAAGAATGAGACTCATGCATAGGCTTTGGCCTGTGCATGAGTCTTTTTATTTCCCCAGGTGGGCAGAATCATTAAGAGGAGTGATCGTATGCACAAGGAATATGCCCAGACCGCCGATCAGGTCCTGTCGGACCTGCAAAGCGGCCCGGAGGGCCTGTCCGCCGCCCAGGCGGAGGGCCGTCTGGCGGAATACGGCCCCAACCGCCTGCGGGAGGCCCCCAAGGCCACCCTGCTCCAGCGGTTTCTGCAGCAGCTGCGGGACCCCATGCTGCTGATCCTCATGGCCGCCGCGGCCGTGTCCGCCGTCACCAACTATCTGTCCCACGAGCCCTTTACCGAGGTGCTGATCATCCTGGCGGTGGTGCTGCTGAACGCCGTTCTGGGCGTGGTCCAGGAGAGCAAGGCCGAGGCCGCCATCGAGGCCCTGCAAACCATGACCGCCGCCACCAGCAAGGTCCTGCGGGACGGCTCCGTCACGGAGCTGGAGAGCAGCTGCCTGGTACCCGGCGATATCGTCCTGCTGGAGGCCGGGGACGCCGTCCCCGCCGACGGACGGCTGCTGGCCTGTGCCTCCCTGCAAATTGAGGAGGCCGCCCTCACCGGCGAAAGCGTCCCCTCCGCCAAGTCCCCGGAGGCCCTTACCGGCGAGGTGACCCTGGGCGACCGCCGGAACATGGCCTATATGGGCTCCACCGTGGCCTACGGCCGGGGCCGCATGGTGGTCACCGCCACCGGCATGGACACGGAGATGGGCAAGATCGCCGGCGTCCTGGCCCGGACGGAGCAGGAGGAGACGCCGCTGCAAAAGAAGCTGACCCAGCTGGGCAAGACCCTGTCCTGGCTGGTGCTGGGCATCTGCGTGTTCATCTTCGTGTTTGACCTGATCGTGGCCGGGGACTTCTCCCTGTCCGGCATTCTGGAGACCTTCATGGTGGCCGTGTCCCTGGCGGTGGCCGCCATTCCCGAGGGCCTGGCCACGGTGGTAACGGTGGTGCTCAGCATCGGCGTCACCCGCATGAGCCGCCGCAATGCCGTGATCCGCCGCCTGACGGCGGTGGAGACCCTGGGCTGCACCCAGGTGATCTGTTCCGACAAAACCGGCACCCTGACCCAGAACAAGATGACCGTGGTGGACCACACCGGGGACACCGCCCTGCTGGCCTCCGCCATGGCTCTGTGCAGCGACGCCGTCCTGAACCCCGACGGCTCCGTCCAGGGAGAGCCTACGGAGGCGGCCCTGGTATCCTTCGCCGCAGAGCATCAACTGCCCAAGCCCCAATTGGAGCAGGAGCGCCCCCGCATCGGCGAGGCCCCCTTCGACTCCGGCCGCAAGATGATGTCCACCATTCACCGGACCCCCCAGGGCGTGGTGCAGTATACCAAGGGCGCGCCGGACCAGGTGCTGGCCCGCTGCACCCACTATTGGGAGGGCGGACAGGCCCTGCCCATGACCGACGACCGCCGCCGGGAAATTCTGGCGGATAACCACCGCATGGCCGCCCAGGCCCTGCGGGTGCTGGCCGCTGCCAGCCGCCCCTGGCCCGATGGTGCGCCGGAGGATCAGTCCCCCGCCCACCTGGAGGAGGCCCTCTGCTTCATCGGCCTTACCGGCATGATCGACCCGGTGCGGCCCCAGGTGAAGCCCGCCATTGAGGAGTGCCGCCAGGCGGGCATCCGCCCGGTGATGATCACCGGCGACCACCAGGACACCGCCGTGGCTATCGCCCGCCAGCTGGGCATTCTCTCCGACCCCTCCCAGGCCATCACCGGCGCGGCGCTGGATGCCCTCAGCGATGAGGAGCTTACTCAAAACGTGGACCGCTACAGCGTCTATGCCCGGGTCCAGCCGGAGCACAAGGTCCGCATCGTCAGCGCCTGGCGCCGCCGGGGAGCCGTCACCGCCATGACCGGCGACGGCGTCAACGACGCCCCCTCCATCAAGTCCGCCGATATCGGCATCGGCATGGGCATCACCGGCACCGACGTCACCAAAAACGTGGCGGACATGGTCCTCTCCGACGACAACTTCGCCACCATCGTGGGCGCCGTGGCCGAGGGCCGCCGCATTTACGACAACATCCGCAAGGCCATCGGCTTCCTGCTGGCCAGCAACATGAGCGAGGTGCTGGGGGTGTTCTTCTCCGCCCTGCTGGGCTTCACCCTCCTCAACCCCGTCCACCTGCTGTTCATCAACCTCATCACCGACTGCTTCCCGGCCCTGGCCCTGGGCATGGAGCGCCCGGAGCCGGACATCATGCGCCGCCCGCCCCGCTCCGCCAAGGACGGCATCTTCTCCGGCGGCCTGGGCTTCGACATCGCCTATCAGGGCATCCTTATCACCGTCATCACCATGGCCTCCTACATCATCGGCCACTGCATGGAGGCGGGATGCTTTGAAATGCCCCGGGGCGTCTCCCCCCACGGCATGACCATGGCCTTCCTGACCATGAGCATGTGCGAGATTTTCCACAGCTTCAACATGCGCTCCCAGCGGCGCAGTGTGTTCACCCTCCGGGGCCACAACAAGGTCCTCTGGGCCGCTATGCTGGGCTCCCTGGTGCTGACCACCGTGGTGCTGGAGGTGCCGCCCATCGCCGCCGCCTTCGGCTTCACCCCCGTCAGCTGGACGGAGTACGGCATCGCCCTGGCCCTGGCGGTGCTGGTGATCCCCATTGTGGAGCTGGTGAAGCTCATCCAGCGCAGACTGGGCAAGTAAACAAAACCGGCTCCGGCGCGTCGCGCCGGAGCCGGTTTTCACATTCCAACAATTACCCCTGCCGCTCCAGGCAGGTCTGATAGGTGTCCCACAGGTCGTCGTTCATCTCCAGCACCATGCGGCCCAGGCGCAGGCCCGCCGCCGTCCGGGTGTGGCGATAAATGCCGCACAGCTCATCCTCCTGACTGCACCGGCCATAGGCCAGCAGGGTCCGGGGGTCCTTCCTGGCCCACTGGCCCAGGGTCACCGTCTCCCCGCAGTAGGGGCACTGCACCTCCGTCATGGCCGGGTCCTCCTGGCCCTGGGCCAGGGAGGCATACACCCGCCCCTGCACCAGTCCGGCCGCCCGGTCCTGGGGATACTGCACATACCGCAGGCCGTATTCGTCCATGCACCCGTCCAGGTCCATCCGCCCGCAGATCTGCACGGTATTCCGCGCATCGTTCAGGGCGTCGTGGGCCCGGTCCGGGGTCAGCTTCAGCAGCTCCATCGCCCGCTCCAGGGAGCATTGCCGGTCATCCCGCATGATCTCGTGGCCGAAGATCCGCTGCAAATCATAGCAGCAGGGCATCTCCGCGTCCATTCCGTGCATCAGCAGGTTATCCATCAGCACCGGAATGTCGTCCGGCCCCCAGGTGCACAGGCAGCAGTCCTCCCCGCACCATTCCATGAAGTCGGCATAGGCCCGGGGAAATTCCGGGGCCTTTTCCAGGTCCTGTGCCCGGATTTTCGTCAGCTGCACCACGTCGCCGTTCATGTGGGGATAAAACCGGGGGCGGATGAAGGTCTTGAAGCTGCCGGTCTCCCGGAACCGCTCATCCAGCCGCAGGGCCCCGATCTCGATGATCTCCGAGTCGAAGAAAAACGGCTCCCGTATGGCGCTGTCCGGATTCAACGGCTGGTTCCACTCCAGGTCCAGGACGATATAGGAAAAATCAGCCACGTCTGGCAGCTTCCAGGGCCTTGCCCTTGCGCTCGGCCTCCTGGAACTCCTCCTGGGACTGGGCCATGGCCTGGGCCAGCAGCTGATCGGCCACGGACTTCAGGTCCATCTTCAGCACCTGGTCAATGACCTCCTGCTGCTTTTCCTGGTCCACGCCATAGATGGTCATGCCGCAGGACAGGAACCGCCGCAGCTTCTGCTCCATAGTGAAGCTCTGGTCGCACTTGCGGGCCATGAAGCTGCGCAGCATGCCGGAGGTAGCCAGCTCCAGCTCATAAAAGTCCTGCCGGGTATAGCCGGGATGCTCCTTCCCGAACAGCTCCACCAGCTTGTCCGTCACCACCTGATGTATATAGTTGGCGGTGGCCGCATAGGAGTACGAGGAGACATACAGCTCCCGCAGCCCCTCGGTCTTTTCGGCAATATACAGCTGGATGGCAGGCTCCACGGCGTAGAACATCACCGGGTCATAGTCCTTCCCCAGCAGCTCGTGCGTAACGGCGAACTGCTTTTCGTACATCCACTTGGTCAGCTTCAGCAGCAGCGCCTCCTTGTTGGCAAATACTGCAAAAAACGCGGACGGGGACATACCCGCTGCCTGCGCGATGGCGGCGGTGGTGGTCCGTTCATATCCGTTTTCCAAAAACAGCCTGATGGCTGCATAGGTCATCCGATTCTCTCTTTCGGCGACCTTGGGCTGTGCTCCTCTCGGCATAGCGTCCTCCTTTACAACTGTTTGAACGATTTTTCCATCCTGGCAGAGTATAATATTGTATATTAGCAACAAGGCTATACTACATTAAGGTTAGGGCTTCCTACCTGTTAAGTTAGCATTTTAACATATCTTTCATTGTTTTTCAATGGGCGACACAAAAATTTTAGAAATTGTTTTTCTGTGATATATTGCTGGATTTTCTTTTGGAAATCCCACATAATGTGGCATTTGTGCCACGCGACTGTGCACGCACTGCGGACACTTTTCTTTGCTGTGTCGCCTGCCTTCGGTTTATAAACAGCGCCAGCCGATTCCGAAAAGCGGAATCGGCTGGCGTGACAGCTGTGCGGCGGCTGTATATATATATATATATATATATACAAGCTTGCGCGGCGGTTATTTACTTGAGACTTTAGTTCTGAAAAACCGCACGCAGCTTGTCAAAAAAGACTTTTTTGACAAGCTGATTTACTTGATGATCTCGCCGGCGGCTTCCTTGGCCCGGATCTCCTTCATGGCATCCTTGTGGCTCAGGTTCACCCGGCCCTTCTCGTCGATCTCGGTGACCTTGACCCACATCATGTCGCCCACCTTGCAGGCGTCCTCCACCTTCTCGATGCGCTTGTCCGCCAGCTTGGAGATGTGCACCAGGCCGTCCTTGCCGGGAGCCAGCTCCACAAAGGCGCCGAAGGTCATCAGGCGCACCACGCGGCCGTAGTACAGCTGGCCCACCTCGGGCACGAACACAATGTCGTCGATGCACTTCTTGGCGGTGGCGCAGCTTTCGGCGTCGGGGGAGGCAATGTGGATGGTGCCGTCGTCGTCGATGTCGATCTTGGCGCCGGACTCGGCCACGATCTTCTGGATGACGCTGCCGCCCTTGCCGATGACCTCGCGGATCTTGTCAGGGTCAATGTGCATGGTGATCATCTTGGGGGCGTACTTGCTGACCTCGGGCCGGGGCTCGGCGATACAGGGCAGCATGATCTGGTCCAGGATCTGGCACCGGGCGTCATAGGTGATGTCCAGGGCGTTCTTGATGATCTCCATGGTCAGGCCGTCGTTCTTCAGGTCCATCTGAATGGCGGTAATGCCCTTCTTGGTACCGGCCACCTTGAAGTCCATCTCGCCGTGGAAGTCCTCCACGCCCTGGATGTCGA
>OIXG01000318.1_pt1 | contig 61220 bp, 58 predicted proteins | sample 1587731 | NCBI WGS metagenome assembly OIXG01 (sample SAMEA3888908, study PRJEB22519) | human gut metagenome | biome: human gut; feature: human-associated habitat; material: faeces | place: Denmark | collected 2010 | reverse complement strand
CCAACGACCCCGAGATTACAAATCACGTGCTCTGGCCAACTGAGCTAAAGAGGCGAAAGTTAAACTTTGCAGCCATGTCTCTTATGACTTAGCGGCTGCAAAGTTAGGTATTATTTTTTAATCGCAAAACTTTTGCGCGATTTTTTTCTACTTACCCTGCATTTTTTCTTTTGCCTTCAACAATTGTTTCGACAAAGCTTCCATGCAGACATCTATTGATTCTTCGAATGTATCACTTACTTTTTCTGCGTAAAACTCTGTATTCAACGCCAAAACATGAACACCGGCCTCTTTATTCATTGCCGTTTCAGGTTTTACTACTTTCAAAGACACCTCTACTTTCTTTATATTATCGCAAAACTTTTCGAGCTTCTCTGCTTTCTTCTGAATAAAAGCTTCCAATTTTTCCGATGCATCGAAATGAATTGATTGAATTCTTACTTCCATAAAAACCTCCTTTTCTTTACGCTCTAGGATGAGCTTGTTCATAAACTTTTTTTAACTCCTCAAAAGTTGTATGAGTATAAACCTCCGTTGTCGACAAGCTTTCATGCCCCAGCAACTCCTTCACCGCTTCCAATTCAGCCTGATGATTAAGCATTGAGGTTGCAAAGGTGTGCCGCAAAACATGTGGGCTCTTTTTCTTTAACGTAACAACTTTTGTCAAATTACGCTTCACTAAAAGGTATACCATTCCAGGAGAGAGCCTTCGCCCATCCATACGGACAAAAAACGCACCATCTTCCCGTTCTGATATATTTTCATCTCTTACTGAAAGATACACCCGTAAATCCCTTTCCAGCTCTTCACCAAAAGGAATCAAACGTTGCTTATTTCTCTTTCCTGTGACCTTTATAACACACGATGAAAAATCCACATCCGCATCATTCAAGCCTATAAGTTCCGAACGTCGAACTCCCGTTTCATAGAAAACCTCCAAAATCATCCGATCTCGCACGCCTAAAAAGCCATCACCGAAATCCGCATCATCCAAAAGACGATCCATTTCCGCTTCCTTAACAAAAACCGGAAGCGGTTTTTTCTTTTTAGGGCCAATAACCTTTAGCATCGGATCCACCGGAATCATATTCTTCCGAAGCAAATACCTATAAAACGATCGGAGCGAACTCAGCTTTCGATTCACAGAAGTAGACGTATAACCTTGTTCCATGAGAGAAACCACCCAACCACGAACCAAGTCAGCGTCTACATGTATGAGATCCAAATCCTCATCCACTCCTTTTAAGTACTCTTCAAATTTTGACAAATCCAGTCCATAACTACAAACGGTATGTTCCGAATAACGTCGTTCATAAGAGAGGTACTCCAGAAAAGATTCTTTCAACATAAGAAACATCGCCTTTATTTCAGCAACGAATTTATGAAAAAGAATTCAATAATTCAAGCAATCTTGCAAATTTTATTATTCTTCTACTTGCTGCAACTTCTGAACATAAATGGCATGTTCCATTTTCAGTCTCTTCAGTACAGACGGTTTGTCAAACTGCTGTCTTCTTCTCAGTTCTTTTACAACACCAGTTTTTTCAAATTTTCTCTTAAATTTCTTCAGCGCTTTTTCAATGTTTTCGCCTTCTTTTACAGGTACTACAATCATTTTTTTAAAATTAAAGTATTTTGTTATTAAATTATTTCTGCACTAGAAATGCGGGGCAAAATTACGCATATTTTATTTATTCACAAAACTTTCCACCTATTTTTATCAAGAATCTACCAGAAATACTAACTTTGCCAGCAACATAACTTCTCTAAAATGAAAAAAGACATAACAAACAGATTGACAGCCCTACGCGCAATCATGATACGCAAAGGCATTTCAGCTTTCATAGTACCCAGTACAGATCCTCATTCAGGAGAGTATGTCCCTGAATATTGGGAAACCAGGAAATGGATATCCGGATTTACAGGCTCAGCCGGAACGGTCGTCATCACTCTAGACAAAGCAGGATTATGGACCGATTCCCGTTATTTTCTTCAAGCAGAAGAACAACTGGAAGGCACTGGTATCATCCTGTTTAAAGAACGAGTTCCCGGAACACCGACTATTGCCAACTGGCTGGGACAAGTATTACAGCCTAACGAGAAAGTAGGTATTGACGGATGGGTAAACACCGTCTCCGAAGCAGAAAATCTAATTCTGGAATTAAAAAAATACCACCTCTCCTTAATTACAATAGAAGATCCCTTTATTTCTTTATGGCAAAACCGTCCTTCCCTTCCATCAGAACCCATTTTTATTCTGCCTGAAACCTATTCCGGACGCTCTTGCAAGGAAAAGTTAGATTTAATCAACAATGAACTTCAAAAAAGCCAAGCTAATGCACTACTGCTTTCATCCCTTGATGAGATCGCCTGGACACTCAACTTACGTGGTAAAGATGTACATTGTAATCCTGTTTTTGTCAGCTACCTTTTAATAACACCACAAGCTAATACATTATATATATATCCTGAAAAAATCAATCAAGAAGTTATGGCTTATCTGGAACACCAACAAATCCAGACAAAGCCATATACAGCCATTGAACAGGATTTGAAAGACATCCAAGGAATGCAATTCTTACTGCCGCCTACAACAAACTTCACTCTTTACCAAATAATAGCAACTCAAAACGACATAATCCGACAAACTTCACCTGTCACATTCCTTAAGGCCATCAAAAACGAGACAGAAATTGCCGGTTTCCATAAAGCCATGAAACGCGATGGCGTTGCAATGGTACGATTCTTAAAATGGCTAAAGGAAACTGTCAGAACCAGCCAAGAGACAGAAATGAGCATTGACCAGAAGCTATATGAATTACGGGCCGAACAAGATGGATTTCAGGGTATCAGTTTTGACACAATAGCTGGCTATCAGGAACATGGAGCTATCGTACATTATGAGGCAACTCCAGAAACCTCATCTCAGCTTAAGGCAGAAGGCTTATTACTGTTGGATAGTGGTGCACAGTATCTGGATGGAACAACAGACATCACTCGTACTATCGCATTAGGACCTGTTACCGAAGAGCAAAAGAAAGATTATACATTAGTATTAAAAGGATTTATTGCCTTATCAACAGCCGAATTCCCCCATGGAACATGCGGGACACAACTAGACATACTGGCCCGGCAATATATGTGGAAAGATGGTATTAACTATGGACATGGCACCGGACATGGTGTCGGCCACTTCCTTAATGTACACGAAGGGCCTCACCAAATCCGCATGAATTATGTCCCTGCCCCACTACTTCCCGGTATGACCATTACCAATGAACCCGGTATTTACAAAGCAGGAAAATACGGTATCCGTACGGAAAATACAATGCTTGTTGTACCGTCCAGAGAAACTGAGTTTGGCGTATTCTATAAATTTGAGCCACTCACCCTCTGCCCCATCGATCAGGAAGCCATTCTTCCAGAAATGCTTACTACTGAAGAAAAGGCATGGATCAATCAATACCATAAAAATGTATATGAAGCACTTAGCCCTATGTTAAGCGAAACCGAAAAGCAATGGCTAAGAAACGCAACCTTACCGCTTTCATAAAGCTTATATAATTTGGATTACCTTATTTATAGAATATTATATGGCACTTATCAAATCAGTCAGAGGATTTACTCCTCAAATAGGAGACGATTGTTATCTGGCCGATAATGCAACAATCATTGGTGATGTCATTATGGGCAAAAATTGTAGTATATGGTTCAACACTGTATTACGTGGTGATGTCAACTCCATCCGTATCGGTGATCGGGTAAATATACAAGATGGGAGTGTACTGCACACTCTCTATGAAAAATCTACCGTAGAAATAGGTAATGATGTTTCCATTGGCCACAATGTAACCTTACATGGAGCTTGTGTAAAAGACAATGCTTTAATTGGTATGGGATCAACACTGCTAGACCATGCCATCGTAGGAGAAGGAGCAATTGTTGCCGCCGGAGCCTTGGTTCTGGCGAATACTGTCATCGAGCCTCATACCCTATGGGGAGGTGTCCCTGCAAAATTTATCAAACGGGTAGACCCGCAGCAAAGCAAGGAACTAAATCAAAAAATAGCCAATGGATACCTGATGTATGCATCCTGGTTTAAAGAAGAAGACCAGCACGAATAGCTACGTCAGCTGTTTATAAAGAAATCGCCAGCCTCTCATCTTACATGAACAGGCTGGCGATTTTCTTAAAACTTCACAGTATTCATAATCTTTTCAAGTGCCCCGGAATTATCCCGGACATAATTTCCGGCACGCTTTCCCGATTTATCCAAGAAAGAATAATCACTAAGGAAGCGATCCATCAGCTGAATGAAATCTTTCTCTCCATGAATTTCAAAACCACCCTGACACTGCTTCAATCCCTGAGCTTCTAGGAATTTCCGGTTCTCGGGACCGAAAATCACAGGAATTCCATAAACTGCAGCTTCCAGAGTATTATGGATACTTACTCCAAAACCACCTCCAATATAAGCAATTTCTCCATAACGATAAATTGAAGAAAGCAATCCAAAGCAATCTATAATCAGACAATCAGCCTGACGTACATTAGCTTCTGTAGCCTGAGTATATCGAACTACAGTCCGATTCAATTTGCCAATAATCTCTTCAAGATGGCTTTCTGCTATAACATGCGGAGCGATGATCAGTTTCATTTCCGGATGAGCATTAAAATAAGGAATGAATATATCCTCATCTGGAGCCCATGAACTTCCTGCAACCAAGGTCAGTTTATCACCTTTAAAAGCCTCAACCAAAGGCAGATCTTTCGCCTGATGACAGATCTCCAGCACGCGGTCAAAGCGTGTATCACCTACAATTGTTGTCTGAGTGACCCCTATTGTCTTCAATAACTCAACAGACTCTGCATTCTGTACAAAGAGATGATCAAAACAAGACAATACATTCCGATAACTTCTTCCATACCATTTGAAAAACACCTGATCCGGACGGAAAATAGACGATACACTATAAACCGGAATTCTTCTTCTGGACAATTCTGTCAGATAGTTTTGCCAGAACTCATATTTAATGAAAAAAGCCATGCATGGATGAGCTAAATCCAAAAAACGGCGGACATTTCCCGGGGTATCAAAAGGTAAATAACAAACAACATCTGCACCTTTATAATCTTTACGGACTTCATATCCGGAAGGAGAAAAGAAAGTCTGAAGAATCTTATATTGAGGATAACGTTTCCGGATCTCTTCAATCAACGGACGTCCCTGCTCAAATTCACCAAGCGAAGCTGCATGAAACCATATATAACGAGCATCCGGTTTTATGCACCCTTCCAAAATACCAAAAGTTTCCTTCTGGCCTTTTACCATGCTGGAAACTTTTTGGTTAAAGTGTGCAGCCACACGGGCTGCACACGCATATAAGAATAAAAGAATATTATAAATCATAATAAACTGGCTTATTTGAGTACCTCAATAGCACGACGCATACGTCTTACAGTTTCATCCTTACCCAATACAGCAGAAATATCAAACATATGAGGTCCCTTACCTTCGCCAACCAGAGTCAAGCGGAAAGCATTCATAATATTACCCAGATGATAACCCTTATCCTCAATCCATTTCATGACAACCTCTTCCTGATGAGCCAGTGAGAAATCATCCAATGATTCCAATAAGTCAGCTAATTCTGTCATGCGCTCAGCAGAATCTTCTTTCCAGCGCTTCTTGACTGTTTTTTCATCATAAGATTCCGGAGCAACAAAAAAGAACTTACAGGTATCCCATAATTCCTTGATGAAGCTAACACGTCCCTTCATCAGACCAACAACAGTTGTTACCGTTTCCATTGGAGCATCAATACCATGCTCTTTCAAGATCGGCATAAACAATTCTGCTATTTCTGCATCACTCTTCATCAGGATATATTCGTGGTTAAACCATTTACCCTTTTCATAATCAAACTTGGCACCAGCCTTACTACAACGGTGAAGGTCAAACAATTTAATCAGTTCATCCATTGACATGATTTCCTGATCATTTCCCGGATTCCATCCCAGCAACGCCAGGAAGTTGATTACAGCCTCAGGCAAATATCCGGATTCACGATAGCCTGAAGAAACTTCTCCACTCTTCGGATCATGCCATTCCAGAGGGAACACCGGGAATCCCAGACGATCACCGTCACGCTTGCTCAACTTACCATTTCCGTCTGGTTTCAGCAGCAACGGCAAATGAGCAAATTCCGGCATCGTATCCTCCCAACCAAATGCACGGTACAACAACACATGCAAAGGAGCAGACGGCAACCATTCTTCTCCACGAATCACATGAGACACTTCCATCAGATGATCATCTACAATATTTGCCAAGTGATAGGTAGGAAGTTCATCTGCTGACTTATACAGAACTTTATCATCCAAAATAGAAGAATTGATCACGACTTCTCCACGGATAATATCATGTACATGAACATCCTCATTCGGTTCAATCTTAAAACGAACCACATATTGCTTTCCCTCTGCAATCAGTTTATCAACCTCTTCCTTCGGCAAGGTTAATGAGTTACGCATAGAGGTACGAGTCGTCGCATCATACTGAAAGTTCGCAATTTCCTTACGCTTTGCTTCCAATTCTTCCGGTGTATCAAATGCAATATAAGCCTTTCCGTTATCCAGCAGGATCTGTACATATTTTTTGTAAATATCACGGCGTTCTGACTGACGGTAAGGACCATAGTTGCCACCAAAGCTAACACCTTCATCAAACTTTATTCCTAACCAACGGAATGATTCTATAATATACTCCTCCGCTCCGGGTACAAAACGATTGGAGTCAGTATCTTCAATTCGGAAAATTAAGTCTCCCCCATGCTGGCGGGCAAACAGATAGTTATACAAGGCAGTGCGCACACCACCAATATGCAATGCACCCGTAGGACTCGGTGCAAAACGAACTCTTACTTTTCTTTCAGCCATAGTGATTTTCATCTAAAAATACGCCGCAAAATTAATCTATTTTTCCCGTTTTTTGTTTATTTTGCAGCACAAATATCCATGCTTATGAAAAGTTTACATAGAGAACAACCGTTTTCATATAAGGAACTGCTTTACAAATGCGCCATTTCTCTGGTGACTGTCGCAGTTATCGTATATTTTCTTCCCAAAGAAGGTAAGTTTAATTATCAGTTTGACATCAACAAGCCGTGGAAATATGGCCTGTTACAGGCTTCTTTTGATTTCCCTATTTACAAAGGAGATGAACAGATCCAGAAAGAACAGGACAGTTTAATGGCATTCTATCAGCCCTACTATGAGATAGACAAGACTCAGGGTGAACAGATGATCCAGAAGTTCAAAGATGACTATAACAAAAACCTGCGCAACATCATCCCGGTCCCGGCTTATCAGCATCATATTGAGCGTATACTGGAAGTCATTTATGAGAAAGGAGTCGTATCCATGGATGATCTGGCTTCCCTGAAAAAAGAAGGCAGAAACACGATTCGCGTTGTAAACAAAAATACCTCCAGCCAATTGCCTACTGAAGAGTTGTATACGACCAAACAAGCTTACGAAGCACTGATCAACTCAGATACCGTACATTATAATAAGGTGTTATTGCAACGCTGTAACCTGAACAACTACATTACTCCAAACTTAACTTATGATGCATCCAAATCCGAAGCTGCCAAACAGGATCTTTTATCCGGATTATCATGGGCCAGCGGCTTCGTTATGAACGGACAAAAGATTATCGACCGCGGAGAAATCATAGACCAGCATACATATGATATCCTGAGATCACTTCAGAAGGAATGGAGTAAACGAAGTGAAACTGCTGCCGAAAAAAGATTAACTTTAATCGGCCAGATTCTCTTTGTCACCATTCTGATTGTCGCATTCATGGTGTACCTGGAATTATTCCGCCGTGACTATTATGGCAAGAAAGGAAGCCTTTATTTATTATTTATTCTCATTACCTTCTTCCCTGTCCTGTCATCCATTATGGTGGAACATGCTTTCCTCAGTGTCTACATTGTTCCGTTCGCCATGATTCCGATGATCATCCGTATATTCCTTGATTCGCGCACAGCATTCATGGCGCATGTTATCTCCATCTTAATTTGCTCCATTGCTTTACGGACTCCTCATGAGTTTATACTTTTACAGACAGTAGCCGGTATGGCAGGTATTTACAGCCTGCGGGAATTGTCTCAACGCTCGCAGTTATTACGAAGCGCACTGATTGTCACCTGCAGCTATGTCATTCTTTATCTGGCACTGGATCTGATCCACGTAAACAATGTGGCACAATTGAGTACACACATGTATATTAATTTCATCATCAACGGCATCCTTCTGCTGTTCACATACCCTTTATTGTTCATACTGGAGAAGACTTTTGGGTTTACCTCGAATGTTACTCTCGTTGAATTATCAAACATCAACAACAAACTGATGCGCGAAATGTCGGAGGTTGCTCCCGGTACATTCCAACATTCCTTACAGTTGGCCAACCTTACCGCAGCAGCAGCCAATAGTATCGGAGCCAACAGCCAGCTGGTACGTACTGGTGCCATGTATCACGATATCGGGAAAATGATGAACCCTGCATTCTTCACAGAAAACCAGTCAGGAGTAAACCCACACAACCAGTTAAGCTATAAGCAAAGTGCCCAGATTGTCATCAATCATGTAACAGACGGTATGAAGCTTGCAGATAAATATAATCTGCCTAAAGTGATCAAGGACTTTATCTGTACACATCACGGAAGAGGGCTGACCAAGTATTTTTATATCTCCTATCAGAATGAGCATCCTGGAGAAGAAATTGACAAAGAAGCATTCCGCTATCCCGGTCCGAATCCCTTTACGAAAGAACAGGCCATTCTGACCATGGCGGATTCTGTGGAAGCTGCTTCGCGCAGCCTTCCTGAATATACGGAAGAAAGCATATCTAATCTGGTCGACAAGATTATCGATGCACAGGTGCAGGAAGGTTATTTCAAAGAATGCCCCATCACGTTCAAGGATATTGCTACTGTTAAAGCAGTATTCAAGGAAAAGCTGAAAACCATGTATCACACCCGTATCAGCTATCCGGAATTAAAGAAATAAAAATTACTGCGTAGTAGTCCTTCGATTACTACGCAGTAATTTTCTGACTACTACCTGGTAGTCCACAAACTACCAGGCAGTAAATATCAAAGCTCCCCTCTGCGGATTGCTTCCATAACATTGGCCGGAGCCCGCTCTGCCAGCAGCTCCCGTTTCATATAGTCCATATAAGGTGCTACATGACTGAAGAACTGATGATACCCCTTACATAAATAATTCAGACCCGGCTCTCCATCCGGTGTCACTACGAAACGATTTTTCGGACACTCACCGTTGCAGGCAAACAAAAACTCACAATTCCTGCATTGTGTTGGCAAAGCCTTTTGTTTCATCTGTCCAAACTCCAGCTGACGGTCGCTGTACATCATTTCAATCAATGTCTTCTCATAAATATTTCCCAGCTTAAACTCGGGGAACACATAATGGTCGCAGGAATAGACATCTCCATTAAATTCTATAACCCCGGCATGTCCGCACGTCTTTGCCAGAGAGCAAACACCCGGTTGCTCACCAACCCAATTCGCCAAAGTTGAATCAAACAGCTGAATAAAAAACTGCCCCACATCATTGCGCACCCATTCATCGAACAATGTACATAAGAAATTTCCCCACTGTTCCGGCGACACAGAAAAATCAGCCAATTTTTCACCCTTCTGCAACGGAGAAGCCAGGTGGCGTCCGTCAGCATGATGGCTCAGACGCTCCACAATCGGAGCAAACTGAATATAATGGCAATCCAGTTCTTTAAAGAAGTGATAAAACTCCAACGGATAATCAGCATTATAATCATTCACAACAGCCATGGCGTTCCACTCTACCCCGTGTTTTTTCAATAGCTGAATGCCTTGCATAACTTTTACAAAGGAAGGGCGTCCCTGACGGTTCTTACGGTATTCGTCATGAAACTCCTGAGGGCCGTCAATGGAGATACCTACCAGCCAGTTATTCTTCCGGAAAAACTCACACCATTCATCATTCAGGAGCGTACCATTGGTCTGGATACAATTGTCTATAGAACGCCCGCCTGCATACTGGCGCTGCAACTCCATCACCCGCTTATAGAAACTGAGCGGACGCATCAATGTTTCTCCGCCATGCCAGGTAAACAAAACCTGCGGCATGGTCTGCGACTGAATATATTCACGAATAAACTTCTCCAACAGTTCATCGCTCATCACATACTTGGACGTGTCTTTATACAGATTTGTTTTCTCCAGGTAATAACAATAGTCGCAGGCCAGATTACATACAGCCCCGATCGGCTTCGTCATTACATATAATGGTTTTGCAAAAGGAAAAGCAACTTGACTCATATCCGGTTGTATTATATATTTTGATGATTTAAACTCTGAAGCAGGCCCTCACACGCATCTTCCAGTATATCCAGCACATTCTCGAATCCCTGTGCTCCGCCATAATAAGGATCCGGGACATAATCAACGACCTTTTCCCGGCAGAAATCAGTCATCCGGCCAATCTTTGCTTCAGACTCGAGATCCGGAGCCTTTTCCTTCAAGACATCAATATTCCGGTCATCCATTCCCAGGATCATGTCAAAATGATAAAAATCATCTGAACAGACAGGGCATGAGCGATGGGTCAGATGATATCCTCTGCGGGCTGCATGCATACGCATCCGTTCATCCGGAAGTTCTCCCCGATGATAGCTGCTGATTCCTGCTGAATCAACTTCAATTTCATGTTCTAAACCTTCGCGGGCTATGAAAGTCCGCATAATTTCCTCAGCAGAAGAAGAGCGGCAAATATTGCCAAGACATACAAATAGGATCCGTTTCATGAATTTCAAATCTTTATGGATCGGAAAACACTGTTTTATCCGATATTTAAATAGGTTTTAAAGTTGGTTACACTGGTATTCATGATCAGCGACTCAGGAAATTCTGTTTCAGCCACCAGTTCCAGAGCCAGATCATAATCTGCTATATCAAAAGAAATATGTGCATCACTGCCCAGAATTACCGGTACTTCATATTGCTTGCACAAGCGAAGTATTTCCAGATTATTCCCCCGTGCTTCCAGTTTTCCACGGCAAGGTTTCAACGAGCTGTTATTGATTTCCAGCAATGTGTGATGCTCCTTCGCCGCCAACACCAGCGGTTCGAACTGCAGCTTTGCCGTACCGTCACCCGGATGACTGATGATATGAATATAGGGATTACAGATCACTTTCTCCAGTCCCTGCGTATTCTCCTCTACAGTCCCTTGCTGATAGCAAAGTGAATGAATACCGGCAATCCGCAAGTCAAGTTTCTGCAAATAGAATTCATCCATATCCAGATGACCAGCAGTATCCAGAATATTGATTTCTGCTCCAAGCAAAAGTTCAATACCATACATTTGCCGGGGAACCACATGCAGATTCCGAAAATAAATAGGATCACACGATCCCGGGATTCCGGATGAATGCTCCGTAATGCCTAATAACTTCAGTCCCTTATCAGAAGCAGCTTTTGCCATTTCCTGAAGCGTACTGAAAGCATGCCCACTGGCTATCGTGTGAGTATGCACATCCAATTCTGTCTTTATCTTCATTTCTTCATCTATTTACATTCTACATGGGATCGACATCGTAATATACCAATAAGGAGCGGAAACGTTCATCTTCTGTCAGGAAGCGCTGCACCTGCTGAAGATAAGCCCGTACTTTGGCCAAAGATGCATCCAGTTCTATCTTCACTACTATCTTCTTGATGAAAAGTGTCTGAATACGGGATACAGGCGGTTTATCCGGCCCCAGTACCCTCTCCCCCAAACCTTTACGCAGGCAGGAAGCCATCAGTTCGGCAGCCTGATCAAGCACATCTTCTTTCCGGTGCTTCAAATATACATAAACTAACCGATAAAAAGGAGGATACTTGAAAAGTTCCCGTTCTTCCAGCTGTTCACTGTACATACGGAAATAGTCATTGGCCATCACCTGATGAATCAGCGGAAGATCCGGAGACTTGGTCTGCAGGACTACAAGTCCCTGCTTGTTTCTCCGCCCGGCACGTCCGGCTACCTGGGCCATCAGCTGGAAAGCACGTTCATAGGAACGGAAATCAGGATAGTTCAACATGGAATCTGCATTCAGAATTCCAACAACGCTTACCCGATCGAAATCCAGTCCTTTTGACACCATCTGGGTACCGATCAGAATGTCCGTCTTCCCTTCTTCAAAATCCGCAATGATCCGTTCATAAGCGGTACGGGTACGAGTCGTATCCAGATCCATCCGTGCCACCCGGGCCTCCGGGAATACAATCCGTATATCGTCTTCGATCTTTTCCGTACCAAATCCCCGGTTCACCAGTTCCACACCTCCACAGGCGGGACACGATTTAGGGACCTGATACGTATAACCACAATAATGGCAGGTCAACTGATTCATCCCTTTATGATAAGTCAGACTGACATCACAGTTCCGGCAACGGGGAACCCATCCGCAAGTGCGACATTCAATCATCGGTGCAAAACCACGCCGGTTCTGAAACAAGATTACCTGCTCCTTGTGCTCCAAGGCTTCACGTATCTTTTGCAGGAGCAAGGGAGAAAACTGCGCCGTCATTCTTTTTTTACGTGCTAGTTCCTTGATATCAACCAGCTCGATTTGTGGCAGACGGATATTCTGGTAACGCTCCGTAAGCTCTACCAGACCATATTTCCCCTGTCGGGCATTATAATAAGTCTCAATGGAAGGTGTTGCCGTACCTAACAAGGTTTTTGCTCCGAACATGGAAGCCAGCATAATAGCCGCGCTCCGGGCATGATAACGTGGAGCCGGATCCTGCTGCTTATAAGTTGTTTCGTGCTCCTCATCCACAATGACAAGTCCCAAACGACGGAACGGAAGAAACACAGACGAACGGACACCCAGAATGACATCATAATCTTGTTCCGACAACTGTTTCTGCCAGATCTCCACCCGTTCCGCATCCGGAAACTTAGAATGATAGATTCCCAGCCGGTTCCCGAAAACCCGTTTCAGGCGTTCCGTTATCTGGGTTGTCAGGGCAATCTCCGGCAACAGATAAAGCACCTGCTTCCCGGATTTCAATACCTGATCAATCAAATGAATATAGATTTCTGTCTTTCCGCTCGATGTTACTCCATGCAAAAGACATACATTCTTCGTAGCAAATAAAGAAAGAACAGAATAATAAGCTTGCTGCTGGGCCGGATTCAAAGGATTCAAAGAGACCGTATTGCATACTCCCTTTGCCAGACGGCCCACTTCCTGATAGTATAATTCAAAAATACCTTTGCCGGTCAAGCCATTCAATATGGCAGAAGAAGCACCGGATGCCTCAAGCAGAGACTTACGGGTAACCTCTTTCAAATCTGTTCCCGAAGTTCCCCAACCGGACAATTCAATGTATTTCATAAGCACTGCCAGCTGTTTGGGAGCTCTTGCCAATCCGTCAAACAGTCCTCGGAGCTTTTCTTCATCCTGCATACCCGGAGTAAGCCGGACGCGTGCTTCGGTGCGTGGTTTGTAACTGCGCTTCAGTTCTTCCTTTACTTTGACAGCTTCTTTCTCCAGCAGGGATTTGATAACCGGCAGGATCTGGCGAATGCCACTTGACTTTTCCAGTTGCGTAATGCACTGTTCCGTTTCGGCAGACAACAGATTCATCACACTCTGCTCTCTTTCCGTCAAAGGCTCCACAGCCTCAAAGTCCGGATTATATACAACGACAGTCTCACTCTCCAGCTTCATGCCCGAAGGAAGAGCCGCCTTATATACATCTCCCAATGTACACAAATAATAGTCAGCCATCCATTTCCAGAAAGCATACTGCCGGGCCAGCAGGACAGGACGTTCATCCAGGATCTCTGCTACATCCTTGGTCTCATACTCTTCAGGAGGAGTCTCATGCACTTTGGTTATAATGGCTGTATAATACTTCTTCCGACCGAAAGGAACCACCACACGGCATCCCTCCTTAACCTTTTCATCCCAGCCTTCGGGAAGAGAATAGGTATATTGACCGGCAATCGGTAAAGGCACTATGACATCCACATATTTCTTCATATCGCAAAGGTATAAAAAAACCAGTCCACCCTGCCCGACTATGGGTAAACTTTTATAGTTTTGTACATTATTCATCAATCAAATGGAGAGACAATGAAAACGTATAAAATAGGTATTATCGGCTGCGGCAATATCGCGAAGAAAATGGCCCTGACCCTGGGAGGGATGAAACATGTAGAACGCTATGCCGTCGCTTCCCGGTCCAAAGAGAAAGCAGAAATATTTGCCGGAGAATGGCAGTTCACCAAAGCATACGGTTCGTATGAGGAACTGATCAAGGATCCCCATGTCGACCTTATCTATATAGCGACACCGCACTCTGAGCATTATGAACATGCCAGACTTTGCATCCTGAATCAAAAGCCGGTTCTTTGCGAGAAGGCGTTTACCGCCAATGCACGTCAGGCCGAAGAACTGCTGAACCTGGCCAAAGAGCATCAAGTGTTCATTACGGAAGCCATATGGACCCGCTACATGCCCTTGTCGCAAAAAATACGGGAACTGATCGAACAGGGAGCTATCGGAAAACCCTATACTCTCTCTGCCAATCTGGGATATGTCATTCAGGACAAGGAGCGGATCATCCGTCCGGAACTGGCCGGAGGAGCTTTGCTGGACATCGGGGTCTATACTCTCAATTTCGCGGCCATGACATTTGGTACGGACATCGAAGACATGAGTTCTGCCTGCCGCAAGACAGAGACCGGAGTCGACGGACAGGAAAACATTACCCTCTTTTATAAGGATGGCAAAATGGCAAGTCTGCAGGCCAGTATCTATGCGCAGACAGACCGGATGGGAGTCATCTCCGGAGACAAAGGCCATCTCATTGTAGAAAACATCAATAATCCCCAGTCTGTCCGTCTCGTAGACAGCAACTATAACATCACGGCCGTCTATCATGCTCCCGCACAGATTACGGGATATGAGTATGAAGTATATGCAGCCATTGAGGCTCTGGAAAACGGATGGCTGGAGTCACCTTACATGCCTCACGCTGAAACCATCAGAATCATGAAGCAGATGGATGAGCTCCGGAAATCATGGGGAGTTGTTTATCCGTGTGACTAAAAAAGAAATCGGGACAGAAAACTCTGTCCCGATCCTATATTTGTTTCTCTGATTTCTTAGAACAAATAAGCAGCAGATACCTGCCAGGAGTTCTTTCTCAAATTAGGATCAGAAATATATTCGTCCATTTCACCCGGAACCAGTTCTGCCAGTTTGCTTGCACCGATGTTGTAGTTTACTCCAATCTGCAGGTGACTCAGCAGTTTCACACCGACACCGACATTCACACTGACAGCACAAGTCTTTGTATCCATCAGCTTATCAAAGCCATTGTCAATGTTAAAGCCAAACTGAGGACCGGCTGCCAGGTATACACCCAAGGCACTTCCCAGACCGACAGACCATTTCAAGTTAACGGGAACTTCAATTGATTTCAGTTTTTCAGTATCTTCACTTCCCTTTATTTTCAATCCAGACTGAGAATACAAGGCAGCAGCGTCAATACCCAATCCTACGACAGGCAATGTAAATTCAGCCATCGGACCGATAAAGAATCCCGTAGCATTATCTCCTTTGAACAGATCACTAGAGAACTGAACTTTCGACACATCCAATCCACCTTTCAAGCCAAAATGAAATTGAGCCTGAGCTGGCATGGCCATAAACAAGCATACAGCCACCAACAATGTAGACAAAATCTTCTTCATAATCTAATTAATTAAATGTTTACAATGACAAAAATAAATATTAAAACGAAATAAACGAAAAGATTGTTCAAAAAAGACCACTTTTGCCTGATAATTCAAGTAATTATCCGGACAAAGAGACCACAACGAACGCTCATTCCGCCGGAATCGAAAGGACTATTCATCTGAATTATGCGGACGATCAGACAGTATCGTCCTGATGAAACTTTTGTTTCATGCTGGTGGAACTTTTGTTTCATGCTGGTGGAACTTTTGTTTCGACCTAGTGGAACTTTTAGTTTCTCCGCAGAATACAACTATAAGGAACGGAGAAAGGCAGAAAAACTACGGGTCACCTGTGTCGCATCAACTGCAGAAATCCAACGGTTCTCCCTTATGTTTTCCCCATCTTACCATAGGAAAACGGCCTTTCTTTGCTTAGAACAACGGTTCTGCCGGCTTTTCAATAAAGCTGACATTCCCCTCACCAAAACAGCTGGCACAAGACCATAAAAAAAGCAGTTACGGAATCCGTAACTGCTTGATCTGCTTTGTGGACCAGCCTGGGCTTGAACCAGGGACCTCCAGATTATGAGAACGATAAAATGATATTTTGTGATAGCCTGTTTAGCTGATTTTAATTGTATATCAGATGGTTATAGGTTTTGCTATCCCCTATGAAACTCATTAAATGCCCCTAACTGAAACCGTTTGTTTACGCATTGTTTACGCAGAATTAGGGAGGTAAATGGCTATTAAGCTCGTTGGAAGGGTAATGTTAAGTACCCTCTTTTGTTTTGCATAAAGCATAATGTTGTCGCAAATAATTTATAATTTTGCGACAAATACAATGTAATGACCAGCATAGAAGACCATATTTTGACTGAAGTCGGAAACCTGTTTTTATCGCATATCTTAGAGATAAGAATTCATCTGGATATGGTAATCTCTCGTTAGTCTTTTAGCTCATTCTGTAATCTGCAAAAAATATATAATACTATTTTGCACGATAGAACGATTGTCATAAAACCAATATAAACCTTCTCCCAAGATGTGAATTTTCTTTTCGGTTGACCTAATACTTTTCTCAAATGTTCCATTGTATTCAAAATTTAAGTTAGGGGCAGAGATTGTCAATACGGCATTCCTTTTGCAGGAATACCAAGACAAAGACACAGGTAAAGCCAAAGTCCAAGACCGGATGTTTTTTATACCCATAAACATCCGCCGTTTGTTAGTTAGACATTCTATGTTCTAATTCCTAAATAAAAGCGACAATCTCCTTCCCCATCAAAGCCGTGATTGGCATCCATTGAGATGCTGGTTCGCGACACCTTGTTTTTTATTCTTCAAGCCGACTCAGGCGGTCATAAGTTTCTTGCAAGGCTTCCGGTACATTGATTTTCAACTTAGAGATGCGTTCCTGCTCTTTCAGTTGCCATTCCTTGTATTGAGTGAAAAGCTTCATGTGGCATTGTTTTTCACTTTCCAGTTCCTGCTTGAACCGATGTATATTTTCTAAAGTCTGTTTCTCGGCTTGTTTTTTGATAGCAAACTTCATTTTATTCAGCTCCCGTTCATTCTGACGATGCCATTTTTGGAGTTCGAAAAACACATCTTCTACTTTTTGCGGGTCAACGGAAGGAACATGAGCGTAAATCAGCGTGTCTTTTCCATTACCATCGGTACTGTAAGGCTTCATGATTCCGTTCTGTAGTTCCTCACGAGCAGAAGAAAATTGGCCTCCGGGATGGATGTATTTTCCAATAGTAGCAGCTACGGCTTCCAATTGCAGATAGCGGTTACGCTCCTTGATATTCATTTGAGCAATGATATCCGTTTCCGTCGTTTCCTTCGGACAGGATGGACTGGAAGGTATTTCGAATCCTTGAAGCGTACACCATTCTTCAAATGTAAAGTTTGCTACCCGTTTCAATTCTTTGTCTTTAGCCTTGACTGCTTCCCTCATCCAAGCGCAAAAAGCGTTCATTGCGGCTATGTTTTCTAAAAGAGGACGCACTTGGTCCAGCATATTCCCGTCATAACCGACACATATAGTTTTTCCCGATTCAGAAGGTGAGCCTACAATATCAACTTTCGTAGTCAAAAAAGTCATGTTTTTCAACTTTGCCTCATTCCCGGCTATGACTTCTTGTGCCAAATCCGCCAAATGCGATGCCGATGTGGAAGTCAACCCGTGATTGTCAAAAAATATTTCATTAATATTATTCATGCCGTTTTATTAATTAGTGAGTTTGATTATACGAAGACAAACAAAGATACACTGCATTGATTTAAAATATTGGCACGTTCTTGTATTCCCCATATCACCTCTATATCCTGTTTTGTTAAATTGTTCAAACAATCAGCCATGCCCTCAAGTTCTTCCATCATAAACGGATATGAAGGATTGAACGAGACAGACAGAATTATGGCTGACATCACAGTTGTCTCCTGTTTCCTTATTTCCTCCATAGCAGTTTCAATTTGAGCGGAAACCGAGATGCGGGCATCAACGGTTATCTGCATTACGAGTTTATACTTATCAGCGAATTTTCTGAAATCATTCAGATCTAAATTAATCAATCCTTTTGCTTGGGCTACATTGATGAAATAATCTTTTGTTATTTCCTGTTCATCCTTGATAACTCGTATCAAATCTTCTCTACTTGATTCTTTCATTTCTATTTACTATTAAAAACCTATTCTTACCCACCGCTCTTCCGACATTTCTCCGTTAAGCGAGACAAGCAGGAAAAAAATAAGGGTAAAAACAATACATGCCCAAATGATTGCGGCAACCTTTTTCCGTTTCATGTCCATGAAGGCAGAAATAAGACATTCCCAAATGAACATGACAATATTCTCTCGTTTCATTTTGTTCCTCCGTGAAATGTCCTATTCATATTTTTTTGTGCAATCTCTTCCGTTCCGCCAAAGTAAGTGATTTCCCACAGCAAGCCTGCGACAAGCTCTTGTGGCGTGATCACGATATCTTTTTCTACCACCACTTCCATACTAGCTATTTCCGACCACGAAGGGTAGCAGGCCATAGGGCAGTCGAGGTGATTGTCTGCTTTGTCGTATACAGAACAGTTCATATCTATCATCGGGCTACAGGTTTCCCAACGCCATACTAAGCGGATATAATATTGGGATGATTTTGTCTCCAACGCTTGGACGTTCTGATAAATTCTTTCCCATTTGTCCAAGTCGAGATGTTCGACCAGTTTCGGTTCGTTGGTCTGCCATAAATTCAGGAATGCCGGTCTGATTTCGGCAAAACTGAATTGCGAAAACAGTTCCTTGAATGTCATAACACTATTTTTTTATCATGATACTAATTCCCTCAACCCACCCTCGTCTTTCCTGCAAAAACAATCGGCACAAGGTAATGCAGAATAATCTTCCCCTAGGGGCCGTATACGTTATGCGTTTATACGCCGTGCCGGAGATGCGCGGTAATAACCATGCTTCTACCAGCTGCCACCTTGGTTTGTTGCCCCTGCCATGTGACAAGGAAGTGCCGCCATTGTCTGATGCAAAGAAGGACTATGCCTTATTATGTCAAATTAAATCTACCGACCAGTTCAGGCTTTGTAGCTTCATATCCAGGTTTCGGAGCTGTTTGGAATAGTTGTCCGTAACCTTTCTTAATTCACCCACGTCCACCGTGCGGACATATTTTATTTCCTGTCGCCCGTAACGGTCATTTTCAACAACATGTTTCAAGAGGTCGCGCATTACCGTCAGACGCAACTTCAATGTGTCTTTACGGGCAATCATTTGGGTGAGAGTTTCTCCCTCGTGCACGGTTTGCATGTTGGTGCGGTTAATCCGATAAACAATCACCTCGAATTGCGAAAGGCATTCATCCAATTCTTTATACAATTCGTTCACGTTCTCAGAAGGTTGGTCACCTTCCTGCACCTTAGCACTGTACTTTAGCCGACTTTTCAATTGGTCGATCCTGTTTTGCAGGTCGGCGCGGATGCTTAATGCTTCTGCCAGTTTCATTCTATTCCTCCTATTTGGTTTGATGATGTAAAGTTCCGTCATCAAAGTGCCAAATCGCAGCACAAGGCGAAGATATTTTGTATTTCCATCATAAATTTTCGAACCACATGTAGAGTAATGCAAACGAAAGCAGACGAAAAAATAATCAGCCTATGCTCCGATTCGGCGCATCGAAAGGCTTCCTTTGCCGTGAAATAAAATATCATCTTATGAAAAATAGCGAAGATTGGAAAGAGGCTGCCAAGAAGCAGCAAAATAAAATAGAGGCATGGAGGCTTTCTTATCTTTCGGTAGAAGAATTATTATGCCTGCAGTTGCTGGGGTATTCTCCCAAGCAACTATATGAAGACATGGAAAGCGAAAGATATTCACTGAAAGAAAGGGCTTCCATGTCCATTCGCGAACTCGACAAGGCAAAACGGATATTGGATAGACAGGCAAAAGCCGGAGTGGTCACTATTCCTTATTATAGCGAAGCGTATCCTCATCACTTCCGCCATTTACGAGAAGACGCACCGCCGCTCGTCCACGTGCTAGGAAATAAGGATTTACTCAATCGTGAAGACAATGTGGCTATCATTGGTGCCCGTGCTGCGGACAAAGATGGATTGGACATGGCATACGGGCTTGCTAAACAGATGGGTGAACAAGGACATATCGTCATCAGTGGTCTGGCTTTGGGATGCGATACGGCTGCCCACCAGGGTTGTCTTGATGCGGACGGACAGACAATAGCAGTGGTGGCCTCGGGCTTGGACATCACGCATCCCAAGGTGAACAAGTCGTTGCAGGATGAAATAATCGCCAAGGGCGGAGCCATCTTGTCCGAACATCCTTTTGGTGTGAAAGCTAATCCCACAAAGCTGGTGGCGCGTTGCCGTATGCAAGTTGTCTTGACCCAATCGGTCATCGTGGTACAATGTCCCATTATCAGTGGCACGATGTATGCCGTGCGTTTCGCCCAAGAATATAGCGGGGGTTCCTTTGGGTGGGAAAACAATGTTTATTCTGTCCGGTATGATACGCAGAATGAGCTGAACGCCGGCAATAAATTCCTGCTCGATTATAACTTGGTTCTGCCCATTAGACCTGGGCAGGAGGTCACATTAGACAATGATAATAGAATTGTTATAGCATAACACTTCTACTACAAATAATTATGACACTAAAAGAATTACTAACGCAAGTCGGCTTCGACGAACTTCTTCCGTATCTGGAGAAATACGAGCCAGAACATCTGGACAATCTCTACGCCTTCCGCGAGTCATACGACATTCTTCGTAACATGGAACCTGCAAATAATTTTGAAGGTAAAATCTTTGTAGAATGGCATGGCGGAGAATGGGAAGATGAAGAAAAATGGATTGGCGTAAGCCCGATGCACGACTGTACTTGGGAAGAAGATTTGGCCAAAGAAATTGTCGTGGCCGATGATGTGCATTTTACTCTGGCAGAACTCGCCATGCATTGCTTGTGGGAAATCACTTATTGGGGATTCTCACCTGACGAAAGAGAAGAAACATGGCAAAGAAAATTTGGACCAAAGATTTTGAATAATAAGTATGAAGTTGCTTTGGATAAACTGGAGGAAAGCATCTGGCGGCATCAAACTCCACGCCGCCTACGCAGCAAAGGGAAAGACGGACGGCGTTATGTTACGTGGACAAACGCGCGTGACTTCTTTAACAATCGCATGAACCGCTCAAAACGAAAGCGAGAATACCGTCAGGACAAACGGGAAGAATATCTGCGCAAAATGGCCGCACGAGAGAATCTGGTAAGGATGCTTTCCGCCGAAGGCAGCACCTTTAGGCGGAGCGACGTGGAGTTTCTGCTCAGTATGCAATACGGTAGACAGTATGATTACCACTCTGTGACACAGGATACCGGTTCACGCCTCGCCTACATTCTGGAGTCAATGACCCAATATCAGCTGTTTGACCTTACGAAGTATGACAGTGCCGTTATCTTCATCCGTTGTCCTTCTCACTGCCCGCTGGATGAAACGGAGCTTGAGATCTTCCGTAAATCCGTGATGCAACATCTTGGATACACAAACATGTTGTTCGGTATGCAGACAGAAGATTATGAGAAAAAGGAAGTAAAGGTTACGCTGTTATTGAACAAGAGATAAGTTTAAGAAAGGGATGCCAATATACTGATATCCCTTTCTTGGAGTTATTGCCTATAATGTTTGCTTTATTCCCACCACTCCCTCATCTTGTAAAGACGTATCCGATAATACAGCCGCTCCATCTTGCGGACATATATTTTCTTGCCATAATAGAGCCTGTCGGGAAGACCGTCTTCTTCATCACTTGGTGTAGGCGCTTCTTCATAAGCGTCCACTAGGGCGGAAGAAACTATATCCCCTACATTTCTGATATTCATCCGATCAATTTGCTGTCGGGAGATGTGCAAATCATCATCCTTGATATATTTCAATAGACTGATACAAGTGTCTATCCAACGATTGAAGCCGAAGTTGCCGTTCTCGTCCGCTATCAGGGAATGTGAGAAATAAGCCCTCATGCAACGTAACTTGGCATACTCTAATTCGTATAGGAACTGCCAATCGTATTGCGGATCATGGACGGCGTGTTCCGCCAGCTCGTCAATGAGCGGTTGCAGGTGTTTTTTCTTCCATTCGTTGAAATGCTTGCGGTGATACCACAATCCACGTTCATAACTTGCGGTAACCATTTTCTCGAAGTTTCTTTCTTCCTCCGTGGGCTTATGCCCGTCGCTGTAGCTGTACGTGTTCCATTCAGCAAATAGTGTTACCCATTGTTCAAACTCCTCGTCAGAATGCAATTCTTTCGGAATGTGCATTCCGCGTCTTAGCAAGTCCTGTTTCTCCTTTTCTGATAGATGGGAAACGTCGGCCAACGGGTAGCCATAACCACCTTGATTCAAATTTGTCAATTCTTTAGGTTCATCCATATTATTCCGCTGCTTTGAAATTATATATCGGCTTTATCACATTCACAATGTCCACAGTGTCATGGATGTTGCCTATGATGTCGTCTTTCGGCTTGTACACCATGGGCGACTCGTCCTTGGTCTCTTCCGACAGGCATTCGCTGTATATGCCCTTCATGGAGGCGCGGTAGTCATCCATAGAGATGCTCTTGAAGGCCTGGCTACGGCTCATGATGCGCCCGGCACCGTGTGGGGCTGAACTGTTCCACTCGGCATTGCCCTTGCCGATGCAGATAAGCGACCCGTCGCGCATGTTCAGCGGGATGATGCACTTTTGCCCCTTGTAAGCGGCTATCGCCCCCTTGCGGATGATGTTGTCATCGCCGATGTAGTTATGCACGCTCTCAAATGCCAGTTCATTTTGTTTCAATTCGACATAGCCTTGGGAGATGAAGTAATCCATGATAAGGTTGGCAATCAGATTGCGGTTCATCTTGGCCCAATGCTGGCAGAGGCGCATGTCGTACAGATAGTCCTCCCGATAAGCACTTTCCAGATAGGACAAGTCGGGCGGTATCGCGGGTTTGCGCATCTTGAACGAATTATGCAGTTGGCGAATGACATCCTGCAACTCGTCCTTACGCCTCGCCGCTTTGTATTCGGCAATCATGCGGTTTTGTTCTTCCATCAGTTCTGCCCAACCCGACTGGCATTTCACGGCCAGCTTCTGATAGATCTGCGCCACCTGCTTGCCTAAATTGCGGCTTCCGGTATGGACCACCAAGTAGGTCATGCCACATTCGTCCTTGTCCAGTTCGATAAAGTGATTTCCACCGCCCAATGAGCCTATGGAGGCGTTCAAGCGTTTGGTCTCTTTCAGTTCGCGGTAGCAACGCAACTGTTTGATGATGTCCTTGGCTTCTCGATATACATCCATATACTTTTGCGGGAGCGGCGCATATCGGTTGTCCCGGTAATTGCGGCCCGACGGTATGTAGTGAAGAATAAACTCGTTGAGAGCATGATAATCTATGTCATTCACGCAGACGAACGGCTGCACAAGAATGCCGCAACCTATATCCACACCCACAATATTAGGAATCACCTTATCGCCTAAATCTCCCGTAAAGCCGATGACGCAGCCTGCCCCGGCATGAACGTCGGGCATGAGGCGGATTTTACACTTGCTAAACACATCGATGGACAGCAACTCCTTGATTTGTTCGCTGGCACTGTCCTCGATGTTGTCCGTGTAGATTTTTACGTTATAGCCTTCTATGGTTTTCATCTTGTTTTATGAAAGAATACGTACCTTTAATTGTTTCTTTTCGTCCTCAACCAATTTGTCCCACAAGCGTGAACGTTGCAAAGCGGATGCCGGAATATAATCCTGGTATTTCTCCAAAAACTCCATGCTATACAATTCGTCCCGGTGATAGCAGTCTATGATTTCGTTCCAATCCCAATACTCGGCAAACTGTTCCAAGAGCGCGGAAGTAAGTTCGATGTCGGAGTTTCTTGATAATTCACGCCAATTCCAATAATCCTTGTATTTCTCCAGATTTTCCGCTGTAAATAGATGCCCGTTGTCCGAACCGGAAAGTTCCTCCCAATCCACTTTGTTCTTGAACTTCTCTATCATGGATACAGTCCAAAGGATATTGCTGTTGTCGGAAATCTCTTTCCACACCACCTTGTCCTTGTACTTTTCCAACAGTTGTTCGCTCCAAGCGAACTCGCTTGACAGTTCTTTCCATGCAGCCTCTTCCAATACTTTGGTCATAAAATCGTTGTTCCAGTTCTTTGTTGTCATACTATTTGTTATTAAATGGTTTAACATCAATTCTGCTGTAAAATAAAGACTGCCAAGTGCCAAATCAAGGCATAACCACAAAAAATAAACGGGAAAGCAGAAAAAATAAGGTTGTGCCGTGATTTTTCACAAGCAAACAGGTAATTTTGTAGCAAAACATTAAATAAATAACAGTATGGCTGCAAATCTCTTTGGGCGGTATGTCTGGCTGATAGATACCCTGCGCCGATACAAACGCCTGACATTTCAGGAAATCAGCGAGCTTTGGCAGGAAAGCGGACTGGGTTACGGTGAGGAATTGCCTTTACGCACGTTTCATAATCACCAAAAGGCTATCAAGGACATCTTTGATGTGTACATTGATTGTGACCGGAAAGACGGTTACCGGTATTACATAGACGAGCCGGAACGGTTGGAAGGAAACAACCTGCAAAATTGGCTGATAAGTTCCTACGCTACGCTGAACCAGATTCAGGCAGACAACAAACTGGAAGACCGGATTATCTTTGAGGATATCCCATCGGGACAAACATGGCTTACTCCCATTGCCGAAGCTATGCGGCGCAACCATGTGTTGAGCATCACGCACCAAGGGTTCGGCAAGCCGGAAGCCAGTACGTTTGAGATTGAGCCATACTGTCTGAAAGTCGTGAAGCGCCGTTGGTACGTGGTGGCACGCAGCCCCTACTATTCAAACCGGAATAAAGAGAAAGGAATCAAGCCTGCCGATGTCTACCGAGTGTATGCCCTAGACCGTATTTCAGATATTCAGGACACTGGTAAGACATTCAAGATGAAGAAGAACTTCGATGTCAACCAATACTTCGAAGGATGCTGTGGAGTCATCACATCAGATGAACCCATCCAACGCATCGTGCTTTTGGCTTACGGCGGTTTTGCCGACTATCTGCGTACCTTGCCCTTGCATGAATCACAAAAGGAAATAGAGGGTGATGATGAGTCCACGCTCTTTGAATATCACTTAAAAGCAACTTTCGACTTCTATCAGTTGGTTCTTGCCCAAGGCGACCAGGTGGAAGTATTGGAACCGGAATCTGTGCGCGACGAAATGCGCAATTTTGCAAAAAACATGTTGGACTATTATACTTGGGAGGAGGATTAACCATGCAAGGAATAAATTTCATCGCTATTGATTTTGAAACAGCCACAGGCAAACGCGCTTCCATCTGTGAAGCCGGCATCTGTGTGGTACGTAACGGAGAAATTGTGGAAACCCGTTCGTGGCTCGTCCGTCCGCAAGGAAATATGTACAGTTATTGGAACATGCAGATTCACGGCATCCGCCCGAATGATACCGTCAATTCACCGGAATTTCCGGAAGTATGGGCAGAAATTTGCGAATACCTGAAAGACATTCCCGTGCTTGTGGCTCACAATGCCGCTTTTGACATCGGCTGCATTCGTCACTCGTTGGAACTATACGGCATGGAGAAGCCGGACATTACCTATTATTGTTCCCTCCGTGCCGCACGCAAAATTTACAGTTTCGGTTGCAATAGTCTGGATTATCTCTGCGACCAGTTCAAGATACCTTATGGGCAACACCATCGGGCTGGAGATGATGCGGAGATGTGTGCGAGGTTGTTTCTGACGGAGTTGGAGGATGCAGGGTGCGAATTGGAAGAAATGGATTATTGTAATGGAATGTTGTAAAAAATACACATAAATTATGGCTAATAATGAATCTGATGTATTACATCTGAAATCTTTTTCAGAATTAATTGGAAAGATATTTTTAATTCCTTACCTACAGCGAGGTTATAAATGGACTGCATTGAATGTAGAGGAACTGTTAAATGACTTACGGGAATTTAATGAATGTAAAAATGCATCTAAGAGAGTGTATTGTCTTCAACCTTTGGCTGTGGTCTCATTAGAAAAAAACATGTATTGTGTCCTTGACGGGCAACAAAGACTTACTACTCTATATCTTCTATATCTTTATTTAAATGGGCAGCCGCCTTATACTTTTGAATATGAACGAGACATTGAAGATAGCTCACAAATGTCAAGAAGCGAGTATATCAAGAATATAGTATCTGTTAATAATGATATGGTTGAAGCAAATATAGATTTTTATTACATATATAATGCGTATCATCACATTTCTGCCGTATTTAATCAATGGGTAAAGAATTCGTGCGACAGTGAAAATGTAGAGGATATGAAAAAGGAACTCGATGCAATTAAGCAATCATTCAGAGATTTGCTCGGACGTAGAAGAGATGAAAAGTCAATACAAGTAATTTGGTATGAGGTAGCTTCCAGTAAACGATATGATGTGTTTAGAAATCTAAACAGCGGAAAAATTCATCTGACAAATACTGATCTTATTAAGGCACTATTACTCAATAGGGAAAATGGTTTGCCTAAATTGGAAAGATTAGAGGCTGCTGCTATTTTTGAAAGGATGGAACGTGAATTGCAGAATGACCATTTCTGGTATATGATCAATGCTAAAGACTTACGTGAAGGACAGACACGAATGGACTTCCTTTTTAATCTTGTTGCAGGGTGTAAACAAAGTGATTACGACATTGATGCACGATGGTCGTTCAGAAACTATTTTTCAAAACCTGAAAAGGGGACTTTGCAGGAAAAATGGAAAGCCGTGCGACATACTTTCTTAAGACTAAAGGATATGTACGATAATGTCTATAGCTATCACTATATTGGTTTCCTTACATACAATTTTAACAATAATCCAATCAATAGCATAAAGGAATTGCTCAAACTAAATAGAGAGCAGACACATTCTCAATTCATCAATAAACTTAAAATAAGAATCAAGGACATTCTGAACAACAAAAATCATAAGACCATTGATGATTACAGTTATGACAATAGTGATAAAAAATCTCTGCGCTTACTGTTCTTGATGCACAACATTGAAACAATACTTCAACGTTTTGAACAGCTTCATAGCAATGAACAGTTAGGTATAGAAAAAGAATATGAGCGATTCCCATTCGAACTTCTACATAAACAATCATGGGATATCGAACATATCTCTTCGAACACTTATTCAGATTTCAAAAATCCAGTAGACAGAAAGGATTGGTTAGCGAGTATTAAACAGGACTTGGGAGATGGCTATCCTACTACGGATTCTATCAAGGAATTGGAGCAAAAGTATCAAAATAGCAATAAACGTGAAGATTTCAATAATTTGTATTCTGCCATTATGCGTTACTGTGACGAAATAACAAAAGACTCTATTAAAGATAATGCTCCCGACGGAAAGAATAAAATGCAAATAGGAAATCTCACACTGTTGGATAGCCATACCAACCGAAGTTATCACAATGCACTATTCCCTAGAAAACGAAGATATATCATCATAGCCGATGGGTTAATGGATAAAAACGATAAGTCAGAGGAGTCAATTCAACAGCTCTATATACCGCCTTGTACACGACAAGTGTTTACTAAGGCATACAACAAAACGGCAAAACCGACACTAAATGCCTGGACACAAAAAGATGCAAACTTTTATGTGAAAGACATAAAACAGAAACTATATTATTATTTTGATGATAATAAGGAGGAACAACAATGAACTTTCTACAATCATTTAATGAAAAGACCATACTTATACCTCTATTGCAACGTGATTATGTGCAAGGAGGCCGAGAAGATGTGATTGAACCATTTATGGATTCACTTCTCGAGAAAGAATGTGATTTGAACTATATCTATGGATATGAAGAAGATGGATGTTTTGTACCTATAGATGGACAGCAACGACTTACAACCCTTTGGCTGCTTTATTTGTATTTATTTGCAAGGAAACAACGTAAAGGAGAATTTAATGTCAGAATGAAATTCGCATCAAGAGAATATGCAGAAGATTTTTGTGAAAGATTGTCTGAAAACTTAGAAAAACTTCTCAACAAAGTAGATGATAGGATTCCGTTAGATAAGGTTATTATAGACCAAAACTGGTTTATTCATTCATGGCTTAACAATACAAGTGTCAAGAATGTATTAGGCACAATTAAGATAATCCACAAAAAAATCTGCAAGGAAAATTTACCTTTTATATGGAATAATTTGGTAGAATCAACCACCCCAAGTATCACTTTCGCATTTCTTCAAATGGATGAGAACAATGGATTGGATGATGATATTTACATTAAAATGAATGGACGAGGAAGAAAACTATCTGCCTTTGAAAACCTAAAATCTTTCATGGATGAACATATATCCAATTATCAGTTCGCGAGTGATTGGCGAAGAAACATGGACAACATGTGGGCCGATATGTTTTGGATTAATCGAAATCGACTACAAGAGCATCCTGAAGAAATAGACGATGAGCAACTGTATTGTCTATACAACCTTCTTATTCTTTATCATATCAACAAAGACGAACTATCTACAGCAGTGACATGTATAAAAGATGAAAAAAGACATCTATATGAAGACCTGCTATCTTTTTTAGACAAAAACGAAAAAACAGAAATGGATGATGTTATAAAAAGCATTATTGTCAGATTACAAAAAGCGGGCTACTTCCCGTTAGTATGGCTTGAACGTCTCCATTTGCTATCTGATGGCTTTTATAATTTCGCTTATCACAAACTCAATTTTTTGGCTTCTTTGTCTCCTGAGCTGAATCAGTTAGAGCTTTATATAGGTGCAGATTCCACTGAAAAAACAACTAGAAGCTATCAATTATGCATGTCTGAAAATTCGTTCGACAGAACGTTCCCCCTGATGTATGCTTTATTGTGCTATAGAAGAGGAATAACATCTTTGTTTGATTGGATGAGAACGATGCGCAATCTTATCCTCAACACAGAAATTAATGATGATAAGCTACCCACGATTATGCAAGCGATAGATAAAATGGCTATACTATGTGAAGAGCAAGGGATATACAAAATTTTACAATTGGAAGGAACAAAAAACGTCTTGCAAGTATTCAATCAAGAACAAGTAAAAGAAGAAATAATAAAATCTACAGCTCTTGAATACTATGAGCAGATGATCAAATTGGAAAATGGGCGATTCTTTAGAGGTTGTATTAATATATTATTCCGCTTATTGTCATGTAATGAGCAGACTGATTATGACACAATGACGCTTGAGAATGTAATATCTTATTCCTCCATTTTACTTGAAATATTCGATGGCAGTGATAAGGGTATATCAAGCAAATTCGATGATGATAAATTCCTATTGCGCCGTGCGCTCATATCATGCAAACCATATCGTTTTGGAAAAGAGAGAAACGCATACTGGTCATTTAACGATGGCATAAATGAATGGAGGGAATATATTAACAGCAACAGATCTGATATTAGAGCTTTTCAATTTTTGTTAAAGGAATTACTCGTTCCTGCTTTCAAATCAGGCGAAGACATCTACACAACATTGAAAAAATATGTAGAAAATGTCTCTAAGAGATTTGAAGAGTGTACCAAAGAAGAAGACGAAAACTTTTATCGATATCATTTTATTCGTTATCCCTATATTTGGGAATATATGACAACAAAACGATGCAAATGGAAAGACAATAATTATGATATTGAGCTTAGAGCATCAAACAGTAATAACAGCAATCGAATGGAGTTGCGCACAATGTCATTATATTTGGATTATTTAGATGAAAAGAATTTGATTTTCGATAGTAATGACTGGGAAATTGGAATATGGCCGAAGTGGAAATCGTGCTTATATTTTAATTGCAAGACATTGCCAGAGAATAAAAAAATTGCGATTGATGTTTACTTTTATGATGATAACGAAAACAGGAGTAATGAGAATTGTTATTCTTTTGATTTATTTATTCGTCCCACTCACCCTGCACCAATAAACGAAGAAGAAGAGAAGAATTATGCTAATGAGGACTACAAACAGAACATATACTTATTTTCATCTCTTATTCCACAACAAATGAATCTATTTAAGCGAAAAGATGATGGTCGCTTGCATAGTAATAGGGTTTATGCCCGGCAAGAACTGAAAACGGTGCTGAGGGCAATTATGAATGAAATCAGTATTAATTTAAAGAAACAGTAAATCTTGAAATGTTTAACATTCTCCACCTCTCCGACACCCACAGTCAGCATCGGCGGCTCACACAGCTGCCCGATGCTGACATCCTTATACATTCAGGAGATTTCACCATGAATGGAAGCGAGCAAGAAGCCCTTGATTTCCTGAATTGGTTTTGTGACCTTCCTTACCCCCATAAGATTTTTATCTGTGGAAATCACGATGCCTGTCTGTATGGAGCCAAAATAGATGGGTTGGATAAGAATGTGCATTATCTATGTAATTCCAGTGTGATAATTGACGGAGTTAAATTCTATGGTGTCCCCATGTTTATGGAAGATTGCATTTCTGACCGTCAAGCCCATAATTACGCTGCCATACCTGCCGACACAGATGTATTGATTACCCATTGTCCACCCTATGGTATTCTTGATTTTGACGATGGGATAAACTATGGTTCGACAGAACTTTTAGCGAGAGTAGAAGAAATAAAGCCTCGCTTGCATCTGTTTGGCCATATCCATAAACAGCATGGCGTAAAGAAAGATGGTTTAACTATTTTCTCAAATGGCGCGATCATGAATGGAGATTACACGAACTTCAACCTTCCGAACCTGATTGAAATCTAATGAAAGTATTGATTATTCAGAAAGGGGTATTTAAGGAAATGGCGGCGAAGTTCAGCTGCTTTTCCGAACTTTGCTTTTTAATTTGCTAACAAGTTGTTGGTAAAGACTGGAGCATGTTAGAGGCAGAAAACCGTCCATATTGGATGGCATCGTACATGATACCTCATGTGGAACAATATACAACCAGTCCCAATACCACCGTATAAATGAACAAAAATATCACCAATACTTTCATCCAGAAATCAGAGAACCAAACACCTTCATTACGTCTGAGAATTTTTCGCATATTAGATTCATGCTCCGTTAGCATCTTTGCTTGTTCGGAACGATGATTTTCCAACATGGTTTTCCATGTCTCAATGGCTTGGTTTAAGAGTTGTTGAAGCTGGGCAAGATGTTCAGATTTTATAGTTGCCTTGAACCGCGTGTTCTGTTCCGCTTTTACAATAGTATTGCAAATGCCGTTGATAATATTATTGGAACTCATTGCTGTCCGGAGAAAATTCGCCAAAACAGCTATTATTGATTAATAATCAGTTAGTTACGAGGCTAATAAAATTTTTCGATTAGAAATCATAGTTTTGCAAGAAGGTATAAACAGCCAATTTTGCAAACTATGAACAAAGGAAAAACAATATTTGCACAGGTTATGTCTCTTATAAACACATATGAATTTAAGAAGTGCGTCAACCGCTATAAGGGTGACAGGCACGCCATCAAGTTCACTTGCCGTGACCAGTTCATGGTAATGAGCTTTGCTCAGTTCACGGACAGGTCCGGGTTGAGAGACATAGAAACTACGCTTAACCTTTGTTCTCCTGACCTTTACCGTTCTGGTATCAAGGTAATGCCCAAATCCACCTTGGCCGAAGCGAATGAAAAGAAGGATTGGCGTATTTATCAGGACTTTGCACAAGTACTGATACGGCAAGCAAAGAAAGCATATAAGGGACAGAAACTTAGACTTGACTTGGATGAAATGGTCTATGCCTTTGACAGTAGCACTATAGAACTGTGTCTGAAGCTTTGTCCATGGGCTAAGTTTCATCATGAGAGAGGAGCAATCAAGATGCATACCTTGATGGATCTTAGGGGTTCCATCCCGACATTTGTCCATCTGACAGAAGGAGCAGTTCATGATTCCCAAATTATGGATAAGATACCTGTAGAAGCCAACTCTTACTATCTTATGGACAAAGGATATGTCAAGTTTGACTCTTTGTTCCGGCATTTTCATCTTAATAATGCCTTTTTTGTAACAAGAGCAAAAGAAAATATGCTTTACGCGGTTCTTGATAGTAGAGAGGTAGACCAATCTGCCGGACTTTTCTCTGATGAAACAATCAAATTGACAGGACCACTCACCTCCAAGAAATATCCCGATTCTCTTAGACTTGTTGTGTATGAAGACTTTAGCACAAATACAGTTTACCGTTTCCTCACCAATAACTTCAAGCTTGAGGCATTGACTATTGCCGAGTTGTACAGGGAAAGATGGCAAATTGAACTGTTCTTCAAATGGATAAAGCAGCATCTGCGCATAAAGACATTCTATGGAACTACCAAGAATGCCGTGTTCACACAGATATGGATTGCCATCTGTGACTATCTTCTGCTTATCATTGCGAAAAAACATTATATGTTGAATCCAAGTCTTCATTCCATTTCAAACTCTATTGGTCAAGTCCTCTTCAAAAGAGGCGACATCAAAGATATATTTAATCAAACCGACCTCACTGCTAATGTTCCGGAAGGTGATGGTCCTAGGCAGCTTACGCTGTGGTAAAATTTCTCCGGACAGCAGTGATTGGAACTACTAATAGCTTTCTGCAAAACCATCGCAGCCTCACCCTCAGCTTTAATAGCATCCAGAAGATCTTGATGGATTTTCAATAGAGCCTCTTTTGCTTCACGGATTTCTGTGAGCCGCTTGTCTGCATCCTGCTTTTCAGCCTCTATTTCATGGCTGCTTTCAACCTTTTTCAACATATCATCAATGTTTATTGATGGAGTGATTTTTGATTTTCCAATTCCCATGATTTCTACCTTTTAATAGTTCGTTTATCTATGAAGTCCTTTTTGCACTTGCACATACTGTTTGCCATTCTTGCACAGCGACGTGCCCATTCAAGTTCGTCCTCATCCTTGTCCCGTCCCCAGCTACTTGTGTCAGAACCGCCACCACCGCTTGATGCCGCCAGGCTTGTGGCAGCATCCAAATACCCGGCAAAGAGCAAAAGAGCCGTGTGCTGTATTTCTTCAATCTTAGCCAACGGATGTGCTTCTTCTAAAGAGCAATCCTGACGTATGATATTGTCTGCGGATTCTGGTATCGCCACATGGAAACTGTGATATTCGTCTGTCGCTATATCGTAATGCTTCATAACAGGCTGCGAAGCAGTCGAAGGTTGTATAGCAGGAGTCGTGCTTGCTGTCCGTGTTTGTTGGGAAATCGGCTTTGTCGGCTCGGATTTCCTTTCTTGCGGATGTAGTTTTTCCCAAGTAGCCTCAATCTTTGAAGGAGTCAGGTTTCGCCCGATACCCAACACGGATGATTTATAAATGGAGTTGCCACGCTTGATGGAATAGCCATAAACTCCGCCACCATCTTTTTCTTGCAAGTGCACTTTATAGCCCCGTTTCACCAATTCCATTTCATACCTCTGCCAACTGAATTCGTCCATCGTACGGAGTATTTCTATGCAACTGTCTGAGATTTCTTGTCTATGACGTATGCCTATTTCTTCAGATTGTACCCAGCCTCGTCTCTCGTTGATGATATTCGCAGCCATGACAGCCCTCTCACCAATCTTATGACTATCATTGATTTTCCCGTCCATGTCTACACGGTTGGCATCAATGTGTAGATGGAGAATGCCACTTTTGGAATCACGATGCAGGGCGACTATGTATTGCGATCCTTTAAGATTGGTCTGTTTTGAAGAAGCCCGTTTGGTTTTACTAGAGAGGTCAATGGAATCAAACACGCGGATGAACTCGTTTGATAAACGTTCCCAATCATCCATCGTCCAATCCCGGCTTTCTTCTTCGGATGGGGAAATCTCAATTCTTATCACATTCCTGCCAAGAGGCCTGCCTTTGTTGATATTCTCAGCAAACTTTTTCTGCACAAGCATCATCCGTCCGTACATCGCTTCCGGCGAAATATCATCGGGCAAGAAGTTGGCTTTGACTATATCCGCTTTCTCCTTGTTGACGGAATATCTTATGGCATTTGCGCCATGCGATATGGTAGAGGCTTTTGCTATCATAAAATTTATTCAGTAAGGTAATTTTCTATCTGGCTCCAGCGATTGATAAGTTGAGTAGCAGCTCTCATCCATTGTTCCACAAATCGGGTATCGCTGAAATACATTGCCCGTTTGTCCGCTTGGATGGATTTTACGGCTACTGCAATACGGATAAGGTCACCCCTTGCATCCGTCAAACTACACAAGGCTTTCACTTCACGTTCAGACAACCGTTGCCGTGGATGTTGCCCCAAGGCGGTACGCCGCACATACTCGCTAATGGATAAGCCGCAGGTTTTGGCAAGTTCTGCCGCTTGAGCATATTCCTGTTCTGTCACCCTGGCTTCAAGCCGCAGAGTGCGCTTTGTGACTTTCTTTTCGTTTTCTTCATCAACTTCCTTGTCAGTATTCTTTTTCTTCTTCATACTCTGTTATGTTATGGGTAAAACATCAATAAAAAGGGTCAGCACGGTGGGAGCTTGCGACTGCCGGAATATGCCTATGTGGTACAAATAAGCGAAGCGAATTTGTGCGACATAGGAACTTCTTGCAATACTGCATACAACAGCTTCGGACACATCATCTTTCTGGTACGGCTATATCTGGTTATCAGCCGGAATATCTCCGCCGGAATCTTCCGTTGCCGCAGTCTGTGGGGAAACAGAAGGGAAAGAAGAAGAGGGAGAAGGCTGTTTGCCTTCATCTGATATAGCAGGCGTATTCTCTCTTTCATCAAGTCTGTCTTTCAGCCTGACATAGAAAGGATTGTCTATGCGGTTGCCGTTCTGCATCCATGCCGATATACATTTCAGTGTGTGGATACTTGTCCGGTTACTTTGCGTAGATACGACAATTCCCAACTGGTTCATCTTGTCAAGCACACGGGATATGGTCTTTTTGTCATAGCCCAACTTGTTAGCTAAATCCACTTCTGAAAGAACGGCTTGCCCCACTTGCAAGGTTGTGGAGAAACCTTTTATGGCATAATCGGTTTCTTTCAACACTGCCTCCTCAATAAGTCGGTGCAGAATCTTCATGCGGTCAATGCCGTATTTGCTTCCTGCCAGATACGCAAGCTGCTCTGACGAAAGCACTATACAATAATTCAAGTCTGTTTTCATCATCTGTCTGTTTGAAGATATTTTATAAATGGTACAGCCAAAAGAGAAAGTCAGCGGTGCATTTCATGTCCTCTCTCCGGCATATAATACTCCCTATCGTACGCAATATGGTCAAGTACGTCTTGCAGTCTGTCAAGTTGGCGACTATCCAATACACGGATGGCGGCAATAGTGATGTTCTGCGAAGCGATACGTCGATGTTCGCGGTTCCTCTCTGACATGCTGCCGTCCCCATCTGCATAGACGCTCCGCAGATAATCGTTCACAGCTTCGGTCTGTGCTTTGCTTGGATATGCCGCAGGGTAACGGTCTTGAATATACTCCACCATGTGGCTGACCGCGTTTGCCAGCAACGGTTCACGATTTTGTAGTTGTTTGATAAGTTCTTCCTTTCTCATGTTTTCAACTATTTTGTCCCATGTCCCAAGCATTTCTTATAACTTTCTCTTTTATTTGTTTTTTGTTTTCATCCTTTTTTAGGGGAAAAGAGGGACAAAGGGACAGATATTCTTCTTTTCCCTTAGTTTGAGATTTAAATGGTAGCTCCTGTTCACTAGGTAATGAAGTACAGACTTCTTCGTTTGGTGCGTCCACTCTCACCCACGGATGCTTTGCCCGTCCGGTCTTGTCACAATAGGCAGGATGCAACCCTTTGACCTTTTCCTGATCACTCCGTTTCCAATTAGGAATCATGGACATCAGGCAATTGATATATTGTGATGTGTATTTGGCAGGATTGCGTCTGACCAAATCATTGGGCATTTCCTCTATAATCTGCCGGGCACAAACCATGTTGAGCGAAGTCATTGTTGAGTTTGGTTCTGAGTATGCTCCCTTTTGATAAGCCTGTCGGATCGGAATGGTCCAACTTGCATATTGGACGGGAATCTCACGCTCCAAATACATTTCCAGATCTTCTATGATGGGGTCAACAAGGATGTTGGAATGTTGTACCTGCACTTCATTGGCTTTGATTTCTAAATCTGGTGTTAGGTAAAGTTTCATTCCTTGCCTATAATAGGCGTATGCTTCTGCCCAAAGTTGAGGGACAGCACGTTGCAGAGTATCCAGCCATTCCGATACATGGCCGTTGCCTTTAACCGGGATTATCCACCAGCGGCGGTTCCCGTTGTCTCCTTGCAGGAAGTTTGTCTCATTGGTAGTAGCCGCAAAGACATTATGCCGCATAAACTCCACAACCTTATGTCCGTATGCCGGGCGCATATAGTCGCTGCAACGGCTCAGGAAAGCTTTGGCAGCCTCTGCGTCATTCGCCCGCTTCAAACCATTCAATTCGCTGATTTCAATAATCCAGCCATTGGTTATGGTTTCTACCTTTTCCTTGTCACCACTGGCAAAAGAGAATGAATCGTTGAACCACTTTCCACTGATGGTTTTGAAAAAGGTGCTTTTCCCGATACCTTGCGGACCAGGCAGAGTCAGTACGTTGTCAAACTTGCAACCGGGGGTGAAAACCCGGGCAACAGCCGCCACGAACCATAGTTTTGTCTGTTCCCTGACAAGCGGCGTGTCCTCTGCTCCCAAATAATCAATAAGGGTTGTAGCTATGCGGGGCTGTCCGTCCCATGTCTCTTGGATGATAAAATCCTGTACAGGGTTAAAACTCCGTTCCGAAGAGGTCGTTTTTAGCATTTCAAAAACTTTATTCTGCGTCAGATGTAATCTGTATGTCCTTTCCAAATAGTCTTGTATCTTTCCTGCCGATTCCTCATCAACCTTGTTCCCATTTACATTGCGAAACAAAGGGCTGAAACATACATCGTCCTGACAAAAAGTATCATATCTTATCCGACTAAGATTCTCATCCAAAGTGAAAATAAGTCGGAGGTTACTGATGGAACGGACTGGATTTCCATAGCTGTCTGTTACCAAATCTTTTTTCCAATTATCTTCCATATTACTGCTCCTTAATATGGATTCCACCTGACTCTTTTGCCAAAGACAGTGCAAGGTCTGCATCCACCACAATTTTTCGCCCTATCTGTGTGATAGCCTTGTCTATGATGCCGCTCTTCTTAATGCGGTTAGCCGTGGGTACGCTGCATCCGAACACACGGGCAATACCCTCTATGCCATAATAGTTGCCTTTGGAGGCCATTGGGGATGTGGATTTCTCGGTGGACTCTACACTTTTTGTGATGAGAAAGCAAAGCTCCTCGCCAGTCATCATGGCGATAGGCTTTTGAAGTAATTGATTAAAATTGAATCTTTCTTCCATACCTTTACTTGTTTAGTTATTAGATACTTTAAGCTTCGGTTCAACTCTGTGAAACCGATTTCACAAGCAAAAGTAGTGTATGAAACTCTGCGTATCGGTCGGTTTATTTATAGCTTAATTTTACCGACCGAATTACAACAGATGTTTGCAGTAAAAAACGAATAGCTAGATTTCCCAACTACCCGTTATTGATGAAAAAGTCCGTCCATCGGTCTATTATTCGTTTTGCCTTGACGAAGCTGTTCCCTCTTTGAGGCAAGTCTAAAACCATATCCTTGATTTCGCCATATCGCTTCTGTGGTATATCGTGTCCGTAATGCCGTTGAGAGAACTGTTCTATGGCACGATGGAATGCCATGTACTTTGTAGACGCTTTTATTCTGCCCGCTTTCGCCAATGATTTCAACAGATAGGCAAGGCTTATGTCCTCGGTATTCTCTTCAAGGAATAAACAGATTCCTTGCTTGATGCGTTCCTTGTCCCCAATGAGGATATCATCCAATGATTGCATAACCTTTTTGTTCCCACGTCTACCTTTGACTTTTCGCAAGGCAAATATAACTTCCTTCCATATTTCAGGGTTACACTTCTCTACAGTATCTTCCCAATCCGCTTTGGTTTCTGTGCCCATCTCTATACTTCCATTGACAAGCATGGTAATGCATGACTTTACCAAAAGCATATCACCATGGTCAACCTCTTCACTGTTCAGCAGATGGTCAAGTAACTTAGCCATACGTGAAAGACCGTGGTCAAATACCACGAAATAGTACACGCAATAAGCCAAGTCTTCTTTCTTTTCCATCACACGGTCATAGAGGTTAGCCATAAATCCACCAATAAACACCGCATGGGAAAGGAAAACAATTTGAGAGATATAGGCCAGGAACTGATAGACCATTTTTCTTTCCAGTTTACTCAACAGATAACAACCTTTGCTGTTTCTCATAAGCAAGTCCAACTGTACAGTCAAGTAGGTTCTCATTGCCAATGGCAGGTGATTCCAGATTTCAATAGGCGTTTCAGAATGAACCATCAGCAGCCCTGATTTCGGAGAAGTAAGCAGTTCAATTGTCCCCGTTTTTACGTTGATACCTATCCACAACCGTTTGTTTGTAATACATTGGGCGATGGTCTCGGTATATTGGCCAGCCCATTGTCGGTTTGCGATGTCTGGTACATCCTTCCCGTTGGCAAAATCTGAAAGCCAATTGTACATCATCAAGGCTTCGGGTGGTGTGCAGTCCCGCATCATCTGATACATGTCCATCAGAACAGTTATACCACCTTTAGCCACAGCATCTATGCGCTTACAAAAGTTGGTATATACTTCTTCATTGACTGATTTCCATGCACGGATAGCCATATCTGCAGTGTCCTTTCTCTTGGAATAGGATTTTATCCTTTCTATGAAATTTTTCATTGTCTTATGGTATTAAGGTTGTCTGAACAGTTTGAGCAATTCTTCTGTGGACATGCTTGCCAGTTTTGCCAACAGAGCATCCCTTTCAGAAGTATTACCCAGGTTTAGTAGCTTTGAATTGTTCTGCATCTGTATGTCGATAGGATAATGCTCGATGTAGATTTGAGTAATGGCATGGTCTGAAGAAGCATGTCCCATGCTCTCCGAGATATAATCCATATCCACTCCGGCATTATGCAGGTTGGTGGCAAACGAGTGCCGGCACCATGTACCGGACGGACAGATGGACTTGTCCCAATTCAATGCTTCATGGCATATCCTGATAACACGGTCTTTTACGTTTGAGTTTTCCTGCATGGTATATTTACGGCGCAACTCTTCTGTTTCCGCACCTTTTAATATATGAGGAAAAACAAAGCCACCCCGAGTCGGAGGTGCCGCCACTTCATCTAACACATATTGTAAAGGAGGGATAATGGGAACGATTACTTCTGAACCGTCAGCACTTCTTCGGGAAGTTTTCTTTCGGTTGAAACGGAAAGCCTTGCCATCTGTCTGATAATAATAACTATCGTAAGTCAATCGTCCTGCATCTGCCATGTTAAAGCCGTTGCACAGGTACTGGGCAAGAAATAACCCCAATGAGTAGTGGGCACGTTGGGTATATTCTTCCGACCAATGTTCGGGATATTTCTTTGAGACAAAAAGGTTGTAGAGCTCCGTCATCTGACAGACATTCAGGAAGCTCTGTTTGCGCTTCGCACTCTTGGGTATGCTCACAAGCCCTTTCTCCTTTTTGTTAGAAAAAGGATAAGGAACGTCTTTGAGATAGCCTTCATGTATACACCTGTTCCATACAGCCCGGCAACAACGGAGATAAATCCCGGCGGTAGTATCGCTGATTTTCCCGACTATCGCCCCATTCTCGTCTTTTACTCCATTATGCATACCGTCTTTCCACTTCTGAATTTCTGCAGCACTGATGCAGAATCCTCTAATCATATTGCTTCCGAGAATTTTTCTGAATGACTTGAGTGCGCACTCGTAGCTCTCTGCTGTGGTAAAACGTGCGCCACCATCGTCTGTCCGTAATTCATGGATGATTTGTTCCCATACACCAACAAAAGTTTGTGACTTGGTCGTATCTTCTTTGGATGGCATTACTCCCTCACCCATGATACATTGGCGTACCATTTCAAATGTCAGAATGCCACCTTTATTCAGGTTCATCAGAATTTCTTTGTATTTGGGGGCAAAGCTATCTTTCCACTCTTTTTGAAGTTTGTAGTTCTCGCTCTTGCATTTAGTCGCATTACAAATGTCTGAGAACTTTCTTTCAGTGAAAGAACTTCCGACAGTAAGATAAAAGAATTTGCGGTCTATCGTGAAACGGAGAGATAACGGAAACTCACACGCGTTTTTCCTGCGAGTGCGTGAGTCCAACACGACAGAAACAGAACAGTTCCGTTCCTTGAAAAGCGACAGGGACTTTGTCAGTTTTTCCATTGCATTCATTGTTTATGTTCAACATAACCTCTGAATACAGACGCTTTGCAATGTGAGGCATACATATACAAAACACTGCATATAACCACAGAGTCCCTATCCCTAGACAGATAAAAACATTGTCGTTATATGCAGCGGTGCAATCTCGTCGTCTTCTGTCGCTGACTGGTAACCGGGCTTATGCTAATCGGTCTCAACCCCTGAAGCAACTCTCGCGTTTCGTTTGTCATAGAGTACCCTCCGACTGGTACTCCCTCTACGCATTGATTCATCGGAATGGGATAACCCTCCCACGGCGGTTAGGCAAACTCACTTTTCTTTTTTAAGAAAGAGCACCACCAAGGTCATGGCTTGCCACAAATGCATTACGCGATACAAAAGTACGATATTATTCTATAAATCAAAGTGTAAATGGAATATATTTGAGCTTATTTAACCGCCAAGTATAGTCATATTAACAGAATATCTCAATGAACTATGTTATAGAATGGCATAGGATTTCATAGAAATTCTATGCGTAAACAGAGCCAACTCAAACCGTTTGTTTACGCATTGTTTACGCAGACAAAGAAAAAAGCACTTGCGATTTCTCGTAAGTACTTGATTCTTAATGTGGACCAGCCAGGGCTTGAACCTGGGACCTCCAGATTATGAGTCTGTTGCTCTAACCAACTGAGCTACAAGTCCAAAGAACATTTTTATTAAAACTGATGCAAAAGTAATGGTTTCGGTTGAAACTTGCAACTATTGAGCAGAAAAAATTAATAAAAAAATCAAATCAATCCGGATATATAAATATATATTGTAAATTTGCGGAACTGAATACTTAAATAAATCGACTTATGTCACAAAATGTAAATGAACCTCATCTGACGGGACTTACCGACCAGGAAGTTCTTACCAGCCGTCAACAACACGGAGAGAATCTGCTGACTCCTCCCAAACGTCCCTCTATTTGGAAACTTTACCTGGAAAAATTTCAGGATCCTGTAATCCGAGTTCTATTAGTAGCCGCCGTATTCTCCCTGATTATATCCATTATTGAAAATGAATATGCCGAAACCATCGGTATTTTCTTTGCCATTTTTCTGGCTACCGGAATCGGATTCTATTTTGAATATGATGCCAACAAAAAATTTGATCTGCTGAATGCCGTTGGTGAGGAAACTCCTGTTACGGTCATCCGAAACGGAAAAATCCGGGAAATTCCGCGCAAGGATATCGTAGTCGGAGATATTGTCGTATTAAACACGGGAGAAGAAATTCCAGCTGACGGTACATTACTGGAAGCTGTCTCTCTGCAGGTCAACGAGTCAAGTCTGACCGGTGAGCTGATGGTCAACAAAACAACAGACGAAGCTCATTTCGACGACGAAGCTACTTATCCGTCGAATACCGTTATGCGAGGTACGACTGTTACGGACGGACACGGAATCATGAAAGTGGAGCGTGTCGGAGATGCAACAGAAATCGGTAAGGTGGCACGTCAGGCAACAGAACAGAACCAGGAGCAGACCCCGCTGAACATTCAGCTGACCAAACTGGCCAACCTGATCGGAAAAGCCGGATTTACGATTGCTGCCCTGACCTTTATTATCTTTACCAGCAAAGATTTGTATCACTACCTTTCTCTCAATGAAGTCAATGACTGGCATCAATGGATGGAGATCGCACGTATCGTTCTGAAGTACTTCATGATGGCTGTTACCCTGATTGTCGTAGCAGTTCCGGAAGGATTGCCGATGAGTGTTACCCTGAGTCTGGCCCTGAACATGCGCCGTATGCTCAAGACCAACAACCTGGTGCGCAAGATGCATGCCTGCGAAACCATGGGAGCCATCACTGTAATCTGTACAGATAAGACAGGAACACTGACTCAGAATCTGATGCAGGTCTACGAAGCCAAGCTGGATGAAAGCCAGCCTGACCTGATTGCTGAAGGCATTGCAACCAACTCAACTGCTTTTCTGGAAGAAAAAGGAGAAAACGAAAAACCGAGCGGAGTAGGAAATCCGACAGAAATCGCCCTGCTTCTCTGGCTGAATGCACAGGGAAAGAATTACATGCCTCTGCGCGAACAGGCTAAGATTGTCAATCAGCTGACTTTCTCTACTGAACGGAAATACATGGCTACTCTGGTGGATTCACCCATCCAGGGAAAACGGGTACTTTATATTAAAGGTGCTCCGGAAATCGTCATGAGCAAATGTCAGTTAAGCAGTCAGGAAGTAACCTCTTTCAACGAACAGCTGCTTGCTTACCAGAACAAAGCGATGCGTACTCTGGGATTGGCTTACAAGTATATCCCGGAAGGAGCATCCGAAGATTGCTCTGAACTGGTCAATGAAGGCGGTCTGACATTTCTGGGTATTTTTGCCATCAGCGACCCGATCCGGCCGGATGTTCCGGATGCTGTCAAGAAATGCCAGTCTGCCGGCATCAGCGTAAAGATTGTAACGGGAGATACTCCGGGTACAGCCACGGAAATTGCCCGTCAGATCGGCTTGTGGAAGCCGGAAGATACGGAACGTAACCGGATCACCGGTGTGGAATTTGCTGCACTGAGCGATGAAGAGGCACTTGAACGTGTACTCGACCTGAAAGTTATGAGCCGTGCCCGCCCGATGGACAAGCAGAGACTGGTTCAGCTGCTCCAGCAGAAAGGGGCCGTAGTTGCCGTAACCGGTGACGGAACAAACGATGCTCCGGCTCTAAACCATGCCCAGGTAGGCTTGTCTATGGGTACAGGTACTTCCGTAGCCAAAGAAGCCAGCGATATTACCCTGCTTGATGATTCCTTCCACAGCATTGCAACGGCTGTCATGTGGGGACGTTCGCTCTACAAGAATATCCAGCGCTTTATCGTCTTCCAGCTGACCATTAATGTCGTAGCATTGCTTAGTGTATTGCTGGGAGCTTTCTTTGGAACTGAACTGCCATTGACCGTAACTCAGATGCTTTGGGTAAATCTGATTATGGATACCTTCGCTGCCATGGCACTGGCTTCCATTGCACCAAGTATGGACGTAATGAACGAAAAGCCGCGCAAGCGTACAGACTTCATCATCAGTCCGGCCATGCGAAACAATATATTCGGTGTGGGACTGGGATTCCTGGTCATCCTCATGGGCCTGCTGGTTTATTTCAAGAATCTGCCCGGAGGTATGGATACCCGTCATCTGACCATCTTCTTCACGATCTTCGTCATGCTGCAATTCTGGAACCTGTTTAATGCAAGTGTATTCGGAACCAACCATTCTTTCTTCAAGGATGCAAGCCATGCCATGGGTATGCTGGGAGTAGCCGCCATTATCCTGGTAGGTCAGCTTCTGATCGTATCATTCGGCGGTAAGGTGTTCCGTACGGTTCCTTTATCCGTAGAAGACTGGATCTACATCATCGCCGGTACGTCCGTCGTATTGTGGCTGGGTGAAATTATACGCGGTGTAAAACGATTAACCAACAAATAATGAAACAGAACATTCGTCATATTATATTCGATCTGGGAGGAGTCCTGCTGAACCTGGACGTAGAAGGTTGTACCCGGGCTTTTGAAAAGGCCGGACTAAAAGACATCCGTTCAGTACTTACCGGAACCAACGAAGGAGGTATTTTCAGCGAGTATGAACGGGGAGAAATCGGTACTCCGGAATTCAGAGACGGTATCCGTCAGCTGGCCAGTCAGTCTCTGACAGACGATGAAATAGACCGGATGTGGGTCAATGAACTTTTAGATATTCCGCAGGAGAAACTGGATTTACTGGTTTCTCTGCGGAGCAAATATGATATTTATCTGCTCAGCAACACCAATGAACTTCACTGGCAGCATGTTGTCGAGAGCCTGCTTCCCCAACAAAATTACCGGGTCGAGGATTTGTTTAAGGAAACATTTCTTTCCTTCAGAATGAAACTGGCCAAGCCAGATCCGGAAATATTCCGGGAGGTACTCCGCCAGGCCGGGCTTAAACCGGAGGAAACTTTATTCATTGATGATTCTGCCGTAAACTGCCAGGCTGCACAGTCTGTCGGCATCCAAACAGAACATTACAAACCCGGCAATGACTTAAGTCTGCTGTTCAACTGAGAAAATGGAGATACTGACAGAGAATCCATCACTGGTCTTACCGCCAAGCATTGCCACCATCGGATGCTTTGACGGTGTACACCGCGGTCATCGCTACCTGATCCAACAGGTATGTGAGGCTGCCGTGAAGCGGGGATTACATACAACCCTGATTACGTTCCCCATACATCCCCGACAAGTTATGCAGGCAGACTATCAGCCACAACTGCTTTCCTGCCTCCCCCAAAAAACGGCTTTACTGAAACAGCTTCAGGCTGACTACTGCCTGATGTTGCCTTTTACACATGAACTCTCCCGTCTCTCGGCCAAGGAATTCATGAACATGCTGCATGAACAGTTCAACATTCAGGCCTTGCTTATCGGGTATGACCATCGGTTCGGCCACAACCGGAGCGAAGGATTTCAAGACTACTGCCGCTATGGGAAAGAACTTGGAATGGAGATTATTCAGGCACAGGCTCTCATAGAAAATGGAGTATCTATCAGTTCCTCCATCATCCGCAAACTGCTGAAAGAGGGAAATGTAAAAGATGCCAATCATTTCCTGGGTTATTCCTACTATCTGGACGGCAAAGTTGTCAACGGATACAAAGTCGGACGGACACTGGGATTTCCGACTGCCAATTTAAGACCGTCATGTCCGGACAAACTGATTCCGGAAGAAGGAGTATATGCGGTCCATGTATATCTGAAAGAACAGCGCTTTGCCGGAATGCTGAATATCGGTCACCGCCCGACTCTCAATAATGGTAGTGATCTGAGCATTGAAGTTCATATTCTGGATTTCAATGCTAACATCTATGACCAGTCCATGCGGATTGAATTTGTGCAGCGTATCCGTACCGAACAGAAATTTACCGGCCTCAACGAACTGATCGAACAACTCCAGCAGGATCGGAAAGAAGTCAGAAAGTTATTGCTGGAGTGATATGTCATATATCTCACGCAGATCTGCAAAAGCAAGTTAAATATATCGTTTTTCGATAATTTTCAATAGAGATTATTTGCACAATAATAAATTAGCCCTACCTTTGCGTTATCGAAAAACGATATATTTTTATTGAAAAGCGAAGTGTAACAGTTATTGCAGCCACAAACAAACCGTAAAACACGACAAAACTTTTACTGAAGCTAAAAATATAGATCTCATGAAACGTACCATTAAACTTATCATCTACTTCATTGCCTATCAGCTGGCGTTCAGCAGCTTTCCGGCTATTGCATACATGCTGCGTACTCATAGTTTCGAAATGCCTTTGGCAACCGATGAAACATACATATTCCAGACCTTGCTCTGCAGCCTGCTGGCCTCTCTGGCAGTAATCATTCACTTAATTGCAGGCAGATACGTCTCGCTGAACCGGCAAAACTTCAGCCCGCTTTCCGTATCACTGCTGATCACCTGCGTCCTGTTCGTTACAGGAATGGGGATGTGGAGCAATTATCTGAACGAACTGCTGGGCGTTTCCATGTCTCCCCAGTTGCAACAGGCTTTTGAGATGCTGATGCAACATCCGCTCGGAATCATTTCCACCGTTATTATGGCTCCTGTTGTAGAAGAACTGTTGTTCCGAGGTGCCATCGAAGGACATCTGCTCAGAATCTGGAAGAAACCGGCCTATGCCATCATCGTATCTTCTTTGCTGTTTGGACTGGTACACGGCAATCTTGTCCAGGCTCCTTTTGCTTTTCTCCTCGGACTCGCACTCGGATGGATCTACTATCATACGGGAAGTCTGCTCCCCAGTATCCTAATGCACTTTATCAACAACCTGACAGCTACCCTGACCTATCATCTTTCCGGAGATCCCGACACGACTTTAACCGAAACCTTCGGGGCTACAGGAGCGCTCTGTATAGCTTTGGGAGGCATCGTACTGACAATTCTCTGCGTCTGGATCATCCGCAGCAGACTGATCACCCAACCTGCAGCCTGGGTTTCTACGACTCCAACCTCTGACAACACAATCTAAAAATCTTTCTTATGAAACATATCAAATTATTGGGCATCCTTACCATTCTGATTATCATCACAGAGTTCGTCCTTTCCATACCTTCGGGCATGGAGAGTTTTCAGGAAGGCATGGAAGCCGGAATGCAAGAAGCCACAGCCTGCAAGAATAACGCCCAGACACCCCTGCCACATCCGATAAAGGTTACTGTGCAGGTCAGTCCCGTAAACGCACCGCTGCAGACAGTAACACTGAACTGCGGACAGAACCGGACCACGCAGGCTGTATATGCAACGGACAGTATTACCTGTAACATCAGTGAACCAGCTTCGCATGCCATACTGACTATCATCAGTATCATTACATTATTCCCTGTCCTCTACGGAGTATACAGCCTGATCCGTCTGCTTATCTGCGTTTCACGAAAAGAAATTTTCTCCCGAAGAAACTGCTGGTGGCTTCGTTGGTTCACTTACAGTACAGCACTCTTTTCCCTGCTCATTACTCTTTCTGAATGGGTATTGGAAAGAGCAGCCCTCCAACAAATACAGCTGCCCGGGTATGAAATTACCGGAATCGACAAAACTTATGTCGAATGGTCCAGCCTTTTTGTTATGATGCTCCTGACTGAGATTTTCGCTGCCGGCGTAAAACTGCAGGAAGAACAAGATTTAACCATTTAGCCACAAAGCCTATGCCTATTATCGTAAATTTAGATGTCATGATGGCAAAGCGGAAGATCTCGCTGGGCGAGCTGGCCGAACGAATAGACCTGACCCCCGCAAACCTTTCCATACTGAAAACAGGAAAGGCCAAAGCCATCCGCTTTTCCACCCTGGAAGCAATTTGCAGGGAATTAGAATGTCAGCCGGGAGATCTGCTGGAATACCGTCCTGATTCTTCATTGTAATCAAAGAAAAAAGATACAAAATGTCACATTCATAACTGATTATCCATTTATTGTCCGTATCTTTGCAACGAATTAGATAGTAAAACTGAATGAAGACATTTGAAGAATTAGGCGTTTCCCCGGAAATACGGAAAGCGATCGAAGAAATGGGATATGAGAATCCCATGCCTGTACAAGAAGAAGTAATACCGTATCTGTTGGGAAATGGCAATGATGTTGTGGCTCTGGCACAAACCGGAACCGGAAAAACAGCCGCATTTGGTCTGCCGCTGATACAAAAAATTGATGTAAGCCGTCGTGTTCCACAAGCTTTGATCCTCTGCCCTACCAGAGAATTGTGTCTGCAAATCGCAGGCGATCTGACTGATTATTCCAAATACATTACCGACCTGAAGATTTTGCCTGTCTATGGTGGTTCATCCATTGAAAGCCAGATTAAAAGTCTGAAAGCCGGAGTACATATCATCGTAGCAACTCCCGGACGTCTCATCGACCTCATGGAACGGAAAGTGGCCCGTCTGGACACTGTAGCCGACGTCGTTATGGATGAAGCCGACGAAATGTTGAACATGGGATTCACAGACAGCATCAACGCTATTCTGGAAAAGGTTCCTGAAGAACGGAACACCCTGATGTTCTCAGCAACCATGAGCCCTGAAATAGCCCGGATTGCAAAGACTTATCTCCATGATGCCAAGGAGATTACAATCGGTACCAAAAACGAAGGAAGCAAAAATGTTCACCACATTGCCTACACCGTTCATGCCAAAGACAAATATCTGGCATTGAAACGTGTGGTTGACTTCTATCCACAGATCTATGGTATCATCTTCTGCCGTACCCGAAAAGAAACGCAGGAAATAGCTGACAAACTGATCCAGGATGGCTACAACGCCGATTCTCTTCACGGAGAATTAAGTCAGGCACAACGGGATCTGGTCATGCAGAAATTCCGCCAACGTCATTTACAGTTATTGGTAGCGACTGATGTAGCAGCCCGCGGTCTTGATGTAAATGACTTGACTCATGTCATCAACTATGGACTGCCGGATGATACGGAAAGCTATACTCACCGTAGCGGACGTACCGGAAGAGCTGGTAAAACCGGTGTATCCATCGCCATCATCAACCTGAGAGAAAAAGGTAAAATGCGCGAGATCGAACGGATCATCAAAAAGAAATTTGATATCGGTACCCTGCCAACCGGTAAGGAAATCTGCGAACAGCAATTGATCAAGTTGATCGACGATATAGAAAAAGTCAAAGTAGACGAAGAAAAAATCGAAACATTCTTGCCCGGGATTTACCGCAAACTGGAATGGCTCAGCAAGGAAGACCTGATTAAACGCGTGGTTTCCATGGAGTTCAACCGTTTCCTTGACTATTATAAAAATGCTGCGGAAATTGAGCAACCGAAAGGCAACGAAAAAAGAGAAAGCCCAAAGGAACGGAAGGATCATGGAAGTGATCGCGAAAAGACCAGTCGTAAAGCCGAGAAAGGTTATACACGTCTGTTCCTTAATTTGGGTAAAACGGATGGTTTCTATGCCAATCAGATTATTGAGCTGATCAACCGGAACCTGAAAAAGGAACGTATCGAAATCGGACGAATTGATCTGATGCAGAACTTCTCTTTCTTTGAAATTGCGGAAGCACAGGCTCCCATGGTCATCAAGGCCCTGAACAAAACAACAGCCAATGGCCGCAGAGTGATCGTTGAAGTTGCCGGAGAAAACAACGGCAAAAGTGACAAGAGCGGAAAGAAGCAGAAGAATGCTACCGCCAAACCGGCTGAAAAGAAAGGCAAAAAAGGAAGTAAGGCAGACAAAGGCACAGCCGGAACCAGACCCAGTCGGGAAGAACGTGGCTACACATCTCCACGGGGACCGAAGAAAAAAGACGACTGGAAACAGTTCTTCGTTCACGATGATCGTCCATTGAAAGGAGAAGAACCGGACTTCATGGCTGAGCAATGGGCCAAACCGATGAAACGGAAAAAGTAACCGTTTAAACGGTATTTACACCTTATATAATAAATAGCGGCGTACCTTCCAGAAGAGATACGCCGCTATCTGTTTATGGATAAAACATTCAATCCAACAAGATCAATTGCAGCTTTTCAGTTCCGATACGGGCCTTCAGCCATTGCTCCATTTTATTTTTTTCTGTATGGGAGGGCTTTTTGCCACAACCGACAATGGCAAAAGTCAGCGTATCTGTACGGGCACTGTCCACATTCAACTGAAGACTTTTTGATAAGGAAATGGTCCTGACCTCAGGAAACAAGACTTTCATTTCCTGCCCCATCCGGGCATCTACCTGACCAGAACCACTGAAAGCAGCCAATACATTATGCAAAGAATCCAGCTCTTCTCGCTGTGCCAGTAGCCGGCTCTCTGTATTCTTGTAGAAATCTTCCATCACCAGCGTCCGAATATTGCTGATATCCATCGTTCCATTTTGATTCATACCCTGAAAGACGACGAGTTTCGTATCATGCAGTTTATAACGATCCATCTTCGAACGTACCAGAGCCAACTGATCTTCCGGTATTTCCTTACCTAACAGAACGACCTTAATTTCTCGTTTCTCAAAAGAAATTTCACGGCTCAAGACCTGTGTTTCCGGGAATTGCAGTTCTGTGGAAATAAAGCTATTCGCCGCACTTTGATAGAAGGTTTCCTTCACAATCCCATACGTCAGATACACAGCCGGACACATGGTGAGTACGGCAATGGCAACAATATACCGTTTTACAAGCTTCTCGCGTGCTTTGTCCACAAACTGCTTCCGCTGGAATCTCATCACACGTACTCCGATAAACGTAGCCAGACTGATGAATACAGAATTGATGAAATATAAATAAAAAGCTCCGAGGAAATACAGCCAGTTACCCGTTGCCAGTCCAAAGCCGGCCGTACAAAGTGGCGGCATCAAGGCGGTAGCAATGGCTACTCCGGGAATCACATTTCCTTTTTCCTTCGTCGACAAAGCTACAATACCTGCCAGACCACCCACCAGCGCAATAAAAACATCGTAAATGGTCGGCGAAGTACGGGCCAGCAATTCTGACTGAACTTCATCGAGCGGAGTAAACAGAAAATAAAGCGTCGCGGTCATCACACTGAACAACGTAGCGACCAGAAAACTTTTCAGTGAACGCTTCATCAGTTCAAAATCATTCAACCCCACAGACAGGCCCACCCCCATAATCGGCCCCATCAGCGGAGAAATCAGCATGGCACCGATAATCACGGCCGTAGAATTGACGTTCAGTCCCAGAGACGCTATGAATATCGCGAATATCAGAATCCACAGATTCGCTCCCTTAAATTCCACTCCGTTACGGATCGATTCTACGGTTTCCCGCTCTTCCGCCTCGGTGCGGTTTAACTCCAGATAATTCTTAAAGAAAGTACGGATCAGATACTTTCTGTGATTGCCTACTTCCATAGTATTATTGATTGATTATTTAATAAAACGATTGATCACCGGAATACTCTTCAAGGGCAGATCCTTTTTCACGATATAAGCGACAAAGACCAGCAGCAATACCGTACGGAAGGCCAGACGGGCTATAACATTCGAAACAGTTACTTCCTGTCCGACAACAAACAGTGCAGCAGCCAGAACCAGATAAACAGCCATATCCTTCAAAGGATATTTCACCGGATACTTCTTTTGACCGATAAAATAAGACAAAAGTGTTATCAAACCATATCCGGCTACCGAAGCCCACGCGGAAGCTACATATCCGTATGTCGGGACCAGCCAGATATTCAAAGCCAGGATCACTCCACAACCGATCAGAGAAAAGTAAGCTCCCCATTGTGTCTCATCCGTCAGCTTATACCAGAAGGAAAGATTGAAATAGATACCTTTAAAAATCTCAGCTCCCATCACAATGGCCACTACACTCAGTCCTTCCCAGTAATCGGAAGCTACCATATAGCGCAACAAGTCCATATAAAACATCACAGCCAGAAATGCAAGCATGGAAAAAATAAAGAAATACTTCATCGCTGCCGCATACGTACCACGGTCATCACTGTTCCGGCTCTTGCCGAACACAAAAGGTTCATAGGCGTAACGGAAAGCCTGTGTAAACATTGCCATCACCATTGCTACCTTACTCGTTGCGCTATAAATACCCAGCTGCACCAGTCCTTCCTGGCGGTCCTCAAACAGGAAAGGATAAATCATCTTATCTACAGTCTGGTTCAGAATACCGACCAGTCCGAATATCAGGATGGGAAACGAATAGTTAACCATACGCTTCAGCAACGCCTTATCCGGTCTCCACACCAGTCCTCTCAGTTCAGGAATAAAGAAGAACATCTGCACGGATGTCATTATCAGATTAGCTACAAAGATATACCCTACCAGATATTCAGGATCATAAAACCATGAAACCAGTGAGTGGGCATGTACGTCCAGCCAGGGACAAAGCAAAAGGAAGAACAGATTCAGCAGAATCAGCCCTACGATATTGAACAGTTTGATTGCAGCAAACTTAATGGGACGTTTCTGATAACGCAGATAAGCAAACGGAATACATTGGAACGAATCAAGTGCCACTACCAGTACCATCATGGCAATATAGTCCGGATGATCCGGATAACCCAACAGAGACGAGATTGGATCCAGAAACAGGAAACACAACACCACGAAAATCAGGGAAAGTCCGCCAACAAAGATCAAAGAGTTAGCATACACCTTTTTCGGATCTTCCGTTGTCTTATTGGCAAAACGGAAAAAACCGGTTTCCATACCAAAGGTCAGGAAAACCAGAATCAATGCCGTATAAGCATATACATTCGATACGATTCCATATTTACCGGATGATGCCGCCAGCACTTCCGTGTAAAGCGGAGTCAAAAGATAGTTCAGGAAACGTCCCACAATACTGCTCAATCCGTAGATGGCAGTGTCCTTAGCCAAAGATTTCAGTCCAGCCATATTTCAAAATCCAACTTCGAACAGGCCGGATATGCATTTCCGGCCCGTCACAAGCCCGGCACCGCCATGTGCCCGACTTAATCAAACAATGTTTTATTACTACTATAAAGGCTTCTACCCAAATGTTTATAAGCCAGTTCCGTCACCTCTCTTCCCCGAGGTGTACGCTTCAGGAATCCTTCCTTGATCAAGAAAGGTTCATATACTTCTTCCAGTGTTCCCGGATCTTCCCCCAATGCCGTAGCAATGGTAGTCAGTCCCACAGGCCCGCCTTTGAACTTGTCTATAATGGTACAGAGCAGCTTGTTATCAATCTGATCCAAGCCATACCGGTCTATATTCAGTGCTTCCAGTGCATAACGGGCAATCTCCACATCAATCCGGCCGCTTCCCTTCACCTGTGCAAAGTCACGTACCCGCCGTAACAAGGCATTTGCAATACGGGGCGTTCCACGGCTGCGTGAAGCAATTTCTCCGGCTGCATCTACATCGCAGGGTACACCTAAAATACCAGCCGAACGCAGAATAATTCGCGAAAGTATCGTATCATCGTAATATTCCAGATGGAGATTAATACCAAAACGAGCACGGAGCGGAGCCGTCAGCAACCCGCTTCGGGTGGTTGCTCCTACCAGTGTAAACGGATTCAAATCCAGCTGAATGCTTCGGGCTGAAGGTCCTTTATCAATCATGATGTCGATACGGTAGTCTTCCATTGCCGAATAAAGATACTCTTCCACCACAGGACTTAACCGGTGAATTTCATCAATAAACAGTACATCGTTCGGTTCCAGACTAGTCAGCACACCTGCCAAATCCCCAGGTTTGTCGAGTACCGGGCCGGAAGTGACCTTAAATCCTACTCCCAGTTCATTGGCAATGATGTTACTCAAGGTTGTTTTTCCCAGTCCGGGAGGGCCGTGCAACAGCACGTGATCCAAAGCTTCGGCACGCAAACGGGCTGCCTTGACAAAGATACGCAAGTTGTCTACAACCTTGTCCTGCCCGCTGAAGTCCTCAAACTGCAACGGACGAAGCGCATTCTCAAAGTCCCGTTCCTTACCGGTCGGTTTATAGTCACGTATATCAAATTGTTCTTCCATGATTCTTTCGATAATTACGCAAAAGTACGAAAAAAAAGTTACCTTTGTCCAGATGTAGTAACTAACTTTTTTGATTATGGAGCCATATACGACAACCCACCTTGTGTTTTTCTCCCCCACTCATACTTCTGCGAAGATAGCTCGTGCCGTCGGCGAAGGCATCGGTATGGGACGGCGGATAGAAACCGACCTCACCCTGGATGAGGAAACTTCCCCCATTCTGATCAATGATGCCCTGACTGTCATAGCAGTTCCGGTTTACGGAGGACGAGTAGCTCCCATTGCCTTACAACGATTGAAACGTCTGAAAGGACATAATGCACCGGTCATTCTGTTGACCATCTACGGGAACCGCGACTACGAAGATGCCCTGGTTGAGCTGCGTGACACAGCTGTTGAACTGGGATTTACCCCACTGTCGGCCGGAGCATTCATCGGAGAACACAGTTACAGCCGTCCGAATATGCCGGTAGCAGCCGGACGTCCTGATGCCGACGATTTGCAGAAAGCAGAACAGTTCGGACGTGAAAGTCTGAGAAAGCTGCAGGAAAGTACATTCCCTCTGCCGTCATTCTTTATCAAAGGGAATGTTCCCTACAAACCTCTTCCTGCAGGCAACAATGCCACACCTGTATGCAATGACCTCTGCTATGCCTGCGGAAACTGCATCGAAGTCTGCCCTACCCACGCCATTCACCTGAGCGCAGACGGAAGTCAGATTGAGACCATTGCCGAACGCTGCATCCGTTGCTGTGCCTGCGTCAAGGAATGTCCCACAGGCGCACGTATCTTCGATTCACCTTTCACGGCCATTCTGCACGAAAAATTCAGTGCACGCCGGGAACCGGAAACTTTTTTATAAACAGATCATGACAATCCACAAAGACAAAAGAGTATTGGTAGGCATGAGTGGCGGAATAGACAGTTCTGCCGTATGCATCATGCTGCAGGAACAAGGATATGAAGTAGTCGGAGTCACCATGCGCACCTGGGACGTGCCGTCCCATTTCAGCACACCCGGTCAGGAACAGCCGGACGAAGTGCTCGAAGCACAGACTCTTGCTGCCCGACTGGGAATTGAGCACCACGTTGCCGACGTACGCGAAGAGTTCCGTCAGGTAATTGTGAAATACTTCATCGACGAATACATGAGAGGACGGACCCCCAACCCTTGCGTAATGTGTAACCCACTGTTCAAGGAACGTATCCTCTGCGAATGGGCCGATCGCACGGACTGCGCCTGGATTGCCACAGGCCACTACTGCCAGCTTGAAGACCGTAATGGCTACCGTTATATTCTGACCGGTGACGACCCCACCAAAGACCAGTCATATTTCCTCTGGAAGTTGCCGCAGGAAATTCTGCGCCGTATGCTCTTCCCCTTAGGCGGAATGACCAAACAAGAGGTACGGGCTTACCTGGCAGAGAAAGGATTTGAGGCCAAAGCCCGCGGAGGTGAAAGTATGGAGATCTGCTTTATCGACAAAGATTACCGCGACTTTCTCCGGGAGCATTGTCCGGACATTGACGAACGCATCGGCCCGGGATGGTTTGTTGACAGCAAGGGACTCAAACTGGGACAGCACAAAGGATTCGCCTATTACACCATCGGACAACGGCGGGGACTGGACATTGCACTGGGCAAACCTGCTTACGTACTCAAGATCAATCCGGCCAAGAATACAGTGATGCTGGGTGACGCAGAACAGCTGAATGCTGAGTATATGCTCGTAGAGGATGTCAACGTAGCCAATCTGGAAGAGTTGCTCACCTGCCCCAGTCTGTCTGTTCGCATCCGTTACCGCAGCCGGGCCATTCCCTGTCGTGTCATTACGCTTGACGACAATCGTCTGCTGGTGAAGTTCGAAGGACCGGCTTCAGCCATCACCCCCGGCCAGTCAGCAGTTTTCTATGACGGCAATCGCGTACTGGGCGGAGGCTTTATTGCTTTCCAGCAGGCAATCCGTAAAATAGCGGCAGAGAATCAGGAACGTTTCAGCAAATAATCCGGATTCCCTCTTTAGCGGCTGGGAAAAAGAAAGACTACTTGCTCAATTCACGTGAACGTTCGCCCAGGTAACCGCCATGATGACGCTTACTATATTCCTCAATAGTGAAGCCTGTACGCCGCATGGTCTCAACGACCAGAATGTCTCCGATAACCGTCATCACCGTAGTGGAGGTAGTCGGTGTCATACCCAGCAGGCAAACTTCATCAGGATGACCGGTTGCCAGGCAAATATCTGCTGCCTGTGCCAGCGGACTGTCAGGATTTCCCGTAATGACAATCTTCTTCATATCCGGATTCAGTTTTCGGGCCAGTTCCGTCAATTCTACAATCTCACGGGTCTTTCCCGAATTGGAAATCAGCAGCATCAGATCATTTTCCTGCAGAATTCCCAGGTCACCATGCTGTGCCTCGCTAGGATGCAGGAACACAGCCGGAATGCCGGTTGAACAGAATGTAGTGGCAATGTTCATGGCAATCTGTCCTGCCTTTCCCATGCCGCTGGTCACCAGCTTACCTTTCTTTTCATGTACCTGCTCCACAATCAGAGCCACGGCTTTCTCATACGCATCCGTCACCGGAATGTTCAATACAGCCTGGGCTTCGCGCTTCAGCAATTCATTAATAGATGAAATCATATCAGGTTGTTTTTTAGTGAATATTCATTTCAGCAAGGCAGTCAGTTCCTCAAAGGTATTGGCTACCTGATAAAAGTTGTTCAGCGGACGGTGGGCAAAGTTCGCAGCTTCCAGTCCGCTCAGGAAATCCAGCAGCCCGTTCCAGAATCCTTCCACATTATAGAAGATGACTTGTTTGGAATGATAGCCGATAGTTGCCCCTGCCATCACATGGAACACCTCGTCGAGTGTCCCCACTCCTCCCGGCAAAGCCACCATCACATCCGCTTCCTGAAGCATGATATCCTTACGGTCACTCAGATTTACGGTATGGAACGTCACATCAAGCAGATTGCTCACCCGCCCCCGTTCTTCAAGTTTGTCGGGCACCACGCCCATAATCATAGCCCCATGCTCCTTGGCTGCACGGGCCACTTCTTCCATCAGTCCGGTGTCCGATCCTCCGTACACCAGCCATTTCCGGTTCTGCCCCATCCAGGCTCCCAGTTCACGCGCTTTTTCCACATAAACCGGAGCAATATGGTCCGAAGCAGAACAAAATATAGCTATCTTATCCATATCTTCACCTCTTCTAAAGCGATTCTGTTTTGCAAATATCTGCATTTTACGTTGAATAGCAATAAGTATTTATGTAATTTTGCCGCCGGAAACCGTTTATCATGCAAAAGATCATGTCATATAGTACTTTTACCTTGCCTAACGGACTTCGTGTCATTCATGCACCCAGCCCGACAAATGTTGCTTACTGCGGTTATGCCGTTGATGCCGGCACACGCGATGAACAGCCGCACGAGCAAGGTATGGCCCACTTTGTGGAACACCTTATCTTTAAGGGAACCCATAAGCGGAAGGCCTGGCATATCCTGAACCGCATGGAAAATGTAGGAGGCGATCTGAACGCCTACACCAACAAGGAAGAGACTGTAGTCTACAGTGCTTTTCTGAAAGAACATTTCTCACGCGCAGCAGAATTGCTGACGGACATCGTATTTCACAGCACCTACCCCCAACAGGAAATAGACAAGGAAGTGGAAGTCATCATCGATGAAATCCAAAGCTATGAAGACAGTCCGGCTGAACTGATCTTTGACGACTTTGAAGAACTGATTTTCCCCAACCATCCCCTGGGCAGAAACATTCTGGGAAAGCCAGACCTGCTCCGGAACTTCACCAGCCAGGATGCCCTGAATTTTACAAGAAGATATTACCGTTCCACCAACATGGTATTCTTTATTCTGGGAGATATTGACTTCCGTAAGGCTTTGCGTACGCTGGAGAAAGTCACAGCTGATATTCCCTGTTCGGCTGTCGAAGGCTATCACCGCCAGTCTCCGCTGCCTTATCGTCCGCAGCACCTCACGACACACAAGGATACCCATCAGGCACACGTCATGATCGGGGGCCGCGGCTATCATGCCTACGATGAACGACGTACCGGTCTTTATCTGTTGAACAACATTCTGGGAGGGCCCGGAATGAACAGCCGCCTCAACGTATCCCTGCGCGAACGCCGGGGGCTGGTGTATAATGTAGAATCGAATCTTACTTCCTATACCGACACCGGAACGTTCTGTATCTACTTCGGCTGCGATCCGGAAGACGTCGACTCATGTATCAGTCTGGTGCGGAAAGAGTTGAAACAACTGCGTGACCGTGCACTGACCACCGCCCAGCTTCATGCTGCAAAGAAGCAGATCATCGGGCAAATCGGAGTGGCAAGTGACAATTTTGAGAACAATGCCCTCGACATGGGCAAATGCTTTCTTCACTACGGCAAATACGACAGCCGGGAAGAAGTGTACCGCCGCATCGAAGAACTTACCGCTTCCCAACTGCTGGAGATTGCCAATGAAGTACTGACAGAAGAATACCTGTCCCAATTGATCTATCAGTAATTTTTTCGACTGAATAGTTACGAATATCCATCGGATAATCATACATTTCCTCTCCATAGTACAAATAGACAAGAAATCCCGTTTCTGCAATATTTGTCAATTCGCTACATTTACCCTTAGCGAAAAGAAAAATATTGCCTTTATCATACTCCTTCAAAAGTATGTTTTATAGCAATAAGACAGGATTTTTTACGATTTGACAAAGGCTTAGTTTGACTATTCGCTACTTTTAACAAAAAATCAACACGCCATGGAAAGAATCTTTTTCACTATGGAGACATTCTCCGGCGTCAGCAGCCTGATACTGGCTCTTTTCCTTCACTTCTCGGAAGTGCCGAAAGGAGAAATGTGCAGGCGCAACAAACACAGCCGGATTTATGTGGAAGCCGCCTACATTCTGGTTGGCCTCGCATCACTGGGCATCGCATTCTCCACGGAAAGTTATCATGAAACCTTGAAAGCTTTCTTTATCCAAAGCCTGGCACCCATACAAACCCTGTTATTCCTCTGGTCTATCACCTATCCTATATATATAGGACACAAACTGGAAGGATTCATGCGGCGGCAGTTGATCTATACATTTCTGCTGGCGGCCGCAAATCTGATATACTATTTCGGCCTGGACGGACAGACGGGTACTCTTCTCTACTATGTCCTCATGGCCTGCTATGCCCTCCTGCTGATCCTCTATATACGCGTCTATCTCCGTATTGCCAGACGCTGGACACAGGTACATCCCGAGCGTGCGCCTTATCTGCAAAAGCGCATCCATCCTCTGTGTATCGGCCTGTGCATCATGTTCGGACTGTCTGTTGTTGTAAACATTTACCCATACTTCATCAGCCAGCTGATATTCACAGGAATTTACACAATTTTCTACATAGTTTTTGCCCTGCAGTTCCATAACTATGGCATATACATTGCCAATTATCCCCTGATCGAAGAAAATGAAACACCGGATCAGACTCCGGCCTCACCAACCATAATGCTAACCATAGATAACACAACGGTCATGAAAAAAACCAACGAATTGAACTACGAGAAAATAGAAGAGAAAATTAAAGAATGGACTTCCGGAAAAGGTTATCTCCATTCCGGACTTACCATTCAGGAAATGAGTAAGGAAATAGGTATCAACCGCACATACCTCTCTAATTTCATCAATGATACCTATCAGACAAACTTCAACGGGTGGGTTAACGGCTTAAGAATCGAAGAAGCCAAAGAGCGGATGATCAACAATCCGGACATAAGCTTGGCCGAAGTCGCTGAACAAGTAGGGTTCGCCGATCTTGCCCACTTCAGCAAACAGTTCAAAGCAAAGGAGGGACAACCCCCTTCTACATGGCGGAAGGAAATCCGGAAGGCCGTTGTATGAATTTCCATCCCCTGTTAACCGGTAAATAAAGGGGGCAAAATGATCAATACCTGATTTTACCCCCTAAGATGTCAGATACTATCCCCTCGTTCTCAGAACTTTGTCGTAATATTGCAGTATGATGATTCACCAAGATCATCTGCATTAATTATTTAAAAATGAAAATTATGAGAACTGAGAGTTTTACCCGCGACCTGATAAATGTACAAAACGACCTGCTGCGCTTTGCCTATAAGTTAACAGCTAACCACGAAGATGCCAACGACCTTCTTCAGGAAACTTCCCTGAAAGCACTGGACAACGAAGAAAAATATGCAGCAGAAACCAATTTCAAAGGATGGATGTACACCATCATGCGCAACCTTTTTATCAACAATTACCGCAAGGCTGTACGCGACCAGACCTACGTGGACCAGACCGACAACCTGTTCTATCTGAATCAAAGCATCGATCTGGCTGACGAAAGCACTGAAAGCAGCCATGATCTGAAAGAAATCCGCCGGGTAGTGAACGCTCTGCCCAAAGAATACCGCATCCCGTTCGCCATGTATGTTTCCGGATTCAAGTACCGCGAAATTGCTGACAAACTGGGACTCCCTCTTGGAACCGTCAAAAGCCGCATTTACTTTACCCGTCAGAAACTCCAGCAGGAACTGAAAGATTTCCGCTGATCCTGCCGTCCTGTTCCGGACTCTCTGCTAACGGTAACTCTTGTTTCACCCCATAAACCGTGCTCATCCCGAGCATGTCTTCCAGTCTTCCCGCCCCGTATGTCTCACCGAGACCTGCCAGGCGGGAAGACTTTTTCTTTTCATCCCCCAGACATTCCCTTTTCAACCTTCCGGAAACGTGCGGTCAACCCGGCTGAAACGTGCAGTCGTTGAAGCCGAATCGTGCGGTCGTTGCGGCCCAATCGTTATACTCGATGAAGGCTAATCGTCCAGTCGATTTTTCCGGTCAGTCCAAAAAGCACTTTTGCATCATTCAAACCATTTATTTCAATCAAAAAAAGCCCTTCGGGATTTTAAAAAAACGCTTCGACGTTTTACAACATTGAATTCGGGCTTTTAAGGTAAATGACGAAACGTTTTTTAAAGAAAAACACATCCCGCTGAAACGGGGAGGGCGGAATGAAGAGCAGATGACATTTTTAAAAGAAAACGCAAAGAATTGTGTTAAATCATTGTTGTTTTGTCGATTTGTACGTGTAATTACACGTTTTGACAAGGAAAAAGAAGTGTTTCGGCCTAAATTTGCCATCGTTAACGAAAGAAAAACATCGTGTAGAAAACTTGAATAACCTATATAAAACTCGAACAACCTATAAAAAAAACAAAAAGAAGAAAGGAGCTTGAAGAACCAAAGAACAAACATTAAAACAAACTTGAAACTTGAATTTACAAAGATAAAAAACTTATAGTAATAAATAGTATTCTACTTAATTTTTTTAACTTATTAAAACTTGAATCTATGAGAAAATCACGGCTCTTTCATTTAAAACAACCTCTATAATCCTTGTTATTCTCCGAAAAACC